>Ga0307377_10000383_pt1 | contig 59657 bp, 56 predicted proteins | sample TR3MG_FD_202535 | JGI IMG/M metagenome (GOLD analysis project Ga0307377, IMG submission 202535) | Soil microbial communities from Risofladan, Vaasa, Finland - TR-3 | ecosystem: Environmental > Terrestrial > Soil > Coastal area > Acid sulfate soil | place: Finland: Risofladan, Vaasa | collected... | reverse complement strand
CGATTACAAAGTATGTTAATGAACTCTATGCAGACATTTTTGCAAAAACATATGGAATTGAAGTAATTGGTTTAAGGTATTTTAATGTTTTTGGAAGGCGTCAGGATCCGGATGGGGCTTATGCAGCAGTGATTCCTATTTTCATCAAAACCCTTTTCAGTCATCAGAGTCCTCTGATCAATGGTGATGGTACTATAACGCGTGATTTCACGTACATTGAAAATGCAATTCAGGCAAATCATCTTGCAGCTACAGTTGTAGGAGTTGATTCAATTAATAGGGTCTATAATATTGCCCATGGAGAAAGGACTTCATTGAAAGAATTATACTATATTATTCGCAAAAAGGCTTGTTTATTGGATAGCGAAATTACTGATATTGAGCCAAAATATGGTCCTTCAAGACCGGGGGATATACTTCATTCACTTGCCTCAATTAAAATGGCTCAGAAGAAACTCTGTTACTATCCAACTCATTCAGTTGAGCAAGGATTGGACGAAGTTGTTAATTGGTATTGGAGTAATTTGTAACTTTTGTTACAAATAGCATATTAAATGACTGATATTTAGTCACATATTTAAATAATTATATGTGACTGATGGGGCGAAAGCATGTCTGGGTGGTAGATAATAACAAATTATTTAAGTTGACTAAACAACTTTTAACTTAATCGCTTTGTCTTTCATTTATTATCTGGTTGATTTTTAACTTATTTTAACTATTTTCGTACTAGATATTTATAAAATGGTACAAGAAGTAAGAAGCAGAATTCTTGAGATTTTTCGAAACCATTCTCTTCCAAGATGGATGGTTCTGCTTATTGATATGTCGGTTGTGTACTTTTCATTCCTGATTGCCTATATGCTGAGGTTCAACTTTGAGAACTACATGTTTGAACTTTCAATTGTTTTCAGGCAGGCATTAATTGTGCTGGTGATTTATACATTCTTTATGCTTGTATTCAAATCATACCATGGAATGATACGACATACAACCATAAATGATACCTACAAGATCATCTTATCTGATTTTTCTGCAGTTATTATATTGATATTGATTACTCTCCTAAGCAGGAAAAATGAATGGCAACAATTATTTAACATTCCACTTTCGATACTTATAATTCATAATGGAGCTGTAATGTTTTTCATGTTTCTATTCAGGGTTTTTGTTAAGTTATTTTATCAATTTGCTTCTTCTTCCCTGGAGGCAAAGAAAAATGTAATAATCTATGGGTCCGGGGATATGGGGATGACTGTAAGACGGGTAATCGAAGGCGATCCTAAGGGTCATTATCGGGTAAAATGTTTTATTGATGATGATAGAAAAATTCAAGGTAAGAAGGTTAATGGGTACCCTGTGTATTCACGACAAATACTTACCAAAGAATTCATCGAGAAAGAAGATATAAAGGCATTTATTATATCAATAAATAATATTGCACCTTCAAAAAAGAAGGAGGTTATTGAATCGGTTATTGAAAAGGGACTGGAAATTTTTGATACACCTGCATTTGAACAATGGCTAAATGGTGATCTTCAGGTAAAACAACTGAGGAAAGTGGAATTGGAGGATCTTCTTGGAAGGGATCAAATTACACTTGATTTGATAAGAATTGAAAAAGGGCTGAGAAACAAAACAATATTAGTTACTGGTGCTGCTGGTTCTATAGGTTCGGAGATAGTAAGGCAACTAATGAAATTTAATTATAATAAGTTGATTCTTATTGATCAGGCCGAAACACCAAGTTTTTTTCTTAATAATGAATTAAAAGACAGATATCCTGATGCTAATGTAAAGTTAATTGTTGGTGATGTAACCAATGAAGCAAAAATGGAGTTTGTTTTCCGGAGATACAGACCTGATATAGTTTTTCATGCTGCAGCCTACAAGCATGTGCCAGTGATGGAAGCAAATCCTCACGAATCATTCCGGACAAATGTTGGTGGAACTAAAGTAGTTTCTGATCTGGCAATTAAATACAACTCTGAGAAATTTGTCATGATATCCTCAGATAAAGCTGTTAATCCAACAAATGTAATGGGTGCTACAAAGAAAGTTTGTGAATTGCTGGTACATGCACAGGCAAAAAGATCAGAAATTAAGACAAAGTTTATAACAACTCGATTTGGAAATGTTTTAGGTTCAAATGGCTCAGTTATACCTTTATTCAAAAAGCAGATTGCAGATGGAGGACCTGTTACAATAACACATCCTGAAATCAAACGCTTTTTCATGACAATTCCTGAAGCTTGTCAGCTTGTTCTTGAAGCAGGATTTATGGGAAGGGGAGGTGAGATATTTATTTTTGACATGGGTAAACCTATAAAGATTTTGGATATTGCGATAAAACTCATTCAACTCTCAGGTCTAATTCCTTATGAGGATATTGACATAAAGTTTACCGGTCTTAGACCAGGTGAGAAACTATATGAAGAACTGTTTGCTGAATCTGAAGAACAACTTTTAACTCATAATCCAAAAATAAGTATTGCAAAAATCGCGGATACTGATTATAATGGCATTATTCCTAAAATTAATGTGATTTTATCAGATATTTATAATAAAAATGGCACGGAGGTCATTGAAGCGATGATGGATATAGTTCCTGGTTATGTCAGTGACTATTTTTTAGAACATAAACTCCAGTAAGTATATCTTTTTTTATAAATACTATTCTCTAGCTTAAATGGCCAAATTCAGATCAACATTTGTTTAAAGTAGGTTAGACTTTAGTATAGGATCATATGGATCTCAAGGAAAATAGAATCAGTTGACCTTTGACTAGTTAAGAAGATTTCTTTAAGGAATATCAAGTAAGTATATTGATTATATTCAGATATAGGCCAGATTTACAGGTTGTTAAATATGAATTATTAAACAGATTATATGAATAAAATTGCATTGATTTCAGGGATTACAGGTCAGGATGGTTCCTACCTTACAGAACTGCTCCTTGAAAAAGGCTATGAGGTTCATGGTATAATCAGAAGATCAAGCTCTTTTAATACTTTCAGGATTGATCATATTTATAATAATCCTGAGCTATTGAATAAAAAGTTCTTTCTGCATTATGGTGATTTGACCGATTCTAGTAATCTTAATCGTTTGGTCGAGAGGATACAACCGACTGAGATTTATAATTTGGGAGCACAATCACATGTTCAAGTATCCTTTGAAGTGCCTGAATACACTGCAGAGGTAGATGGTATAGGTACACTTAGATTTCTTGACGCCATAAAAGAAACAGGGATTAATCCTCGTTTTTATCAGGCATCTACTTCTGAACTTTTTGGGAAAGTACAGGAAATCCCACAAACTGAAAAAACTCCCTTCTATCCAAGAAGTCCTTACGCTGCGGCTAAATTGTATGCTTATTGGGTTGTCGTAAACTATAGGGAAGCTTATAACGTTTTTGCGAGTAATGGAATATTGTTCAATCATGAAAGTGAGCGTAGAGGTAAAACATTTGTTACGCGTAAAATAACTGTGGCTGTTTCAAAAATAATTCTGGGACAACAGGATATACTCTATCTGGGGAATCTTGATTCAAAACGTGACTGGGGATATGCTCCAGAATACGTTGATGGTATGTGGAGAATTTTGCAAGCACAGGAGCCTGATGATTATGTTCTTGCAACGAATGAAGCACATTCAATTCGAGAATTTATTGAAGAAACTTTTAAAGTTTTTGGCGAGGAAATAGAATGGATAGGAAAGGGGACTGATGAAAAAGGGATACTTAAATCAACGAAAAGAAATGTAATAGCCATTGATCCTCGATATTTTCGGCCAACTGAGGTTGACTTTCTAATAGGTAATCCAGATAAAGCACTTAAAAAGCTTGGATGGAAACCATCTGTAAAATTTCAGGAACTAGTTAAAATAATGGCTTTATCTGACTATAATAAGATTAAACAAAAGGCTTTTTAATTTTGTTATGAAATTATCAGATAAGATATATATTGCTGGACATACTGGCATGGTAGGGAGTGCAATTACCAGAAGACTATTGGCAGAGGGATATAGTAATCTTGTTTTTACACCTTATCCAATATATGATCTAACTGACCAAAAAACAGTTGTTGATTTCTTTTCAACTGAAAAACCTGATTATGTATTTCTTGCTGCTGCTAAAGTCGGAGGAATTCTTTCAAACAATACCTTCAGGGCACAGTTTATTTATGAAAATCTGATGATCCAAAACAATATCATACATAGCAGTTATGTTAATAAAGTAAAAAAACTTCTATTCCTTGGCAGTTCTTGCATTTATCCAAAAAATTGTCTTCAACCAATAAAAGAAGAATATTTGCTGACAGGAGAGCTGGAATATACAAATGAACCTTATGCTATCGCCAAAATAGCCGGGATAAAAATGTGTGAATCATACAATTTCCAGTATAACACGAATTTTATTTCTGTAATGCCTACCAATCTTTACGGTAAGAATGATAATTATAATCTTGAAACATCTCATGTATTACCGGCAATTATCAGGAAGGTGAAAATTGGTAAATGGATTGAGCAAAATGATTGGCTCTCTATACGGAGAGACTTGGCAAAATATCCAATTGATTTTATTGTTCAAAATTCAACAATTTCGGAGATTTTAGCAGCCCTGGAAAAATATGGAATACATGTTATCCCTTTAACTAAGGAACGTATAATAAATAACCAGACACGTGAAAAAAGGTTTGATGTAACGATTAACTTATGGGGTACAGGATCACCATATAGAGAATTTCTTCATGTTGATGATGTTGCAGCAGCCTGTATCTTTTTAATGCGAAAAGTTAATTTTGAAGACCTTTATAGTCAGTCCTCTATCAAAAATGCAGAAATAAGAAATACTCAACTGAATATAGGGACAGGAGAAGATATCACAATAGAAGAACTTGCCAAACTAATTAAGAGCTTAATCGGATTCAAAGGAAATATAACCTGGGACAAAAGTAAACCGGATGGTACTTTTCGCAAATTGCTTGATGTCTCAAAAATTAATTCACTTGGATGGAAATTTAGTATTGGAATTAAGGAAGGCATTAAAATGATACTTGATGAATACAGTGACAAATCGTAATCAAAATGTTTAACTCGATTATTCAGTGAAGCCAATATCATTTCCAAAAATCTCAGTTGTTTCAGCTTGCTTTAACCACGGGAAGTATATAAATGAGATGATTGAGTCTGTATTGAACCAGACTTTTCAGGATTTTGAAATAATTATCGTTGATGATGGATCGACAGATAATTCACGTGAGATCCTTAATGAAATTAAAAATGATAGAATAAAGGTTATTTTTTCAGAGCATAGTGGTCCTGCAGCTGCACGAAACCAAGCTATAAAATTTGCCAGAGCTAATTTTATTTTGAATTTAGATGCTGATGATAAGATATTACAAGATTATTTGGAAAAGGCATATGAAATATTTTCAATAAACCCAAAAGCTGGAATAGTATACACCAATTGCTCATATTTTGGAGCACAATCTGGTATTATGGAAAGGGGACAGTATAATCTCAAAGGAATGTTAGCCAAGAATAAGATAGTTTCAGCGGCATTGTTTCTTAAAGAAGACTGGATGAAAGTTGGTGGATATTCTGAAGATTTTAAATATGGTTTAGAAGATTGGGATTTGTGGTTGAATATAATAGAAACAGGAAGAGAGATTGTTAAAATTCCTGATTCTTGTATTTTTTACAGAAAATATAAAGATCCTTCCGAATCTCGATCAGGAAGAAGGATTTCAGATCGCAATAAAACTATCCATTCAATGTCATTGATCTTTAGTAGGCACAGAGAATTATATTCATTATATCCAGCTATTTACAGACGTTTTTCTAAATTTGAAAATGCAAATGGTAATGAAATGATTATTATCAAATGTATAAAGGATTGTATTTTCAAAGTAAAGCAACAGTTTCATTTTCTAATCAATTAGAATATTGATTTTTCTTTATTATGTCAATAGATATCTTTGAATGTTCTGAAAATCCACTTTTTTCTATTATTACTCCTACTTTTAAACGCCCTGAATTTTTAGCTAGGAATATTCGAAGTGTTATAAATCAAACTTACAATACTTTTGAACATATAATAATTGATGATGCAAACGATAGTACAACTGAAAAGTTAATAGACAGTTTTGGTGATGAACGGATAAAACTGGTAAAACATGAAAAATCAAAAGGAGCTGCGGCTAGTTATAATTCTGGATTAAGAAAATCGTGCGGTAAGTTTGTGCTTTTTCTTGATGATGATGATGAATATATGCCATTTTTCCTTGAGAAAATGCATAAATGCTTCATCAGTGAAGATATGGAACTGGGTTTTGTTTGGTCAGGAATCTCAAAAATAGAAGATACTGATGATGGCGAAATTGCATTATATTCCAGAGTATGGCCAGGAGATTTTTCAAAAAAGGAAAATGGTATTATTGCGGCAACATCAATTGGAAATGGATTTGGTCTGTGTGTACGTAGAGAGTGTTTTGGGAAAATTGGTTTTTATGATGAATCTTTAAAGATAGGAGAGGATACAGATCTGTTATTTAGACTTACAATGAATTTTAAGTTTAAAACTATTCCTGATGTACTTGTCAAAATACATCAGCATAAATTCAATCAACTTACCGGGGAAGAAAATTATTTAGATAAAATTAGAGGGATGGAGATTATTCTAGAAAGATACCGTGACTTCCTTAAACAATACCCGAAGGTATTTGCTGTACATTATAGTGCATATGCTAGACTTTGCTACAGGTATAAACTTAATAAAAATGGAAGAGCAGCAATTGCAGAGATTGTCCTTAATCAACCGGCTAATATTAAAACGTATTTTAATTTTATTTCATATGAACTGACAGGTAAAAGTATATCGGATACTTTTTTTGGAAAGACAATTAACCTGTTATTTAAGAGAAGAATTAACTAGTTTGACTGGAGTAGGGTTAAAAATAGAAATATTAAATCCTTCAAGGTATGCTGAGTGGAATAATTTCGTGGATTCGTCCCCTCAGGGAGATGTTTTCTGTTATTCATGGTGGTTAGATGTAATAACAAAAAGTAAATTTAAAATTTTCGTTGTAATAGAAAATAATGAAATAGTTGCAGGCATCCCTGCTGCTTATGATGTTAATAATAAGATAAATGAGCCTCCACTGACAAGAACTTTGGGAGTTCTCTATAAACTACAGGCAAACTTAACTGAGCATAAGCAATCCTCATATCAGAGGAAATGGCTTTCTGCATTACTTGGGATTATAAAACCAGATAATTTCGTGCAGATGTGTACTCATCATAGTTTTAGGGATTGGCTTCCATTTAGATGGCATGGACTTAAACAAACAACCAGATATACTTATATTATTCATTATCAAAATAAAACACCTGATTCCTTATTGGAGAAACTTAACCGTGGGAAGAAAAGCATTATTAAAATTGCAAATAAATATGGAATAAAAACTGAGGTTTCTGAGGATATTGAAATGCTTTATTATCTTGTTCAGCAATCATATAAAAGGCAGGGCAAAAAGCTGGGAATTTCTCTGCGAGACCTTATTAATCTTGATGAAGCCATTAAGAAAAATGGAAATAGATTGATTCTTAATGCTATTGACTGTGATGACAAAGTACATGCTGCAATATATTTAGTTTTTAATAAAAAATCAGTGTACTACTTATTAAGTGGATGTGATTCAAAATATCGTGATAAGGGAAGTCAAACCCTAATTTTATGGGAAGCGGTAAAGTATTTTTGTGACAAGGTCCAATATTTTAACTTTGGTGGTTCTGATATTAAAAATATTGAGGAGCATGTCAGGTGTTTCGGCGGTGAATTGACTCCTTATTTTCATATTTACAATGAAAGGAATTTACATAGCAATGAAATAAAATATCATTTAAAAGAGATCGTCTTTCATTTGAAAAGTCTTATGAAATCTGTATTATATAAATTATCAATAGGTTAAATGGTTATGCTGAACCTGGGAATGAAGGATTTTAAAGAATTGCTATATAAAACTCGAAGGAAGTATATATTAAAATATGAAATACATAAATTTGATAGATACCGGATTAGATATGATTCTTTAACCTTTAAGGATAAAAAGAATATTGCAAATAAATGGCTGATAGAGTACCCTGAACAGGCATATTTTAATTTTGAACCAATTGATTTCTGGTTAAAAAATTTTGTAAGACGACCAGCTAAAATTATAGAAATTGGTGGATGGAAAGGTGATCTTGCTTTGAAAATCCTATCGCATAATTACACAATCGATGCTTGGCATAACTACGATTTGGTTGAATCAAATAATATTCAAAAATGCGTTGACGAAAAATATAAATTTATTTCACTGAATGACTATATCTGGAACTACCGCTTAGTAATTGATTATAACGCACTTATTGCAACACATATGATTGAACATATCAAGTGGCACGAATTAATTAAGCTAATTGACTGGATCCCCAAAAATATCTATACTGTATTATTCGAATCTCCACTTTCACTTACTGGAGGAGGAAAAAATTGGAAAGGAGATCATTCATCACATATCCTTGAAAAAGGATGGAAAAATATTATTAGGGAAATGAATAAATACGGGTTCCGAGTTGAGTATAACGATTCTGATACCTATGTTTTTAATCGTTAGAATTTCCATATTCAAAAAATGTTGGAGAATTTGGTTTGAAAAAATATCTATGTTATTAAATTAAGAATTAATTTATACTACTTTTTAAAAAAATTGGGATGTTAAACGAAAAATCAATACTAATTACAGGAGGAACTGGGTCATTTGGAAAGATGTTTACCAAAGTAATTCTTGAACGATATCCTGATATTAAACGACTTGTTATCTATTCTCGCGATGAGTTAAAACAATTCGAAATGGCTCAAGTTTATCCTGAAAATAAATTTCCCCAATTGCGTTTCTTTATTGGAGATGTACGTGATGGAGGCCGTTTTAGAAGAGCTTGTGAAGGAATTGACGTGATTATTCATGCTGCAGCATTAAAACAAGTCCCAACTGCAGAATACAATCCTGATGAGTGCATCAAAACAAACATCGGTGGTGCTCAAAATGTAATCGATGCGGCATTAGCAACTGAAGTGAAAATAGTAATAGCACTTTCTACAGATAAAGCGGCTGCCCCAATCAATCTGTACGGTGCAACAAAGCTTCTTTCTGACAAATTGTTTATTGCAGCTAATAATATCAAGGGAAACAGGGATTTGCGATTTTCAGCTGTTCGTTATGGCAATGTCATGGGTTCAAGAGGTTCTGTTATTCCTTTCTTCCTCGACAGAGCTAAAAACGGAGTATTACCGATAACTCATATGGAAATGACACGTTTCAATATTTCTCTTGAGGCTGGCGTTGAGATGGTACTTTGGGCTATAGAGAATTGCCTTGGTGGCGAAATCTTTGTTCCAAAGATTCCTTCATATAAAATTGAGACTTTAGCCAGGGCAATTGCACCCAACGCAATACTTGAAGATATCGGAATTCGTCCGGGAGAAAAACTACATGAAGAAATGATTACGGAAAGCGACTCGTATAATACTATCGAATTTGATAAATATTTTGCCATCCTTCCCTCCAATTCTGATAAACAGAAATTCATCAATCATTTTAAAGGGTGGGAAGTGCCTAAAGGATTCAAATACAATTCTGGAACAAATACAGAATTTGAAACTGAGGAGACTTTGAGAGAAAAAATCAGAATATTTGTTGATCCAAATTTCAAACCAATCGAATGAAACCAATACCTTATGGACGGCAGAGTATAACAGAAGAAGATATTAAGGCAGTTGTAGATGTCCTTAAATCTGATTTCCTTACTCAAGGTCCTAAAATTGATGAATTCGAAAAGGCATTTGCCCAATATATTGGTGTAAGGTATGCTGTAGCAGTTTCTAATGGTACAGCTGCGCTGCACCTAAGTGCACTTGCAATGAATATAAAAGCAGGAGATAAAATCATTACCACTCCAATTACCTTTGTAGCAACCGCCAACTGTGTCCGATATTGTAATGGAGAAATTGTATTTGGAGACATTGATCCTGAGACCTATTTGCTTGATATTAACAAAGTAAGAGAGCTTCTCGAATCTTCTCCCAAAGAGACTTACAAAGGAATTATTCCGGTCGATTTTGCAGGAAGGCCTGTTAATATGGAAGCATTTCGTAAATTAGCTGATGAATATGGATGCTGGATAATTGAAGATGCGTGCCATGCGCCTGGTGGATATTTTACTGATAAAAGTGGTCAAAAACAGAATTGCGGGAATGGCAATTATGAGAATCTTGCAATATTTTCTTTTCACCCAGTGAAACATATTACAACTGGAGAAGGTGGTATGATTACTACAAATGATGAAAAGCTTTACAGTAAGTTATTATTATTACGTACTCATGGAATTACTAAAGACCCTGATCTATTAAAAGAACATCACGGTTTATGGTATTATGAAATGGTGGAACTTGGTTATAATTATAGATTAACTGATATACAGGCATCATTAGGAATTAGTCAATTAAGTAGAGCTGACAAGGGACTTAAGAGGAGGTTTGAAATTGCATCAATTTATTATGAGTCGTTTAAAAACAAGGAATACATTAAAGGACAATCCGGATTAGTTAAGGGACATGCCTATCATCTTTATATTATAGAAGTAGAAAACAGGAAGAAACTTTTTGATCACCTGCGCAAAAATAATATATTCTCCCAAGTTCATTATATTCCAGTTCATATGCTGCCATATTATAAACAATATGGTTGGCAAGAAGGTAGTTTATCAAATGCGGAAATGTATTATGCTCGTTGTATCAGCTTACCGATGTTTCCTGCGTTGAAAAATGAGGAGCAGGATTTCGTATTAAAAACAATACATGATTTTTATAATTAAGAAATGAAACCGATACCTCTTGTATCCGAAAGACTTTTGCTTAAACCTTTGTCATTGGAGCACCTTACTCAAGACTATGTTGATTGGATGAATGATCCGGACGTCATTCGGTATCTGGAATCTGGTGGTAATTATACCCTTGAAATGTTGAAGGAATACTTAATGGATGTTGAAAAGAAAGAGATCCTATTTTGGGCCATTCATAAAAAAGATGACCATTTACATATTGGAAATATTAAAATAGATCCGATAAATATAAGACATGGAATCGGAGAATATGGAATTATGATGGGTCGTAAAAGTGAGTGGGGTAAAGGATATGCAGAAGAAGCTACCAGACTAATATTAAATTATTCATTTGAGCATTTAGGTCTGAGAAAGATTACTCTGGGTGTAATTTCTAAGAATAAAGCAGCATTTAATCTCTATCTTAAAATAGGCTTTGAATTAGAAGGTATTTATAAAAAACAAGGGATATATGCCGGAGAGTATTGTGATGCAATAAGAATGGCAATATTTAATCCAGATTTTAATGAACGACTTCAATAAGCTAATTTTAGGTACAGTACAATTCGGATTAGATTATGGAATAAATAATCATTCTGGTAAGCCGTCTGAGGAACAGACATTTAATATTTTAGACGAAGCACGAAGATTAGGAATCAAGCGACTTGATACAGCAGATGCGTATGGAAAAGCAATAAACATTATTGGTAGGTATCATTCCAAGCATCACGTCTTTAAGATATTAAACAAATTTACTTTTTCTGATCAGAGTTGCGATATTGCAGGGAAGGTAAATAAATCTTTAAAAACTTTAAACATAGATTCATTCGATGTGTATTCATATCATTCTTTCTTTGATTTTGAATCCAATCATGAATCTCAAAAAATTCTTCAAGGATTAAAAAACGAAAAACTGATTAAAAATATTGGTATCTCAGTTTATACTAATCAGGAATTTGAGAAAGCCATTAACTCAGAGGTTATTGATGTGATACAGTTACCATTCAATATCCTGGATAATCATGTTAAACGAGGTTTATTATTAGAAAAAGCAAAGAAAAATAGCAAAGAGATTCATGTTCGTTCGGTTTTTTTACAAGGATTGATTTTTATGAATGAAGTCCAAATACCTGAAAAGTTAAAACCTCTTTCCCCATATTTAATGAACATTGTTAGTTTTTGCAGAAACCAACATTTATCTTTAGCAGAAATTGCAATGACTTATGCTTTCACTTATCCTTATATAGATGGAGTATTGATTGGTGTTGATAATATTGATCAGCTTAAAACCAATATAAGCTGCATTCGAAGTGAATATGCTGATACAATTACAGACTTTATTGAAACTATAAATGTTACTGAAGCAGAATTACTAAATCCTAGTTTCTGGAAATGAAAATATTAGCAATTACCCAAGCCCGATATGGATCAAGCCGTTTACCGGGGAAAGTATTAAAGACCATTAACGGTAAGACTCTTTTGGAAATACATTTAGAGAGAATACTCCAATCTAAAGCTATATCAAAGTTAAAAGTAGCGACAACAATTGAGGCTGGTGCTGAAATGATAGAAAGTATTGCGAATAATCTTGGAGTTGATACTTTTAAAGGCTCAATCGATGACGTACTCGGAAGGTTTTACTTTACAGCCTTACCAGAGAAACCCGATATAGTTGTAAGGCTTACTTCTGATTGTCCGTTGATTGACCCCATTGAGATAGATCGAGTAATAGAAATTTGTATAAAAGGAGGTTACGATTACGCTTCAAATGCACTTGTCCCAACATTCCCTGATGGTGTGGACACAGAAGTATTCAAATTCTCAGCCTTAGAAATTGCTTATAAAGATGCGATCTTGAAGTCTGATCGTGAGCATGTTACGCCTTATATTTGGAGAAACTCCTCTTTTAAAGGAGGAGATATTTTTACTTCTTTTAATGTAGAGAATCCTGAAGATTATTCAAAATACCGGATAACAGTTGACACACTAGTTGACTTTGCTGTAATTGAAAATTTAGTAAAGAATCTGGGAATTAAAAGAGGATGGATGGATTATATAAAATATCTAGATGCTCATCCAAATATTTTAAACATAAATGCTAACGAAGAGCGAAATGAAGGATATAAGAAATCATTGGAAAACGATAATAATTAAATTTTAAAAAAATGGGTAAAGGGCAAGAACTCTATAAAAAAGCAAAAAGTCTGATCCCTGGTGGAACTATGCTACTTTCGAAAAGACCTGAAATGTTCTTACCTGAACAATGGCCGGCATATTTTAGTAAAGCCAAAGGTTGTAAGGTATGGGATTTAGATGGCAAGGAATATACTGATGTATCAATTATGGGTATTGGGACCAATATTTTGGGTTATGGAAATGAGGAAGTTGATATGGCGGTAATGAATACTGTCAGAAACGGAAATATGTCAACCTTTAATTGTTCTGAAGAAGTTTATCTAGCTGAAAAATTAGTGGAGTTGCATCCTTGGGCTGACATGGTCCGGTTTGCTCGAACAGGCGGAGAAGCAAATGCAATTGCCATACGAATAGCCAGAGCTGCTTCAGGTAAAGATAATGTGGCATTTTGTGGTTATCATGGCTGGCATGACTGGTATCTTTCTGCAAATTTGGGCGATGCAAAAAATCTTGCAGATCATCTGCTTCCCGGCCTGAATCCTTTGGGAGTACCTCAGAATCTCAGAAACACAACCTTTCCGTTTAATTACAACGATTTCAAAGAACTTGAGAACTTGGTTAATACGAAAGAAATTGGTGTAATCAAAATGGAAGTATCACGTAATATGGGACCTGAAGATAATTTTCTTCAGAAAATAAGAAAATTAGCTACAGATAAAAATATTGTATTAATTTTTGATGAATGTACTTCAGGCTTTAGACAAACTTTTGGCGGCCTTCATAAGTTGTATGGTGTTGAACCTGATATGGCATTATTTGGAAAGGCATTAGGTAACGGATATGCAATAACATGTACAATAGGAAAAAGAGAAGTTATGGAAGCAGCCCAAAAAACCTTTATTAGCAGCACTTTTTGGACTGAACGTATCGGACCAACTGCTGCTCTTGCAACCTTGAAAGTAATGGAACGGATAAAATCCTGGGAAATTATTACAAAGACTGGCAATGAAATAAAGCATAAATGGCAAAAGCTTGCTGATAAATATGAATTATCTATCGAACAATGGGGTTTACCGGCTTTAGCTGGTTTTTCATTCAATGGGAAAAATTCTTTAGCATATAAAACCTTTATTACACAGGAAATGCTTGCTAATGGTTATCTTGCTGATAATAGCATATATGTGTGCACAGAACATACTCCTGATATATTAGATGGGTATTTTCATGAGCTTGATAAATTATTTTTCAAGATCCGTGAATTTGAAGATGGACAAGATGTATTGGCTCTTTTAAAAGGACCTGTTTGTCATTCTAAATTTAAACGATTAAATTAGTTAATTGTAGTCAGGAAGAAGGTAAAAATTTTATAGTGTAAACAAGTTTTTATTTTTCTATTCAATTTAAAGGGTCAAAACTAGTATTATACAACTAAAGTAATATAAGTGAAAATAGGTCTTAAAACATTTGTTTCGAATTTAAACTATATTCCTCAAACTATTGATTTTTATTCAGCTAAATTTTTTGACTACATTGAGGTTTACCTCGAGGCTGGAGTAAGCAGAAATTACATTTCCAAATGGATTGAAACAGGGATACCGCTTGCATTTCATGCGCCTCATTCTTATGGGGGATTCAACCCCTCCGTTTCAGATAAAGCAGAGGACAATCAAATAATTATGCAGGAAATAGCAGATGTGTGTTCATCATATTCTCCACTCTATTTGGTTTTTCATCCGGGTATTCAAGGTAATATTAACGAAACTATTCGACAATTTGATAGGTTATTAAATCTTCACCCTCATCTCAGAGATTTTATGCTTATTGAGAACAAGCCTTTATTTGGTATGCGCGGTGAATTATGTTTAGGGGCAACTCCAGAAGATATTAAACTCATTTGTGAAAGTACCGGAATGAAGTTCTGTCTCGACTTCGGTCATGCTATATGTGCAGCGGCATCCTTCAAACTAAATTGGAAGGATTATATTGAACGATTTATTACGCTTATTCCAAGTGCTTTTCATCTTTCAGATGGTCATGTTGCTTCCGGAAATGATGAACATCTTCATTTTACACAAGGAGACTACGATATTCCTTGGTGCCTTTCAAAAGTTAGTAAAAATAGTTTTTTGGCGCTTGAGACAGAAAAAAATAGCCTTGATTCATTGGATGATTTTTTAGAAGATGTGAAGTATGTAAAATCAATTATTAAAAGGGAGACATAAGATGGATTATTTGGAAATTTCTGGCCGTCGTGTAGGACTTGGTTATGAACCTTTCGTCATTCTTGAGGTGGGAATCAACCATAATGGCGACATTGAAATTGCGAAGAGAATGGTTGATCAGGCACATGCTTGCGGTGCTGATGCAGTTAAGTTTCAGACTTTTAAAGCAGAAGAGTTTATTGCAGATCCGAATAAAACGTATACTTATAAGTCTCAGGGGCATGAAGTAACTGAATCCATGCTTTCTATGTTCAAAAGATTTGAGTTTACACCTATACAATGGAAAGAGATTACTGATTATTGCAATAAAATCGGGATACTATTTTTCTCTACTCCCCAGAATCCTTCTGATCTCGATTTTCTTCTTGAGATTGTTAAACTTCCTGTTATAAAAGTTGGATCTGATGATCTTACAAATGTTGATTTATTAAAGTACTATGCATCCAAAAAAATTCCTCTTATAATTTCTGCCGGTATGGCATATCTTGGTGAAATTGAAGATGCTGTTAACATAATCCGATCAACCGGGAACAATAATTTTGGTATTCTGCATTGTGTGTCATCCTATCCTGCTAAACCCGAGCAATTACATCTTAAAAAAATGGCAACTATTGCAAAAGCATTTGAGGTTCCGGTAGGTTTTTCTGATCATACTGAAGGTATTGAAGCTTCAATTGCTGCAATAGCTCTTGGTGCTTGTATTTTAGAAAAGCATTTCACTTTGGACAAAAATCTTCCTGGTCCTGACCATTGGTTTTCTTCCGATCCGGTGGAGGTTGAAAAATGGGTGCGAGTTATAAGATCTACTTTCAAGTCTCTTGGCTCAGGCATTGTATCTCCAACTGACCTGGAATTAGAAATGCGCTCAATAGCTCGAAGAAGTATTGTAGCTAAAAGTGACCTTCCTGCTGGTACCATATTGTGCCTGGAAAATATGACATTTAAGCGACCGGGGACAGGTCTTCCTCCAAAGCTACGCTATTTGCTTGAAGGTCGACGAATTGGAAAATCCATCCGATGCAACGATTTAATAACACTTGATATTCTTGAAAATGACAATGAAAAAGGCTGAAGCTTTAGAGCTTATAAAGTTAATGCGCATGGACAATGAAGTCCGTTCCGCATTTATGGGATTGATGATTGAAATGTTAGATTTACGAAATAATCCCTTTCATCCCCTTGTTTTCATTAATGGTAATCCTGAAATTGGCAATAATGTTTATGTAGGATTGTTTTCTGAAATCTATTCGAAAGGAGCAAAAGTTAAAATTGGAGATAATTGCGATATTGCCTCTTTTGTAGCTATAAATTGTGCTGATTCCCATAAAAAAGGTCTAGGCATATCCGATAAAATTGAGAAAAAAGATATTACCCTGGAAAACAATGTTTTTGTTGGTTCTCATTCTGTAATAAAAGGAGGAGCATATATAGGACATCATAGCATAGTTGGTGCAGGAACGATTGTTGAGGGAGTAAAAATTCCACCTTACTCTCTCGTTATTGGAAATCCTATGGTTTTAAAGGAAGGGTATTATTTGAAAAAGTTATGATAGCTCACAATAAACCAACGTTTTCAGATGATGAAGAACAAGCGGCCTTAAGAGTAATTCGTTCAAATTGGTTAGCTCAGGGTGTCGAGGTTCAAAATTTTGAGAATGAAATGTGCAATTTTTTAGGATTACCTAAAGATCATGCAGTTGCTGTTTCAAGTGGCACATCTGCACTTTATTTGGCGTTATGGGTATTGGATGGTGGAGGGAAAACAATTTCAATACCATCTTATGTTTGCACATCTTTAAGACATGCCATTAGTTTATTAAATGGTAAAGAAAATGTAATTGATATTGATGAAAATTCGCCTAATATTGACATTTCTGAATTAAATAAAGCTAATCCTGATATTGCGATTATCCCTCATATGTTTGGAATACCTGTAGATTTATCAAAAATAAAAAATATCAAAATAATAGAAGATTGCGCTCAATCAATAGGAGCAAAAATTAATGGTATATCAACAGGGCTTATTGGTGATATTGGAATTTTTTCTTTTTACGCAACAAAATTGATTACGTCTGGTGGTCAGGGAGGTATGATCGTATCAAAAGATAAAGATTTGATTGACAGAATAAAAGATTATCGTGAATTTGATTGCAGACATGATAAAAATAAAAGATTTAATTTTCAAATGACTGATTTACAAGCTGGTATTGGTAGAGAACAACTTAAGAAATTACCTTCTTTTTTAAAAATCCGTGAAAATATTTTTCAAAAATATAAATCTGCAGGCTTTAATTTATTAGATGATAATAAATATGAACCAGTCAGGTACAGAGCCGTTTTGAAAACTAATAAAGCAAAAGAAATTATTGAATCATTGAACAAAGCACATATAAAATCAATTGTGCCAATTGAAGAATGGGAACTTTTAGAACCATTGCCAAATTCAGTAAATTTATCAAACAATACTGTTTCATTGCCAATTTATCCAAGTTTATCAAATGAAGAAATTAAAAGAATAATTATGGAGGTTATCCAATGATTCTTACTGCGCATCAACCTGTTTATATCCCGTGGCTTGGCCTTTTTCATAAAATTTATCTGGCAGAAAGGTTCTGTCTATTTGATATAGCACAATATCAGACCAAGGATTTCAATAATCGTAACAAGATAAAAATCAGTACAGGTAATGAAATTTGGTTGTCTGTTCCGGTAGAATCCAGCAACCACTATGAAAAAAAAAATTGTGATATTAAAATTATAAATGATGGCTGGCAAAGAAAACACTGTAAATCCATTCAGTTGAATTATTCCAAAGCACCTTTTTATAAAGAATATTCTGACCCTCTATTCATTATCATTCAAAAAAAGCATGAATTTCTAACGGATCTAAATTATGAACTTTTATTATATTTTATGTCAGCATTGGGAATCAAAAGGTCTGTTGTCAAGGCAAGTGATTATAGTTTTTCAGGATATAAGTCTGATTTGGTGCTCGATATGTGTATTAGTCTTGGTGCAACAACTTATATTTTCGGATCTCAAGGTCTAAACTATGCAGATATCAGATCATTTTCTGAGCATAAAATCTCTGTTGTTTTTCAGGAATATACACATCCAGTCTATAAACAGCTTCATGGGCAATTTATACCATACATGTCGGTCATCGATTTGTTATTCAACGAAGGGCCGGAAAGCCTTGAAATACTATTAGGAAAAAACATTCGAACCCTTTAATTAAAAAGTAAGATTAATTAAAATAATAACTCAATGGGAAAATTAGAAATTGGGAAAAATGGTTTATTAAAGTCAAGTTGCACAATCGAGCAAAAGTTCGAACATTTTACAAAGTATGTGCGCAGACAACGAATTGCTCGTTTCCTTGCCTGTTATGAAATTTTCAAACTACAAATGCACATTAAAGGGAGCATAGTTGAATGTGGCGTTCACCAGGGTAATGGCGTTATGACATGGGCAAAAATATCTTCGACGCTTGAGCCATATAATTATCAAAGAAAAATAATCGGTTTTGATACCTTTGCTGGATTTCCCGCTATCCAAGATGCTGATTTGAGTACAAATCCCAATGCACATGAGGGCTTTTTTAATGAAGACTATGATGTATATGAAGAAATGAAATTGGTAATTAAAGAGTACGATTGTAATAGATTTATCAATCAGATTTCTAAGATCGAACTTGTCAAAGGAGATGCAAATAAAACAATACCAGAGTACTTAAAGAAAAACCATCACACGCTTGTATCTCTTCTATTCCTTGATTTCGACATTTACCAACCAACAATAACAGCTCTTGAGCATTTCTTACCTAGAATGTCCAAAGGCTCCATTCTTGCATTTGACGAACTTAATAATCCTGATTGGCCAGGAGAGACACAAGCAGTACTTGAAAAGTTTGACCTGAACAAGTACCCATTAAAATGTTTTGAATTTGAACCTAACATTTCATATATAGAGATAGGAGGAGATAAATAATGGGATTTTCTTCTGAATGGGAAAAAACTTATGCTTCGAATCAGCAAATTGTATTGTGGCCATGGAATGACCTTGTTTCCTATATCATGCGTTATACAAAACCCAAGTCATCATCTGAGTCAGTTCTTGAACTTGGATGTGGTTCTGGGGCTAACATTCCATTTTTTAAGCAGTTAGGAATAAAATATTTTGGCCTGGAGGGGAGCCCAACAATTGTAAAAATGCTTAAAGAAAAGTTTCCAGAGTTTGCGAAAAATATTCGAGTCGCAGATTTCACCTATGAAATTCCTTTTGAAGGGCTATTTGATATTGTGGTGGACCGTGCCTCATTGACTCATAATGATACTAAATCTATCAGAAGCTGTCTTTCGATGATTCATGAGAGGATGAAACCAGGTGCAAGTTATATTGGTATTGACTGGTTTTCAACTAATCATTCCGATTTTCTTAAAGGCAAACCTATAGGAGACGGTTTTACTCATGATAACTACAGTGACGGTCAGTTTCTGGGAGTAGGTAAAGTTCACTTCTCAGATAAAGAGCATATTCAAGAGTTATTTGAGGGGTTTGAAATAAAAATTCTTGAAGAAAAGCGGATCTACAGAGCTATTCCCTCAGATAATCATACTTTATCTACCTGGAATATACACGCAATTAGAAAATAAGCGCGCTTCACACAACGCACAAAAAAAATATGATTTTTGCATATTTAAATATCAGAAATAATTATTCAACATGTTAGAATCACTGAGGAAAAAAAGAGTATTAGTCGTAGTAGCCCATCCGGATGATGAGTTGCTTGGCCCGGGTGCTACTATGCACCGTTTAGTTAAAGAATTTGGTATCATTACCCGTTTGGTCATTTTGGGGGAAGGAATAACTTCTCGTTCAAATGAAAGGAATACTGAAAAGTGGAAAGAAGAATTGAAGATACATCGAAATAATATTGATTCTGCTCAAAAATCTTTAGGATATCACAGCGTATCTATCTATGATTTCCATGATAATCGGTTTGATACAGTTGCCTTGTTAGATATCATTAAAGTAATTGAGAAGGAAAAAGAAACATTTAAGCCTGATGCTATCTTCACGCATCATGGTGGTGATCTGAATATTGATCATCAACGTACTTTTGAAGCCGTTATAACTGCCTGCCGTCCAATGGCTAATGAAACAGTTAAAACAATTATCACTTTTGAAACGCCTTCAGGTACCGAGTGGATGGCATCAACCGACCCAAGACATTTCATCCCAAATCTGTTCTTTGAGGTGACAGAAGAAGATATAGAAGCTAAAATTAAAGGAATAGAATGTTACGATTTTGAAAAACGAGCCTATCCACATCCACGTTCACCCGAAGCACTGAAGATTCAGGCACAACGTTGGGGTATAGCTGTAGGCTGCAAGTATGCAGAGGCATTTTGTTTGGTGAGAGGTTTATCGGGATTTAAATCGATGTCTGTATGAGTGGAAATGTATACACTCAAAAGTATTTGAAAATCTATTTCTGGCAGGGAGCATCTTTCGTATTGAGGTTCCTTTCCATGTTTATTGTAACACCATTTTTAACAAAGGAACCTTCGACCTATGGGATTTATGCTATTTGTATATCTGTAACGATTTTTTTAAACTATGCTGATTTGGGGTTTTTAAGAGCAGGTCAAAAGTACGCAGCAGAATGTTATGGAAGAGGTGAACGGGCTGAAGAAATGAAATATATCGGATTTGGAACATTCATTTTGTCAATATTTACACTGCTTTGTGCTTTAACATTCTTGTTTTTTGGACTTCAGCCTGAATCATTAATGAAAGGGTTAGATACCCCCGAAAAGATTTCCACCGCATCAGGTCTTTTGCTCATACTTGCCGGGTTTACTCCCGTTACAATTCTTCAACGAATGGTATCGATGATTTTTGATATTCGTTTAGATAGTTTTGTCAATCAACGAATATCGCTCGCTGCAAGTATTATCACCATCGCGTCGGTCTTTTATTTCTTTGGAAAAGAAAATTACCGGATTGTACCTTATTTCTTCTTTTCTCAAAGCATTAATTTTATTGCAGTAGTAATATGGCTATGGTTAGCGAAAAAAAAATACACCTATAATATCAAACAATTGTTGCGATCTGTACATTTTGATGCTGTTATTTATAAAAAAGTTAAAGGGCTCGCCTATTCTGGTTTGTATATTATGGGTGTATGGATTATTTTTTATGAATTAGATCAAATAGCAATCGGTAAATTCTTAGGTGTTGAGAAAGTTGCAATTTATGCTATAGCATTTGCATTACTTGCGTTTTTTCGAAATATATACACTATATTTTTTTCTCCTTTTTCAATAAGAGCTAATTATTTTATTGCAAATCGGGATGAAGAAGGACTAAAAAGATTTTGTCTTCAACTAGTTTCACTTTCCGCTCCTCTTGTCGTTTTTCCAACAATCGCTTTTGCACTTGTTTCAAAGCCCTTTATCATGTCGTGGGTTGGAGCAAATTATGCTGAAAGTGTTGACCTGGCAAGTATGTTTTCTCTTATTTTTACTTTATCATTCATGACATTTCCTGCAAGTATTGTATTATTGGTGAAAGTCCGGATTAAAGAAATGAATATTATTGCTACAATTCAACCCATAATATATTGGATAGGAGTTATATGTACTTATTCATTTTGGGGACTATTGTCTTTTAGTTCGTTTAAATTAATTGCAACCTTTGTATCAGAATTTTATTTTATTTACATTTTAATTAAATTTCTTGACATTTCTTTGAAAGAATTTCTTCAGAAAACAATTTATCCAATGATTATTCCTTTGATATTTTTAATTACAGCGCTTGTTATTGCAGATGTATACTTACCGTATCAAAAATCAAAAATAAATTTGCTCATCGTGCTCGGAACAACAGGATTATGTATTGGAGTTAGTTTTTTAATACAATATATGGCCTCTTCCAATATGCGAATAGTTGCTAAAAGTTTAATTGGGAGTATTTTAATAAAAAATAGTAATTAGCGAAAAGTTGGTAATGTTCAATTATGTCTGATCTATTACTCTTTCGTGCTTGTAATTCAGATGCTATGTGGGACCTGATTCATCAATCAGGTCATGATAAAATTACTGCTCTCAATATTGACACTGATGTTCTCCTTTCTGAATGGATGCCAAGAGTTGACTTTGTCCGATATGGTGATGTGCTCAAAAAAGAAGATCTTGATCAGGTAGGTATGGAAAGTCTCAAGTTAGCTCAAAATTGGTATAAAGTGAATGGCAAGGATGCAACATTGATTGAGGGATTGTCCTTTGGGCAGTATATTGACTATGAAATGAACCGGGTGTTGAAAGTTTCATGCCGGCAGATCGCGTTCTTAGACGTTTACAAGCCTGCTCGGATTTTTATGGCTGATGATAATTCTTTAGTAAATCAGGTTACCAGAGCATATGCTAAGTCTAGAAATTTGACAATTGTTTCTGTGCCAGTAATTACTTATCCCACTAAGTTTGACTGGTATCTACCAAAACAAAATTCACCCGCTAATTTATTACGCAAAACAATAAACAAAGTATATTGTTTCTATTCAAATTTGTTTAGTAAACATTTGATGAACAATGATTATATGACATTATATGTGCAGTCTCATCCTTATACAAGCTCATTTATTGATTATATTATTAATTCTACAAATCACAATATAGTAATCCAAAGTATCAGGAAAAAGTATTTTGGTAATAAGCGAGTGATTTGTTCAGATACAACACCACTACTTTTATTTAAGGAGTATTTCATAGCGTTTGAAGAATTCATGAGATCTTTAGATTTATACATTGAAACTCACAACAGTTTTGATTTTAATGGTATTAGTTTGTGGCCAATTATTAAAGAACTTTATAGTATCAATATTAAAAAGTCATATTATGAATTTAATGTTAGGATTCGCTACCTTCAGTGGCTTTTTACAACAGTAAAGATAGATGTAGTAGTTCTTCTCCAGGATTCAGTTGGAGAGGAAAGAATACTTGTTATGTTAGCAAAAATATTGGGAATTCCAAGTATTTATGTAACTCACGGTATTGTTGCATATCTCTCAAAAGGATTTCCTTGTATAAATGCTGATGTTGTTTTTACTTATGGCAAATCCTGTAGTGATCTACTAAAAGAAATGGGAGAAGCTAAATCTACTAAAGAAGTTGGTAATTCTTATTTTCACACATTGAAAAATGTTATCGTTAACCTAAAATCCGAAGCGTTACTCAAAAAATACAATATTGAACTGCGTCCTGTATTTTTATTTACAGCTGAGCCATACGGCAATTTCTATTCAATTGAAGAACCATCAAATCAGAACCTAATTCTGCAATCAGTTTGTCGTGTTGCAAAACTACTGACTAATGCCTATTTTATAATTCGTTTGCATCCAAGTACATTTGCTTATGAAAACATTGATATTAAGAAAAATATTATATCTAGTTTCAATCTAAATAACGTTTTACTAGATCCTGGAATGAGACTAGAAGAAGCGTTGTCGATTTGTGATATTACTATTACTGCAACGTCTACTCTAGGAATTCAGACTATTGTAGCAGGCAAAGGAATCGTAGTTTTTGATCCACTAAAATATGATGGAGCGAAATATATAAAGGATAATGCCGGTGTAGTTGCTAATACAGAAGAAGAATTGCTAATAGTGTTAAAACGCATAATTACAGATAATAAATATCGAAAAGATATCTATAATATGGGTCAGGAATATATTAAAAGAAAAATTTCTTATTACGAGGATTTTGATACAAATAAAAGAATGATGGCTGAAATACAAAACATTGTTAATAAAAGTCATGGGGAAAAATATTAATTAAATAAATACCAGACATTAATATATTGGAATCAATTCAAATACATTGTGTGATCTAATGGTATTTGAAGTCTCCTTAAAATAGATTATTAACTCTTGAAAAACTATTTTGTAAATAATTATGGAAAAAGAAAGCGGTTCTGTTGAATCTTTTGATACTATTTGGTTTGCAGCAAAAGATGACTTACTAAATGAAACACCGATTAAACCCTCAATATTTTCATGGTCTCTTAAATTACAGACTCAATATTTTATTGCTGAAAGGATTAAGTTCTTGGAAAAGATTTTCTCAATGTTTCCGTCGGGAAAAATTCTGAATTGTGGTTGCGGGACGGGGCAGTGGTCTATTCCTTTTGCACAAGCGGGATATCGTGTTACAAATCTTGACCTTTCCGATAATGCACTTATTATTGTAAAGAAGATGTTTGAGAAAAAGAATCTTACAGGTGAATTCGTGAAAGGTGATATTCTTAACATGCCCTTTGAAAATGAGACTTTTGATATTATTGTGAGTTTCGGAGTCCTGGAACATTTTTCTAATATTGATCAACCTATCAGTGAAATGATAAGGGTACTGAAGCCTGGAGGGATTTTTTTTGCTGATGTGATTCCTAAGAGGTTCTCTGTGCAATCCGTTGAGACTTGTTGGAAAACATCTATTGCTGTAATAAAAGATCTGATAAAATTCAGATTTAAACTTATTCCTCAAAGGTTTAAAGAATTAAAGCCCCCTTTTTATGAGAATACCCTCTCTGCATATGAGTATGCTGATTCAATAAAAAGGCTTGGTTGTACAAATATCAGAGTCTTTGGAGTGAGGGGTTTTCCATTTTTAATTCTTCCATTAATTATAGAACGACTTTATGTTGGATTTCTTAAATTGATTAGTCCGTTGCTCAGATGGTTTGATACTTCATCCTCAAAATTTTCTCTTTTTTGGGGAGTTATATTTTCATTCACAGCTATAAAGGAATGTAAAAATAATTACAACAATGAATAAAGAAATCATAAACTATATTTCCGAACACTTCAAAAATACAGGATGTAATCTTTTAGTTATTGGACCTGGCAGGTCGCAGATTATTTCTTCAATCATATCTGAAATAAATCTTATAGGCATCGATATGATTGATCATAATTCTGATGCTTTGGTGTTTCAAAAATCATTGCTTTCCAGTTATTCTGGTAAAACAAATTTTATTGATTGTGAGTTAACTAAAGAATTCCCAGCAACTATAGTTAATAATAAATATGATTTGATATTGTGTACAGAAGTAATCGAACACGTTAAGAACAATGGAAATCTAATTGACCATATCAATAAATTACTGAAATCTTCTGGAATATGCATGATATCCGTCCCTAATGGATTTATAGATAAATTATTATTGAAAATCGATAAAGGGTATATGAGAAATGGAGACTTGATTAAGGGACATGTTAATTTTTATTCGAGAAAACAATTTCGCAGATTATTAAATTTTCACAAGTTTGAAATAATCAAATTTAAAGGGATCTCTTCTGAATATTCTATCTTTCATCTTATCCTTGTTCTTTTCAAAATTCATATCGATGAAGATACTGGCCAAATAAGGGAAATTAATCGCCCTTCTGTCAAATGGGGAGCACGTATTATGAGAATTATGGATAAAACAAAAATTAATTTACTGTTCAATTATATAATACCCAGAAATTATTTTGCTATAGTAAAGCAACTCAGGTGATTCATAATCTATATGCATCTTATAGTGTAATCAGCAAAGTTTTAATAGTATTTGACCAAATATATGATCGATCTATCTATTTGTATACTCACATTCAATCATAAGGAGATGTTATGTGATTGTTTGGATTCAATATATAAGAATTCTCTGCAGCTTTCGATTGAGATTATTATTGTTGACAGTGGTTCAAGTGATGGAACTATTCAAATGTTGGAGGAAGAATTCCCTAATATAAAATTAATTAGGAATAGTAAATTCCCTGGTTTCGCTTCATCAAACAATAAAGCATTTGAGTATACTTCCGGAAGATATATTATGATTCTTAATGATGATACGAAGGTGCTTGAAGATTCATTTAGAAAGATGGTTACTTATATGGATACTAATCCAAAAACTGGAGCCATTGGTCCAAAATTGCTAAATTCTGATTTGTCACTTCAGTATTCCTCATATCTGAGTTTCCCTAGCTTAAAAACAGAATTATTAACTAAAACAATTCAAATATCCTGGCTTAGAGATAAATTTAGAAATAATGCAAAGAGTAATAGAGATCAACTTGACCAATACGGTATGAGAAATGGTGATCAAAACAATCCACGTTTTGTAAAGCATTTGATGGGTGCATGCATAATGGTACGAAAGGAGATCTTGGTTAGTGTTGGTAATCTTGATGATCAATTTTATTTATCATTGGAAGATCAGGATTGGTGTAAAAGAATAGGAGATGCAGATTGGGATGTCGTTTATTTACCTGAAAGCCAAGTTATCCATTACGGGAATCAGAGTGTAAAGCAAATTAGTAATTTCGGTAAGATTTATCTCCAAAGCAGATGCTACTTCCAAAAGAAGCATTACGGATATTTTACATTTATTTTATTAAAATCTCTGATAATAATAATTGCTCTTAATAATGCAGTACTGACTGGTATATTTTCGTTGTTTAGTTTTAATCCAGAAAGGAGGGAATATTATGGGGCTGCCTCTTGGCAAAATATTAAGACAATTCAGTGGTTAATATTCAATCATAAAAGTCAGAATTTATAACTATTAAAAATGACATTATTTAATTTCTTTTATTCGTTACTTTGTCCCCAATATTTAAACCATGTATTCTTATTAAATAAATTCAGTGGTAAGTTATTTTTAATCTTTAAAATGTACTACTTAATTAAAACTTAACTAGAATAATTATGAATGGCATGAGCATAAAATACAATTTACTTGTTAACCGTTTTAAACATATATAATTACACAGTTGAAAAAGGCAATAATAATAGGTATATCAGGTCAGGACGGTGCATATCTTGCCCGACTTTTATTTTCAAAAGGGTATGAAGTATATGGAACTTCCCGTGATGCTGACCTTACATCATTTGAGAATCTCAAAAAACTGAATATAATTAATAAGGTCAAGTTATTTTCAATGTCTCTGGTAGATTTCAGAAGTGTTATGCAGATTATTCTTCAAATTCAACCGGATGAGGTATATAACCTTGCTGGTCAGACCTCAGTAGGGCTATCTTTCCTGCATCCTTTTGAAACTCTTGAAAGCATTAGTGTTGGGACCTTGAATATTCTCGAGATACTGCGTTACCATAAATTGCAGACAAAGTTCTATAACGCTTCATCCAGCGAATGTTTTGGTGAAACTGATAGTAGCCCGGCAAATGAAAATACTCCGTTTAGGCCAAGAAGTCCCTATGCTGTAGCGAAAGCTGCCGCCTTTTGGCAGGTAGCAAATTACAGAGAAGCGTATAATCTGTTTGCATGTTCGGGTATCTTGTTTAATCATGACTCTCCTCTTAGACCAAAAAGGTTCGTAACAAAAAAAATAATTGATGCTGTGTGTAAAATAGCCAAGGGTAATCCTGAGAAACTAGTGCTGGGAAACATTTCTGTATCGAGAGATTGGGGTTGGGCTCCAGAATATGTTAATGCGATGTATTTGATTCTTCAGCAGGAAAAACCTGATGACTTTGTTGTAGCTACCGGCAAAACGATCTCCCTGAAGGATTTTGTGGAGAAAGCATTTAGCTACTTCAATCTTGACTTTAGAGATTATTTAATTTATGATAATGATCTATTAAGGCCTTCCGATATTTTGTATAGCTCAGGCAATGCTTCCAAAGCAGAAAAAATATTAGGATGGAAAGCGGATACGTTAGTGGATGATGTTATAATAAAAATGATAGAAAGCGAAATGAATGATACACATTCATCGTTTTAAAATGAAAGTATGGGATTTTAAAACTTTGTTTGTCTGAATTTCCATACTTCTATATATACTCCTTAGAATTATGATTTATGTTGTTGAGCCAATATGCAGAGGTAATGAACATGCTATAGTTAATGCTGGATTATTAGCCAGCCTGAATTATGCCTTTCCTTCTTCATCTATATCATTTTCCGGTGAGGAAACCCACCTTGATATTGTTAAGGATGTACTTAAAAATGAGTGCGTCATTAATGCCACTTATCACTCTATTACTTTGCCATCACATTCTGATGTACTTGCTAATAAAATTTTTATAGAATACAGGTTTCTTAAAAAAATGCTGGTTTCAGCAATTAATGAAGGAGCCAGGTTCGCTATATTTAGTGCTTGCACCAGCACGCAATTATTATGCCTGAAGATTTTGTTAAGATTTTCCTCTTTCGAAACACTTACGGTTATTACAGTTATCCACAGTGAATTACAAGGTATATTGATGAGACCTCCCAGGAAACCATGGTGTCATTTAATTTGGTTAAGAAATGTACTCCGTTTTCACAACCTGGAGAGATTGAAGATTCTTGTCCCTGGAGAAGCGCTTTTACCTGTAGTTTTTAATGAAATACCTGCCCTGAAGGGATATGCTTATGCTTTAAACCTTGCATATTTTTTCAGTCATGATTCAGTAGATAAGGTATATCAAAACTCTGATATCCTGAAATTTGGATTTATAGGTGTTGGTACTAAGCGGAAGGGGATTGATACATTTTTCAGGTTGGCCGAAAAGATAAAAATGCCGGATCTTTCAGGATGCATGGTTGCAGAATTTGAGGTTATTGGAAATATCTCATATAAGAACTTTCCTGAATTTATGAATTCTGGCGTTTCATACATTTCTTCAGACAAAATGCTGCTCAGGTCAGAAATGAACATGCTAATCAGGAATATAGATTATATGATATTACCATATGACAAAGAAGAATATAAACTTGTTGCAAGTGCTACATTGTTGGACGCATTTGAATTTGTTAAACCTGTAATTGCATTTAGAAATCCTACAGTGGAGTATTGTTTTGATAAAATGGGGAATATAGGTTTCTTGTGTGATACTGAAGAGGAAATGGAACAAGTGATTTTAAGAATAATTAAAGATTATCCTGAATCTGAGTACAAAGAACAATGTGAGAATATTTTAAATGGTAGAAAAATCTTTGATCCAAAGTACCTTGCACCCATATTAAAAAGTATTCTGGATTAAAGGTAGATTTTAGTAATTGTAAATACTTATGCTGTGATTAAAAAAATACTTATTGTTTTTGGGACAAGACCAGAAGCAATAAAAATGGCTCCTCTTGTCAATGAATTTAAAAAGATGCCTGAAAGTTTTAAGACAATTGTCTGTGTTACAGCGCAGCACAGAGAAATGCTGGATCAGGTTCTTGAATTCTTTAATATAATACCAGATTATGATCTTGATATTATGAAGCCAGGCCAGGATCTTTTTTCACTTACATCCGAGATATTACTGGGTCTGAAAAAAGTTATTGAGGATTGTAGTCCTGATTTTATTTTTGTTCATGGCGATACAACAACATCTGTTATAGCTGCATTATCAGCTTATTATAAAAAGATTAAAGTTTGCCATGTAGAGGCAGGTTTGCGAACATATGATAAGTATGCGCCTTATCCGGAAGAGATGAACAGACAGATAACAGGACGCATTACCGATATCCATTTTGCTCCCACTGAAAAAGCAAAACAAAATTTGTTAAAAGAGGGCATCACTTCAGAGAAAATATTAATAACAGGAAATACTGTAATAGACGCCCTTCTCTATACGATAAACAAACTTAAGATCAATGATGATTTGCCTGAGATTGCTTATTTAAAGAGTATAATTGATGACAGACATATTATCCTGGTTACAGGTCACCGAAGAGAAAATTTTGGATCTGGTTTCCTGAATATATGTGATGCATTAAAGAAAATTACTGAAATAAGTCCTAATACGCAGATAATATATCCGGTACATTTGAATCCAAATGTGCAGAAACCAGTATATGAGAAACTGGGTAATATTTCATCTATTAAGTTGATAGAGCCAATTTCATATCCGGCATTTGCCTGGCTTATAGATAAATCAAGGATTATCTTAACTGATAGTGGAGGAATACAGGAAGAAGCACCTTCTCTAGGAAAACCGGTTCTTGTGATGAGGGAGGAAACAGAACGACCTGAAGCATTAGAAGCAGGAACGGCTATCCTTGTAGGAACAGACAGAGATCTTATTATAAAAGAGGTTATGAACCTCCTGACTGATCAAAAACGATACGACAGGATGAGCAAACTTCATAATCCTTACGGTGATGGCAAAAGTTGCAAAAGAATCGTAACCGCCATGATTAATTTATGAGGAGAATTATATACTTGACAACAACAGATTGGGGCTGGGCAAAGCAAAGACCTCATTTTATTGCTGAAGGATTAGCATCATATTTTTATGTTGAGTATGCTTATCAGCGGAGATATCAGAAAAAGAACATGGTCAGAAATATTAAAAATATTGATCTGCACTTCTATCAGATATTCCGATTCCCTTTTGAAGCAAATCCATTGATTAAATTTCTGAATAAAATTTTAGCTCAAATTCAGCTTTATTTCAAGATCAGTAATTTCGAAATAATATGGATATCGCATCCATTCTATTTTGATTTGATTCAAAATATGATTCCTGACAAGTGTATAATAATCTATGATTGCATGGACGATCATCTGGAATTTCCTGAAAATGCAAATAACCGGAAAATAAAGAATAAGTTGTTTATTTTAGAGAAGAATCTGATCGAAAGAGCTGATATTACAATTGCTTCGAGCGATTATCTGAAAAGTAAGATCAATAGTAGATACGGAAGCCTAAAGCAAATAAGGGTAATTAATAATGCCATTTCCGACAATATTATTAATGAAAATGAATCAGTAGTAGATTCTGAAAACAAATTTCCCCCCAAAAATTCTAAATTGAAGCAGATTGTATACATCGGAACAATTTCTGAATGGATGAATTTTGATCTTATTTTAAAGAGTCTTGATCAATTTGAAAAAATTGAATATTTGTTTTTCGGCCCATCGTATATTGAAATACCTTCACATGTGAGGCTGAAATATTTTGGACCAATTGATCATGATCAGGTGATCAATGCAATGAGAATTGCAGATTTATTGGTAATGCCTTTCAGAAAGACTGAACTTATACTTTCAGTTAACCCTGTTAAAGTATATGAATATATTTTTGCACACAAACCGGTTTTAATCCTGGAGTACACTGAAACGCTTAAGTTTCAGGAATATGTTTATCTATATGACAGTGATGAAGATTATCTTAATTATATTGAAAATTTAACGTTAAACAAACTAATGCCTAAGAATGATAACCAAAGTTGTCGTTTGTTTGCTGCTAATAATACATGGGGCTACAGAATACAAGAAATAGTGGAACTATTAAAGACTCTTTAACATGAACAAAATCACTTTAATAGGAGGTATTGCTATAGGAACTGAAATCTACGGAGGAGAGGTAATAAAAAACAAGATATTGTTGAGATTTTTAAAAGGTAAAATCGATGACTCGAGATTAACTATAATAGATACCTTTGAGTGGCAAAAACATTTGTTTGTAGTTGCATTTAAGATTCTTTTCGTTCTTTTAAGCCGAAAGCATAAAATAATAATCTTGTCATGCTTCACTACAGGCGCTTACTATTTCTTAAAGGTGTACAAAGTAACATCTTTACTAATTAAAAAGGATATTTATTATTTCATTGTTGGTGGTTCATTGCCAGATTACCTGGCGGTGGGTAAGGTTAAGCTTAAATATTACAATGAAATTCAAATGTTTGCAGAAAGCAACCATATACGTGAGAAACTATTAAGATTTGGAATCAATAATATCAGTGTTATACCGAACTGGAAAGGCTACAATTTTACTCCTGTAGAGAAACCTAGAAAAAAAGATTTTGATAAAATAAAAGCCCTTTCATACTCCCGGATTTGTCCGGAAAAGGGAACTGATCTTACAATTGAAGCAGTAAATAGAATAAATGCTGAATCTGTTAGAATTGAAGTTGATTTCTATGGAGATATTCAGAGTGATTATAAAAAAATATTTTATGACAAAATTAGTAGTAAGAGTTATTTTGACTATAAAGGCAGAATTGATTTGACAATTGATCAGAACTATTCAATATTGGCAAATTATGATCTCATGCTCTTTCCTACATATTATTTTGGTGAAGGGATTCCGGGAGCAATAATAGACTGCTATATTGCAGGAGTTCCAGTACTTGCATCCGATTGGAATTTTAACAAGGATGTAATAAAACATAAGGAGACGGGATTGATTTTCGAGGCCCAAAATTTTGATTCTTTTTATAAGACACTTATCTATATAATTGAAAATAAGGGATTAATTGAGATAATGAGTAAGAATTGTATTGAAACCGCTAGAAATTTTAAGATAGATTTATTATTGAATGATTTTGTATTGAACTTGACTTAAAAACAGATTGATGAATATTCTTGTTATTGGAGGAAATGGTTTTATAGGTTCTCATCTGGTTGACAAATTATTGGTTAAGGGGCATACGGTAAGGGTATTTGATATTATATATGAAAAATACAGGAAACCATTACGAAAAGTAGATTATAGAGTTTCATCGCTTGAAAATAAGGAAGAGTTGGCAGAATCTCTTCTTGGTATTGAACTAGTATTTCATCTGGCAAGCTCTACAGTCCCAAGTACTTCAAATCTTGATCCAAAGTCTGACATAAGGAATAATCTCCTTACTACAGTTGAATTGCTGGAAATCATTTCCAGACAGAAGATTAAGAGATTTGTTTATTTCTCATCCGGCGGTGCTGTATATGGAAATCCAATTGCAAATCCTATTAACGAAGAACATCCACTGAATCCTATTTCATCATATGGTATTATCAAGGCAGCTGTTGAAAAATACATATATCTTTTCAATAGAACACATGATTTTCATCCCTTAGTTCTTCGTCCTTCAAATCCTTTTGGACCCAGGCAAGGACATTTTTTGGCACAGGGATTTATTTCCACGGCACTCCGTAAAATAAAATTAAAAGAAAGCATTAATATATATGGAAACGGAACTTCAACAAAAGACTATATTTATATTGATGATTTAATTGAGGCCACGTATTTATTAGGAATGAGTAAAGCTGTTGGAAGTTATAATGTAGGAAGTGGTACCTGTGTTTCATTAAATGATTTGTTAGAAATCATGTCAAATATTACTGGAATTGTACCGCAGGTTAATTACTTAAGGAAGCAGGATTACGATGTTGATCATTTTACCCTTGATATTACCAAAGCTACTAAATATATAAGGTGGGAACCGATTACCTCGCTTGAAAACGGTATTAAAAAACTATGGGATTGGATTAATAAGAATGAATAGATTTGTTTTTATTTAGTAGTTTAATTCAGCAAAATGAAGAGTTTTTCAATTGTTATACCTGTTTTCAATATTGAATTTGAGAATAATACTGAATACTTCAGAGTTCTTATTTCCTCAATAAGTCGTAATTGTCGTAATATAACGGTGAAAGATAAATTGAATGAAATTGTAATTGTTGATGATAATGGGGATTCTAATTTGAAGGAGGCATTCGACGTAATTTTTACACAGGAGAATCTTAGGGAAAAATTGATTTATATTCAAAATGCTAAAAATGAAGGACAAGCCCAATCAAGAAACATAGGATGTACTTTTGCCAGCGGTGAATATATTCATTTTATAGATCAGGATGATTATATTTCGGATGACTTTTATTCTCTCATTATTAATCATTTGGATGATATAGTTATCGGAAGACCTCACCTGTATCTAGATAGATTAGGATACGAGATCCCTTATACAAAAGCAACTTACAGGAAGAAACTGAAACAAACAGAAAAGTTAAGAAAACTATGGGTACTTCTTATATCCAATTTTGCAGTATCACCTGGTCAATATTTAATTAAGCGATCAGTTTTTAATTTGGCAGACGGGTTTCCCGTTCTTAAGTCCAGAGGATCAGACGATTATGGTCTGTTATTCAAGCTGGCTGCTAAGAATGTTAACATGAGATATATTGACAATGCAGCCTTCTTTTATAGGATTCACAGTGCACAAAATCGAAATAATTCTCAACTTAAGAATTCAGTTATAGAGTTTTTTAATGGGAGATCCTTCAACAATTTATCACTCTCCTTACTAATTGTAAAATTTATAAGATACAGAACCATATTGTGGAAAATCGTAAGCAAGATTGTCTTTTGGTATTATTTTGAAAACTTCAAATCAAAAATATGATTGTTACTAATCCTTTCAAGTTAAAAGATTATTCAACAAACATTTTCTATTTATTTTTGGTAGCAAATATAGTTTCGTTTAGTAAACTATTCTTTTTTGAAATAAAGGGAGGTATGATATTATCAATAATAATGATTTTGAATTTTATAATATGCTTTAAATACTATCGAATCTCAGGTAATCATGTAATTTTTATTCTATATCTCATATTGCAGATACTTTCATTCATTAATTATTTGGCAATCCCGATTAGCCGGGATTTTTTTGTCAATAATCCTATAATTATTTTTCAATCAATAAATTTCATTTTGGTCCCTCAATTGTTTTTTTTTATGGGAGGAACTTTGGTCGGACGTCAGGATGCATACATTGAGAAAAATTTAGTAAATATCATTTATATTAATTTCACTCTGGTTTTTGTAGGAATAATATTTTATTTCATCAGACCAAATTTCTTTCTCTCATACCAATCAGAGTTATTTCCACAGCAATTTAATTATTATGCAGGATATTTTCCACGGTTAACAAGCTATATGAGTTCGCTAGTTATAGGAGTAATATGCTCAACAAATTTTATACTTTCTATTGAATATATTAAGGACAAGTGGATCAAATATATATTTATGTTAACATTTGCTGTCGGTTCGTTCCTTTCAATGGAAAGAGGATCCTGGGTTATGTTGATCTTTGGGACAATCCTGTTTTATCTAATAAAATTTTATGTGGAGAACAATAAACTTAGAAGACCAAAGCTAAATAAGAAATTACTTGCTGCAATTATAATTATAGTTATCATATTTTTTGGAGCTGTCTATATAATGTGGGATAATGTAGTTTTTTCAAAGTTTATTATAGAACTTGGAAAAAAGGTAGCTAGGTTGTTTAATGCTTATGAAGAAAGAATTGAGACATGGAAAACAGCAATAAATTTGTCAATTAAGTATCCTTTTGGTTTAGGACTTGGAATACTATCACATAAAGGCATTCAAAATAATTTTATCTATAGTGTTGCCGATGGAAATTATTTTAGGATATTAGGTGACATTGGATATTTAGGACTGATTAATTTCTTAATACTTGTTTTTGCAGGGCTTTTATTGCTTTATAAGAAAAGAATGATGAGCATTTTGATATCTATAATTGTCTTTCTAATGCAAGCAATTGGAACAAATGTATTTGATTTATACTATATTAGCTTCCTGTTCTGGTTTTTTCTAGGTATTGCCTACGCAAAAAAAAATCATTTTTCAGATACTCTAAAGGAAAATATTTAGTATGAAAATACTTTTAATAAACCATTATGCAGGTTCACCAGGATATGGAATGGAGTATCGCCCTTATTATTTTGCAAAAATATGGCAGACACAAGGCCATTCCGTTACAATTATTGGTTCATCATTTTCTCATGTCAGAACAAAACAGCCATACATTGACACAAGCAAGAAGGAAGAAATTATTGACAGGATTAGGTACATTTGGATAAAAACTCCAAGATATTCAGGAAATGGAAAAAAAAGGATTTTAAATATTATAGTATTTATTTTTAAAATTTTTTTAAATGCAAGGTTTTTATCTGAGTACTCTATGAACGGTGCTGTTATTGCATCTTCCACATATCCACTTGACATCTTTCCTGCAAAAAGGATCTCTAAAATTTCCAATGCTGCCTTAATATTTGAGGTACATGATTTATGGCCTTTATCTCCAATGGAACTAGGCGGGTATTCAAAATACAATCCCTTCATTCAGGTAATACAAATGGCTGAAGACTTTGCATACAGAAAATGTGATCAGTTAGTAAGTATGTTACCTGAAACTTTAGACTATATGGTTAAACATGGACTTAATCCTGATAAATTCAATTATATCCCAAACGGAATAAACTTAGACGAATGGAAGAATGAAAAAGAACTTCCTCAAGAAATAGCTAAACTAATTGAGTATCTTATAATAAATGAAAATACATTAATTGCGTATACTGGAACTCATGGATTAGCAAATGCATTGGAGAGCTTAATTGACGCAGCTGCTATGATGCAAAATATGAAAGTGGCTTTCATTTTAGTCGGATCCGGTCCGGAAAAAGAACAGTTGAAAAAAAAGGCTTTAACTCTCAATCTGGGAAATGTTTATTTTCTTAATCCAATTCTAAAGGAATTCATTCCGGTTTTTTTAAGTAAAATGGATATATTATATATAGGTCTTCAGAAACAATCATTGTTCAAATATGGTATTAGCCCAAATAAATTAATTGACTATTTAATGGCTGGTAAGCCTGTAATCCAGGCAATTGAAGCAGGAAATGATATTGTTTCTGACTCAAATTGTGGCATATCAATAGAAGCGGAGAATCCTATTAAAATAAGGGAAGCTATTCTTAAATTGTTAAGCTTTTCGAAAGATGAATTGAAGGAATTAGGTAAAAATGGTCATGACTATGTTTTAAAGAATCATGAATACAGCATTTTAGCAAATAAATTTCTGAAAGTTTTGGAATTAAGTTGCAAAATTCAGGAAAAAGATAATATATAAAAGTAAATCGAAATTGTTTAACGTTTTTTATTCTTAATCTCAAGCGCAATGATCCCCTTCTCACCACCCCGCATTGATAAAATAATTATCGATGCAGTTGTTGAAACTCTTAAATCTGGTTGGATTACAACAGGCGCAAAAACAAAATTTTTTGAAAAGGCAATTGCTGATTATTCGGGCTGTAAAGCTGCTTTAGCATTAAATTCAGCAACAGCAGGATTAGAAATCATGCTTCGTTGGTTCGGAGTGAAAGACGGAGATGAAGTTATTGTTCCTGCGTATACTTATTGTGCAACTGCCAATGTAGTAATTCATTGTGGTGCTAAACCTGTTTTTGTGGATGTTAATTCTTCAGATTTCAATATTTCACTGGAAGCACTTGAAAAAGCAATCACAAAGCGAACAAAAGTAATTATGCCAGTTGATTTAGGAGGATTTCCTGTGGATATTGATGAAATCAACAAAATGGTTAAAAATGACAATATCAAAAAGTTATTTAAGCCGCAAAATAAAATTCAGAAGAAATTGGGACGAATAATGATCCTGCTTGATGCAGCACACTCATTTGGCGCTGTATATAAAGGTAAAAGAGTTGGATGTCTGACTGATATTACAGTATTTTCATTTCATGCTGTAAAAAATCTTACAACAGCTGAGGGGGGAGCCATTTGTCTAAACCTGCCTGTCCAATTTAACAATGAAGAAATTTATAATTTCTTGTCAATGTTTTCTTTGCATGGGCAAACAAAAGATGCATATTCCAAAGCCCAGAAAGGAAATTGGAGGTATGATGTGATTGAAGCTGGATATAAAGCAAATATGACAGATATTCTATCATCAATTGGCTTAGTTGAAATACAGAGATATGATAATGATACAATGATCAGGCGGAGGCATATTTTTGATAAATATACTCAGGCTTTTAAGAATATCTCATGGGCTCAACCCCCAATATATGAGACAAAAGATAAAATCTCATCATTCCATGTTTATCTTTTAAGAATAAAAGGGATTAATGAAAGCCAAAGAAATGAAATAATAAATAGGATTTTTGACAACGACGTATCAGTAAATGTGCATTTCCAACCTTTACCTTTGTTAAGCTATTATAAAAATTTAGGTTATAGTATGTTAAATTATCCGGTTGCATATGACAATTATTCTCGAGAAATTTCTCTTCCAGTCTTTTATGATCTGAGTGATGAACAGATTAACATCGTTATAAATGTTGTTATAGAATCAGTTAATAACGTATTAGGTTTTTAATATGATCAGACTGCTTGACATTCTCATTTCATCAATAGTTCTGCTAATCTCATTTCCTCTTTTTATAATTACTTCAATCCTAATTAAAGTTGAATCTCATGGCCCCATTTTTTTTGTCCAGACCCGCGTTGGCAAAGATAATCTCGATTTTACGCTGTATAAGTTTCGAACTATGATTCTCAATTCTGAAAAAATAGGTCAATTGACTATAGGGGAAAGGGATCCAAGAATAACAAAAGTTGGTTATTACCTCAGGAAATATAAAATAGACGAATTTGCTCAGCTAATTAATGTTTTAAAAGGAGATATGAGTATTGTTGGCCCCAGGCCTGAGATAAGAAAATATGTGGATTCTTATAATGATCAACAGAGAATTATTTTAAGTGTCAGACCAGGAATAACAGACTTTGCTTCAATTAAGTATATAAGAGAAAATGAGATACTTAGCCACTCCACTAATCCTGAACTTACCTATTTGGAGGAAATAATGCCCGCTAAGATCAGCCTTAACATGTCTTATATTAACAATCCCAGCATAGGTAACTATTTGAAGGTTCTTTTTCTGACAATAAAGAATATTATACAAATAAGATAAATGAATCTGACTTCTGATATAATGCGTGACAGAAAAAAAATTGAATTGTTCTATTTTAATTTATGCATAATATTATATTTCGGACGTACTTCTATCCCATTTTTCAAATACCCGTTTTTACTGTTATATGGTCTGCTGATATTATATATATTAAGTTATTACAGGAATATATTAGTGTTAACTTTGAAGAATATTATTAGGAACTATATCCTGATATTCATTCTCTTTATTTATATCATTATATCCTGTATTTTTTCTGACAAAATACATCTTGCTATTATCAAGGATATCACTAATGTATGTGTATTACTATCGATATTGTTTGTTCTCAAAGTTTTGGTCAAAACTGAAAGTGAGTTTAGACTATTTCTCGATTTATTTTTAAAGCTAAGTATCTTTTTTGCACTCGTTATTTCAATTCATAGTATTAATGAATTCTTTTACATCTCATCCTATGCTAATTATAGTCTTAATAGGGACAAACCTACTGTGGATTACAATTTTGCATTGTTGCCTGTATTCTTTGGCATTATAAGTATTTTGTACTTTTTAGCGAGGGATTTGAAAAAGAATCAAATACTGATTTTTAACACTTTGCTTCTTGTCTTTTCATTTAATGTTTTATTATCTGGATCCAAAAGAGGAATGTTGATGTTTTTAATTATTTTCTTTTTGATTTTTGCAATTCATCTCTTGGGCTTGTTTAAATACAAAACTGATAATTGGATAAAGCAATTAGGAAAGCATTCGATTTTATACTTTATTTCTTTTTGTGGCCTGATGACTTTAATCATTTTTATAACATTTAATACCTCTTTATATTTTAAAAATAATCTTCTTGATAGGATCAGGGTGAAGGATAAAACATTTCTTAAGTATCAGATCTCTCATATAGTTCATAGATATGCTTCATTTTTCGATAAAAAAGCGGATTATGAACGTATTCATAAAAACATATGGAAATCTGTTTTTGATCCAAGGAATCCGGAAAGCGGATGGGCAAATGGAGTATACAATATTGTGTCTGAACTTTCTGGAGAAAATGTTGAAATAGTCCCGGAGCATACCAAAGGCTATATGCTAGACAGTACTTGTATTGGAGCTTCATCAGGCCATCATGCATACTTTTTTCTTCCAATTAAACAATACAATGCTGGTCTCGAGGATTCTATTGCAGCTTCTGTTTATTGTTTTGTTTCAAAAAACTTTGATGGAAATGCTGCCTTGCGTGCTGAAGGAGGAATATTTGATAATCATGATGTCTACTATGATTTAAATGATTGTGGTCGCTGGCAGAAGCTAGATTTGTCATTTCGATGTTCAGGGGGAGGAGTTAATATCTATTTATATATAAACAAAGGAGGGGTTACTGATTTTTCAACACTAAAAGGATATGCAATTTTTGCCTATCCCGAGTCTACTCTGATTCCTAAAATGAATCTGGATTCATCAAAACAAACCAATTTTCTGAAAGATGTAACTATTTTTGATGATGTTAATAGTAAATGGAAGAAACAGGTTGGCAGGCAAATTGATTCATTAAGTGCCTTTAACAGTAACCATATAGCTAGTTTTTTAAATTTTGGTGAAATCAGTATTTTAAAAATACTTTCAACTGTCCCGGATGAAGATCCTATAAGAAACTGGATTGCTAATCTTGTATCAGAAGATACTACCTACCATGGTTACAGCTCTAAATTGGACATCGGGCCTGTCTCAGGGGATTTTGCGGCAGACAGAATCTTACGTTGGAACTTTGCCTGGAAAATTTATACTATTGAATATTCCTTGACAAAAAAAATATTTGGAGGTGGCTTCAATTTCCTGAATTGGTATGGCTTCAATTTTTATAATGATAAGACAAGAAGTGATTACCCTCATAATCCTTTTTTGGCCATATTATTGTATTCAGGTCTTTTAGGCCTTTCTTTATACTTGGTACTTATATATAGAGTATTATATTATTATATAAAATATTTGAAAGGAAATGAAATTTTATTTATTTTTTTTGTAATTACGTTTTTTTTCTCATTTTTCAGTTCTGGGAATCCTTTTGATCCTCCTCTGATGGGATTTTTTGTAATACTGTCTTTTATGATTCATGATATTTATAAGTAGGTAAAAAGATATAAAAAGGCATTTTTATTTTATGAAGTATTGTTAATAATCTAATTCTATTTGTCAAAATTCTTAGTATCAGTAATTACTGTCTCGTATAACAGTGTTTCAACCATCTCAGATACTATTAAATCTGTTTTAAACCAGACCTATCCCAATATTGAATATATTATTGTTGATGGAGGCTCTACTGATGGTACAGTTGAACTCATAAAATCATTTGGCGATAAAATTACAAGATTCGTTTCGGAAAATGATAATGGCATTTATGATGCTATTAATAAGGGTATCAGACTGGCAACTGGTAAAATTGTCGGAATATTGAATTCTGATGATTTTTTTTTTGATGATAATATCGTTGAGAATATTGTAAGTCATTTTGAAACATTTGATATAGATGCTGTTTATGGAGATGTACGTTTTGTCCGTCCGTTAGAGACAGGGACTATTATAAGATATTACTCTTCAAAAAAATTTGAGATTGGGAAATTTAAATCCGGACAAATGCCAGCCCATCCCAGTTTCTATATGAAGAGGGAATTATTTGAAAAGTTTGGATATTATAGTGCAGATTATCAGATAGCTGCTGATTTTGAATTCTTGTTGAGGTATTTATATCTGCATAAAATTAGAACGAAATATATTGAAATGCCTTTTGTAACCATGAGAGCCGGAGGCATAAGCAATAAATCAATCAAAAGTAATTTCCGTCTTAATAAGGAGATAAGAAGAGCGTGCAGGGAGAATGGGATAAATACCAATTATTTCCATATATACTCAAAATATCTATCAAAGATTTTTGAGTATGTATAATTGAAATACTCTTTGATGCATTTGTTTTAGCTTGACTCTCTTAAAGTAAAATAATGAGATTAATTAAATGGCAAAGGTTCTGATTACGGGAACTAATAGTTTTATTGGAACAAATTTTCGAAAATTCTCATCCTTTAAGGACGTTGATTCAATATCTCTTTTTAAAAACAAGCCTGAAGATATAGAATTTAGCCGGTATGATGTTGTTTTACATCTGGCAGCAATTGTACACCAGTCAAAAAAAATTCCCGATGAAGAATATTATTATATTAATAGGGATCTTTGCCTCAGAGTTGCTGAAAATGCAAAGAAATCGGGGATAAAACATTTCGTTTTCATAAGTACATTAAAAGTATATGGAGAAAGTGTTTCTACAAATATGGTACGTAATGAGAAATCGGAATGTTACCCTGACGATATATATGGTAAAAGTAAATATGAGGCTGAATTGGCTCTTAAAAATCTGGAAGATGGAAATTACTCAGTATCAATTATCAGATCCTCTTTAGTTTATGGGGAAGGTGTTAAAGCCAATATGCTGAGAATGATACGACTTATCGAAATCTGTCCGGTTCTTCCTTTTGGAAATGCCAACAACAATAGAAGCTTCATCTATATTGAGAATCTTGTTAATCTTATAGATACAATCATCCAGAAAAGATCATCCGGAATATTTATAGCAATTGATGAGAAAGCTATATCAACAAAGCAACTTGTTGTTTTTATTGCCAGGTATCTTGAGAGAAATATCCATCTCATCAGACTACCACCATTTCTTTTAAATGTCTGGAATAAATTATCCCCAGGGACTTTTAACAGGTTATTCGGATCACTTGAATTTGATAATTCAATTACTATTTCCAGATTAAATTTTCACTACCCATATAGTACTGAAGAGGGAATAAGAAGAATGGTTATGTCATACAAAACATCTAAAAAGCAAGTAAATATTTGCTAAATTATAATTAACAATTGAAAATTACATTACTAGTACTAGTCTTTACCCTGGGAATATCTTCGTTCATTCTGACCTATCTGATCATTCGTATTGCAGTGAAAAGGAAAATTGTCAGCATCCCAAATGAAAGGAGCCTACATTCAATTCCTACTCCAGTTGGAGGAGGCGTCGCTATTGTGCTTACATGGTATGTTGGTATCTCATTTTTATATTTTTTGGGCTTTTTAGAGAGTAGATTGTATTTTGCTTTATTAAGTGGAATAGTTATAACGATTGTAAGCCTTATTGATGATTTGATTGACCTGCCTGTTTCAATTCGTCTGTTCTTCCATTTTGTTACTGCAATTATCGCCTTTATATTTCTGGGAGGATTACGTAAACTTATAATTCCGGGTTTTGAATTCGATTACACTTTTCTTATTTATCCTGTAGCGATCATTGGGATGGTATGGTTTATAAACCTGTTTAATTTTATGGATGGAGTAGATGGCTTTGCAAGTCTTGAAGCAATAATAATATGTCTGGTTATGTTCTTTCTGTCAGGAAGTATTGTAAACCTGTTACTGGTAGCCTGCGTACTTGGCTTCCTTTACTGGAACTGGCCAAAGGCAAAGATTTTTATGGGTGATGTGGGAAGTACTCAACTAGGTTTCATACTAATTGTCTTAGGCATATATTTTCATAATACTCTTAAGTTTTCAATCCTTAACTGGATAATGCTATCTTCACCATTTTGGTTTGATGCCACTCTTACATTGTATCGTAGGTGGAGGAATGGAGAGAACCTTAAACAAGCACATAAAAAACATGCATATCAGCGGATAGTCCAGTATGGTTTTTCACATTTAAGAGTAAATTTTTCACTCCTTGTAATAAATATAATCCTGATCCTGGTAATAGCACTTTACAGGGAGTTCAAGATTCTTCAGATCCCGCTTTTTACCTTTACTCTTATTTTTTATTATTTGATTACTAGGCATATTGACAAAAAAGTCCCATTTAAATAAATTTTATTACAACATTTCTTATTAACACTGAAAAGAACTAAAGCATAAACAACTTGCATAAACCAGAAAAACGAAGCAAATTTCTCAAGATATATGCAAAATCAGAGTTGCTTCGAAATACTACAGTCCTAATCTCCGGAACTGCTATTGCACAGGTAATACCAATTCTTCTGCAACCAATCTTAAGAAGGTCGTTTTCAACAGAAATATTTGGAGCTTATTCTGTTTATCTTAGTCTCGTTGGAATTCTGGTTATTATTTGCTCATTTAAATACGATGTGGCAGTAATTCTTCCAAAGAAAGAAAAGGAGGCTGCAAATGTGTTTTTTCTGTCTGTATTTCTTAATATCATTTTTAATTTGATATTGTTTCTGATTATTGCTGTATGGAAACTAGAAATCTCTTACTTTTTAAATCTTTCTGACAGCTATACAAATTATCTCTTATTTGTCCCCCTTGGAACCTTTCTTTTTGGCTTTTATCAGAGCATCAATAACTGGCTTATCAGAAGGAAACTATACTACCCTATATCTTTGAATAAATTCGTTCGAAGGGGTTTCGAAGGGGCTGCTCAGGTCAGTTTCAAAATCGCACGAATTCCTCATTTTCTTTTATATGGTGATATCATTGGACACATTTCCAATGTCATTTCAGGTATTTATCAGATTTGGAGAAATGGCCTCTCAATCAAGTTATTGAGCAAAAATAAATTCAAATATGTTCTTTCAAAATACAATGAATATCCGAAATATAATCTGATGCCTGCACTCATGAATGCATGCAGTGCACTATTACCAGCAATTTTCATTAATAAGTTCTTCTCTCTCGAAATTGCAGGCTATATGGATCTGTCTAGGATGCTACTGACTGTACCTGTTGCATTGGTATCACTTTCGTTATCAAGTGTTTTGCTTCAAAGGACATCGGAAAAGTATAAGAATAATGAAAGTGTTCTGAATGAATTAAAGATAATATCATTAGCACTTCTGGCTTTTGGAATTCTTGAGATTTTGGTGATTTCTTTTTTTGGAAATAGCATTTTTGTAATACTATTTGGAGAAAATTGGGCTTTTTCAGCCGAAATAGCTAAAATTATAGTTTGGTCCTATGCTCTGACGTTTATTGTCAGTTCTTTTTACAGTTTATTCATTTCCTTGAATAAGATAAAATTGTTGAGCATATGGCAGGTAATTTACTTTTTTTCAATTTTATCATTAATCTTTTTTAAAAATTATTCATTTCTGGAGTTTATTAAGATATATGTCTACATTGAAGTTATATGTTCATTACTGATGGGGTTCCTTTTAACTTACATAGTCTTAAGTTATGAAAAGAACCTTAAGTTTATTTGATTTGAATTCAGAAGGAGTTAATTTATTTAGAGTATGACGGTCGCTATTATAGATGGAATAGCGGCTCATTACAGATTATCGCTTTTTCAGAAATTGTCAATACAGCAAGAGATAGAATATCATCTTTTTGCTTCAAAGGAGACTTTTCTTGGTATTAAAACAATCGATCCATATTTAGCCTCGGCTGAAATATCTGACGGAGGAATAAGATGGACATTTATTGACAACATAGTCATTTTTAACAGAATCATTTGGCAAAACAATGTCCTTAATATAACATCAAAAGGTAATTTTGATGTCTACTTGTTTATTGGTGAATCGAATGTAATTTCAACATGGATAGGAGTTATTATATGTAAATTACGACGGAAGAAGATCGCTTTTTGGGGACATGGGACTTATGGAAACGAGAAATTTGTGAAGAAACTGATCAGGCAAATGTTCAATAAACTTCCTGATTCATATTTGCTTTATAATGAAAGAGCAAAATATTTGTTGAAAGAAGAAGGTATAAAGGAGGAGAGTCTTTTTGTCGTATACAATTCTTTAAATTATGATGTTCATGTAAATATTCGTAATTATTTAGAAAAGAACGAGATAAGCTCTTTGAAAAGAAGACTATTTCCCTTGAATTTTGACCTGCCTGTGTTGGTTTTTATTGGAAGGCTTACACCAGAGAAAAAAATTGAACAACTTGTAGAAAGTGTAGAACTGTTACACAGGAAAGGTAAAAAAGTAAATTGCATTATAATTGGAAGCGGTGATATGGAGGATATTCTTAGAAAGCTGGTTTCTTCCCTTGATCTTGAAGAGTATTTTTCTTTCTATGGAGCATGCTACGAAGAAAAAGAAAATGCTCTTTTATTGAGTATGGCTGATTGTTGTATATCACCCGGTAATGTCGGTCTGACTGCAATACATAGTCTGTCGTTTGGAACACCGGTCATAACTCACAATGATCTTCCTAATCAGATGCCGGAAGTCTCTTCAATCATAGAAGGTCTTACAGGAGAGTTGTTTGACAGAAATTGCGTTAACGATCTGGCAGAAAAAATTGAAAAGTTAGTATTCATAAAAGGTAAAAATCATTACAGTGATCATTGTATCAAATTAATAGACAATTATTATAACCCTTATTATCAAGTTAAAGTGTTTAACATGATGGTTGATTATTTAACTGTAAAAGTTTCATGAATCAGACTCCGTTTTTTTCAATAGGAGTAACAACATATAATAGGAAGAACCTGTTACTGCAGACTGTTTTATCTCTCCTCAACCAGGATTTTTCAGATTTCGAAATAATAATAGGAAATGATTATCCGGATGAGCAACTCACTCAAGAATTGATTGGAGTTAAAGATGACAGAATTGTTATTGTTAATAATGATCCGAATCTGGGTGAACTTTCTAATATGAACTCTTTACTGAAGTTGGCTAAGGGCAGGTATTTTTCCTGGCAATTCGATGATGATCTATGTGCTCCAGTGTTTTTAAGTGAAGCACACAAAGCTCTTGAGAAATTTTGTTATCCTGAGTGTGTGTTTTCATCCTTTGCCTACGTATATGGGTCGTCAAATGCTAAATTCACAGGTAAAAGAAATGGTATAACTCTATATACTGGACGTGAATTTTTACGGTCATATTTATCAGGAAGAATAAGAGTGCTTGGATCTGCGGGATTTATGCAAACGGATTATTTAAGAAGTATTGGAGGGGCCATTAAGCTTTCTGAAGGAAAAATGGCTGTTTATTCTGAATACTTTTTAATATTCAAAGCAGGATTACTGGATAAGATTGCCTATTTAAATTCAAACCTGGTAGTTAACCGGGTTCATGAAAATTCATGGTCCTGCAATAGTAATGAAGCATCTATCTATAGACAGGCTGGTATAAATCTGGTACGTGAAAGTCTCTTGATATTTTCTGATCACAGAATCCGGAAAGATTTTCCCCAAAACATAATTTCTCTATTCAAATCCGTTATTTCTGTTGTTATTACTAAAAACAGGATGGCTGGGTTACATGTAACCAGAAGTGATATCACACATTTTGTATCAGAGATCAAAAAAGAACTTAAACTTTTAGAGGACCCGGAATTACTTTTAGAAGCATCAAAATGCCTGAATAAATCTATCAGATATATACCTTTATTCCGCTTAAAAGGATATATCAGGAGTATTATTCCAATAAAGTATCTGGTGGTTGCACATTATTTCAGCTCTTTAGTGTCACCATATACTAACAAATCATTTTGATGTTCTCTGACCATAATTCACATTTATAATCCATTTTCTTTAATTTTGAACGTAATCTAAAATATGATATGACAGAAAAATCAGGTACATGTTTGATTTGTGGAGCTGAAATTAATCCATTTATCACTTTTGGTAAAATGCCTCTTGCCAATGGATTTCTAACAGAAGAACAATTTAAAAATGAGTATTTCTTTGAGTTAAAGGTTGCTAATTGTACTAAATGTGGTATGGTACAATTGATGGAACAACCAGAAAGAGAGATGATGTTCAATGACCATTACGCTTTTTACTCAGGAACATCAAAAGCAATGTCAGATCATTTTGAGCATTTTGCAAATCATGTAATTAAAGATTATTTTCTTTCAGAAGATCCTTTTATAGTCGAAATAGGCAGCAATGACGGAATACTGTTAAAAAACTTCAAGAATAGAAATATCAGGCATCTGGGAATTGAACCGTCTGAGAATGTAGCTGGTGTAGCCAGGGCAAATGGAATAAATACAATATCGGAATTTTTCAACAAAAACCTGGCTGAAAAAATAATTGATGAATACGGCAGGGCAGATGCATTTCTTGCCGCCAATGTAATGTGCCATATACCGTATATACATTCAGTTGTTGAAGGGATAAAAACACTTCTTAAACCTGATGGGATTGTAATGTTTGAAGATCCTTATTTAGGAGATGTTATAGCTAATGTAACATATGATCAGATTTATGACGAGCACGTCTTTTTATTCAATGTGCAGTCTGTGAAATTTCTGTTTGAACAGCATGATCTGGAAGTTGTTGACGTTGAGCACCAGGAGACCCATGGCGGTTCTATGCGATATGTAATAGCTCACAGAGGAGCAAAGAAAATATCTGAAAATGTTATCCTGCAGATCGAAAAAGAACGTAAACAGGGATTACACCTTTCCGAAACCTACAGAACTTTCAAAATAAACTGTGAAGCTTCACGTGATAAACTAAAAGCAATTTTGCTTGATCTGAAGAATGAAGGTGCAAGAGTTGTGGGATATGCGGCAACCTCAAAAAGCACTACTATCCTTAATTATTGTAATATAGATTCTGAACTGATTGAATTTATTTGCGATACAACTCCTATTAAGCATGGGAAATTCAGCCCGGGCAAACATATACCGGTTAAGCCTTATGAGGAGTTTAAAAAGAATTATCCTGATTATGCATTGCTTTTCGCTTATAATCATGAAAAAGAAATTATGGCAAAAGAGGCTGATTTTAAGAAAATGGGACACAAATGGATTGTTTATGTACCAGAAATTGGAATAATATGATTCAATGTGCTAATCCTGGTGCAGGATATCTCGCGTGCAAGGAGGAAATTGACAGGGCAATATTACATGTTTTGAATAATGGCAGATATATCCTGGGAAATGAAGTCAGCACTTTTGAAAACGAGTTTGCCTCATATATCGGAGTAAAACATGCAGTAGGTGTTAGTAATGGAACTGAAGCCATACATCTGGCGCTAAGGGCTTTGCATATAGGGTACGGCGATGAGGTGATCACAGTATCACATACTGCTGTCGCAACTATTGCTGCAATTTTTCAATGTGGAGCAGTTCCTGTATTTGTTGATATTGACCCAGATACATTTACAATTGATGTTTCCAAGATTGAAAAAGCAATAACGAAGAAATCAAAGGCGGTTATTGCTGTTCATTTATATGGTCACCCTTGTGAATTGGATATATTAAAGAAGATAGCTGAAAATTATAACCTAAAGATTATTGAAGATTGCGCCCAGGCCCATGGCGCTACTTACAAAGGTGAAAAAGTAGGCTCAATCGGTGATATTGGATGCTTTAGTTTTTATCCTACAAAAAACCTGGGTGGAATAGGTGATGGAGGTCTTATCACCACAGATAGTAATGATGTGGCAGATGAAATAAGAATATTACGGGAATATGGTTGGAAGGAAAGGTACATCAGCTTTATACATGGTTATAACTGCAGGCTTGATGAATTACAGGCTGCTATATTAAGAGTAAAACTAAAGTATCTTGAATATAATAATTGCAGAAGGAATGAAATAGCAGAAAAATACAGCAATTGCTTGTCAGAAAAAGATATTATTCTACCTAGAACAAATTCTGAATGTGTACATGCGTTTCATTTGTATGTTATTAAGACCAATCGGAGGGATGAACTGAAGAATTATCTTGAGAATAACCACATCGGAACTCTTGTGCATTACCCAATACCTGTTCACCTGCAACCGGCATATAAAAATTATTCCGGAGGATCACTTAAATTTACTGAAAAAATTGCCATGGAAATTCTGTCGCTACCAATGTATCCGGAACTTATAGATGAAGAAGTGACCTATATAACTGATACGATTAATCGATTTCAATCTTGACCTATGATCCAGGGAGTCGAATTTAAAACATTGATTACTCATACTGATGAACGGGGATTTTTCCGTGAAATGATCAGAAATACCGGCAGTATTACAGAAGCAGGCTTAGACCAGGTAAGTCATTCCCTTGTTTATCAGGGTGTTATTAAAGCCTGGCATTATCATAAAATTCAGACTCAGTGGAATTATGTGATTAGTGGATTAATTAAGGTCGTACTTTATGATTTGCGTGAAGAATCCCCAACAGTCAATAATAAAATAGAGTTTTTTGCTGGTGATAACCAGGAGCCCTTAATCTATTGTTTTCCTCCCGGAGTAGCTCATGGTTATAAATGCTTGAATGGTCCAATGAACATTATATATATTACTTCAGGTATATACGATCCTGAAGAAGAGGGTAGATTGGAATATGATAACAGAAAAATCGGTTATGATTGGTTAAAATTGGAAATAAAATGATATTGACGGGAATCATTCCAATCTAAGGTTAATCAGAGAAAATGGTTTTAAAATTTTTCAGAAAGAAAAGAGTATTAGTTACAGGAGGTAATGGATATATAGCTTATAATCTGATAAAGCTATTGAAGGATACAGAACTTTTTCTTACTCGCTTTGATTCCAGAATTGATGTATGGCCGGAAATTCAAAATAATTCTAAAATTAAATTTTCTAATATAGAGAATGATATAAGGAACAGGGAAGTATTAGAATCTATTTTACCTGATTTTGATATTATTTTTCATTTTGCAGCTCAGACAAGTAATTATATTGCAGATTCAGATCCTGCAAATGATATCGGAATCAATCTAATTCCTCTGGTAAATATCCTTGATATTTGTGAAAAGAAATCACTAAGTCCGGTAATAATATTTTCAGGAACCGCAACTGAAGTTGGAATGAATGATCGCTGGCCTGTAAATGAAAAATTTAAGGACCAACCTGTAACAATATATGACTTGAACAAACTGCTGGCTGAGACATACCTGAATTATTATTGTCGCAAAGGTATCGTATCAGGCGCTACTTTGCGATTGGCAAATGTTTATGGACCAGGGCCGGTTAGCAGCAGCAAAGACAGAGGCATTGTAAATATGATGATCAGAAAAGCCATTGAAAAATTACCTCTTCCTCTATATGGCACCGGGGAATATATAAGAGATTATATTTACATAGATGACGTTGTCATGGCATTCTGTTCAGCTGCAGAGAATATAGATAAGATTAATGGTAGATATTTTTATATCGGAAGTGGTATTGGACATTCGCTGATTAGTTTGTTTAATACCATTATTTCAGAAAATTTTGAACGGACTGGATTTAAATCTGAAATTAAACATACTGAATTCCCTGAGAATTTATCAATAATAGAAAAACGTCAGTTTGTAGCTAATATAGATAAATTCGTTGATTACACAAACTGGCATCCGGAGACTGATTTGAGACGAGGTATTGGTTTGACTATTGAATATTTTCTAAAAAGCAAAATATGAAAAGGCTTATTTCTACTAAATTGCCTAGTCTGAAAGGCGCTAAAATACTGATTACTGGTGGTCTGGGTTTCATTGGAAGCAATCTATCTCATAAGTGTCTTCAATTAGGAGCTGATGTTACTATATATGATTCTCTTGCCCTTAATTCCGGTGGTAATCTTGCTAATATTGAAGACATTAAAAATGAAGTTAAGCTTATATTCTCCGATATTCTCGATTTTAATGAGGTTGTTCATGCAATATATAACAAGGATATTATTTTTAATTGCGCTGCCTCAACATCACATCCGCAATCAATGAATCAACCAGTTCTGGATATGGATGTAAATAACAAAGGTCTTTTATTTTTGCTGGAGGCCTCCAAGCGTTTTAATAATAAGATTAAATTCATTCATCTTGGGACAAGCACTCAACTTGGAAGTCTTAGGTATAAGCCAGCTGATGAAGAACATCCGGAATTTCCTACTGACATATATTCCGCCAACAAAAGTGTATCAGAAAAATATGCAATAATATACAGCAGAGCTTTTAACATGGATATCAGTGTTATTCGACTTTCAAATGTTTATGGTCCCCGGGCTTGCATAAAAAGTTCAAACTTCACCTTCAATAACTACTTTATTGGCTTGTCTCTTCAGGATAAGCAGATTACGATATACGGAGACGGAAAACAGTTGAGGAATTTCATATATATTGATGATGTTGTTTCAGCTTTGATTCTTGCTTCACAAAACGAAAATACAAGAGGAGAAGTTTTCTTTGCAGTGGGAGATGAACATTTTTCAGTCGCAGAAATGGCAGAGATGATTGTTAAGGTATTTAAATCGGGATCAATTAAATATATAAATTGGCCTAGTGAAAGTAAGGCAATTGAAATAGGAGATGCTGTGATTAGCAATAAAAAAATTAAGAAGTTCTTATCATGGGAACCTGAAACAACATTGAGAAATGGACTAAAGATTACTAAAGATTTTTATTTGAATAATCTGCATAATTATTTGTAGTAATATATCAGGAGTAGTCTTCAATACTAACTGAAAATTATTTTAATTGTACTTAAAACATGACTAATAAGAAAAATTTATTAATAACAGGTCCTCTGGGGCATATCGGATCAAAATTTATACATAGTCTTTGTGAACAAAATAATTTCGATAAAGTAATATTGATTGACAACTTATCAACGTTAAGATATTCTTCTTTATTTAATCTGCCATCTAATAATAAATTCAAATTTATTGAAGCAGATATTCTTAAATATGATTTTGAAAATATCCTTAATGAAGTTGACATAGTTTTACATCTTGCTGCCATTACTGATGCAGCTGGTAGTTTTGATATGGCGGATAAAATAATGGAAACAAACCTATATGGTACAAATAGGGTAGCAGGAGCGTGTGCAATAACTAATACTAAACTTATTTTTATTTCAACCACTAGTGTATATGGACCTAAAAATGAATTTGTTGATGAAGATTGTTCGGAAGATGAACTTAATCCCCAAAGCCCATATGCAAAAAGCAAATTGCTTGCAGAACGATCACTTTTTGAACTTTCAGAAAAATATCAGGATTTTAAGTTTACTATTTGTCGCTTCGGTACAATCTTTGGCACTTCGGTGGGGATGAGATTTCATACGGCTATCAACAAATTCATCTGGCAGGCTGTAATGGATGTACCAGTAACTGTTTGGACGACAGCATTAAATCAGAGGAGACCCTACTTAGCGCTGGATGATGCGATCAGAGCTCTTCATTTTATAGTTAGCAATGACTATTTTAATAACACTGTCTATAATGTGCTTTCGATAAATGTAACTGTAAATGAGATAATTGAAGAGATAAAGAAATATGTGCCTGACCTAGGGATCAATTTTGTCGATTCAAAGATCATGAATCAGTTATCTTATACTGTATCAAATGAAAAGTTCAAAAAGCTTGGGTTTGAATTTAAGTACACAATTAGTGATATTTTTGATACCATAATGATATTAAGAAATGCAAATTTTGAAAAAAATTGTGAAAGAGATTTGATGTAGACTGAAAATAATAATTCTTTAACTGGTGCAAGTTATTATAACAAAATAATAAGATTTTTGTGAAATGAATGCTTTATGGGGAAAAAATAAATTTTCATGTTACCTGGAAGAAGGTTCATTATCATTCATTTGTGCGATAATTTCAGTCATAATACTACCTATTCATGTCTATTTTATTGCTCCTTTTATGATTCTTTGGGTCATATGTTGGATTCTGGAGAATTATCAAAGGTTCAATAAGATTTTTAAGATCAGGAGATCTTACTTATTGCTTTTTATTCTGGTACTAGCATTCTATTTTTGGCAAGCTATAGGTGTTTTTTATTCAGATGACACCCAAATGGCTTTTTTAAATTTATTTGGGAGGTTATCATTTATCTTGTTCCCTATAGTCCTTATATATCCTGGTATACAAATTAAAAAACGCATCGGTTTTCTAACAAGCCTTTTTGCTTTATCCACATTCTTTTACATGATTTTTTGCTTTGGCTACGCATTATACAAATCATTAAATATTGTTGAAGGAACCCTTGTGTTCGACGCTATCCCTCAGGATTATATTTGGTTGAATTATTTTTATGGCTCAGATCTTACACTTACGCAACATCCATCATACATTTCGATGTATGTCCTTCTATCTTCGGTAATTAGTTTAGAAGCATTTTTTAATTACTCACAGAGATTTTGGGTAAGGTTAGGATGGCTTGTAATAGGTATAATTCTGTTGCTATCACTTTATTTTCTTTCATCCAGAGCAGCAATATTAATTGGTATAATAATGCTATCACTTTACTTTGGACTTAAACTTAATGAAATTGGGAAGAAGAAATTGACCTGGCTTATGGTTATTTTTCTTGTAATTGCTGTTTCATATGTTACTTTCAAATTAGCTGATCAAAGCCAAAATAGCATTAAATCATTGTTCTTTAGTCAACAAGCTAATAATAAATTAACAAGAGATCCGAGAAGTGTAATATGGAAATCTGCACTCGATGTTTCCGGAAAAAACTTATTGGTAGGAGTTGGCATAGGAGATGTCAGAAATGAATTAGCTAGGGAGTATTACAAAAGAGGGGAAGTTAATATGGCAAAAGAGAGGCTAAATGCACATAACCAATTCCTTGAAATATTGCTGGAGAGCGGAATAATAGGTCTGGGTATTTTTCTTTTGATTATTACTATTATGTTTTATATTGCATTTGTAGATAAAAATATCATTTACGGAGTTTTCCTGGTTACGATTATTCTTTTCTTTCTCTTTGAATCAATTCTGTACAGATTAGCAGGGGTTACATTCTTCTCCCTTTTTTCCTTTCTTCTGATCCATAATAATGAAGAAAATAAACTAAAAGAATAATACTCATACATTGGAATAAAAACTAAGATAGGAGTGCATTGGTTCTCCTTGTTTTTTGAGGAACATGTCGACAATGACACCCAGCCTGACTATCATGACTTTGCCAAGTGGACAACTTTTTCAATACCGATAAGCTCTCGGCGGAAAGAATTTTATAAAATAAAGCATATGCTATAAACGAACCTAAAAAAATGAGAAAATGACATTTAAGGATTTTATTCCACCAATTTTAATACGATTGGTTAAAAGATGTATTGGACTGGAAAACACTAAAGAATATCAAAATTATTCACAAGCTATGAAATTCTGCTATTCATATTCATATGATGATTTTGAGTTCTGTAGTATGATGTCAGATAAAACAATTGCTTACATGAAAGTAGTTAAGGAAAAACCATTTTGTCTGAATCAAACTAATAGTTTTTTATTGGCTGCAATTAATCAGTATATAAATCTGCATTCAAAAAAAAAAATAACAGTTCTTGACTTTGGTGGAGCATGCGGTGCTCATTTCTTAGAAATAAAACGGTTTTTTCCAAATGATTTTTCACTAAAATGGTATGTTGTTGAAACAGATCAAATGGTGAAATCTGCAGTTAATAAGGGTTTACATAATAATGAATTGAATTTCGTTAATTCAATTGAAGATATAAAAATAAAAATAGACTTTATCCATAGTTCGGGTGCATTGCAATGTGTTTCCAACCCATATGAATTTATAAATAAACTCATCAACATTAATGCTTCCTGGATGCTCTTTAATCGAATGATGTTTAATGAAAGTGATAGAGACATCTTGACTATTCTGAAATCATTTCTATCAACGAACGGACCAGGAAAGCTACCGAAAGGTTACTCTGATAAAATTGTATCTTATCCACATACGACAATGTCATTTCAAAAATTTAATCAAAAGATGATTAATAATGGTTATGAACTTGAATGGATGTTTTGTGATACATCATCTGGTATTCAATTAAAAAACGAAAAAATTATCGGCAAAGGCTTACTTTACTTAAAGAAATAATATTCACAAAACGCAGTCCCATCTCTCTGTTAGTGTTGTCATTCTTTGCTCGGGTGGAACTGCTACATTTATCCGGACAGAAAGTTAAGCTATAATGCTTAATTTAACTGATATGAAAAAAAGATAATCCCGAAAGCATCCGGGACATCTAAAACGCCAAAAAAGCTTTATAAAACACTAATTGTCAGAATCTGATTTTTAGCGTAGGAAAAGTGCGGTAGTCAGGTGAAAGGAGAACGTTGGTTCTCCTTTTTTATTGGTATTTTTTATATATCTCATTCACCTTTTTCCTGTTTGCAAATAATACTAAAATCAGCAATGTTAGAAGAAGAATTACAGGAATAACCTGTCTGATATAGTAAACTAATCCATTTACTCTGGTAGTTGGCACTGTAAAATCACTTAATACCGTTACAATTTCTTTGTATATATCCTGTTCAGCTTCTAAAGCTTGTTTCCTATAATATAAACCAAGTATGTCATTATAAAGCAACTGCGTATTTTGTTCCTGCATAAAGACTATTTGTCCACCTGTTTGGGATGTTCTTTTTCGTGTTTCCTCAAAGTATTTAACTCTTTGAAGACTGTCAAGATTTTCAATATCAATATTTAATCTTTCCAAAAACTCTTTATTCTGGGCTAGCCTGATATTATTTCTTTGCTGAAATAGTTGATCACTATTAAAATATTTAATTATACCGTCACGAAGCAGATGCAAAGCTTGAGGGGTATTAATTTTAACCTGAATATCAAACCTGTCCTGCATCCTGATATTTGTTGTATCATAAATATCATGAGAGTTCTTATAATCAACATTATCCGGAATTCTGTCCTTATTGAGGTCAATAATCCAGTAAGCACCTATCCCTGAAATATTTTTGCTAGTTTCCTCTGAAAGGCCTAAAGTTTCAGCAAATGATTTTTTATCAAGAGACTGAAGTCTATTTATATATGAAATCATCTGGGAATTCTCAATCATATTACTCCTCAAAACCATATCCGAGGTATAGATTGATGGCGAAGCTGTTTTCATAATATAGGCTACCACAACACCTGCAACAATACTCAAGGTTAAAGGCAACCATCTTCTCACCAAAAATACTATCGAGATAAGTATCGCTCTTCCAAGAGCATTTAACCATTTACTGATTGTTCTCCCCATCCTGTTAAACAGATCCAGCAGATCAATCTCATCATTCCTTGCATTGTTGTTTGTAGTATTCTCAGACATATTCCTAAATATTGACTTGTTTTTACAAATATACTCAAAATTGAATTGTGAAAAAGATTGTGGTAAATCTCATCTAAATTGTTTTTAACACTTTCAAAGCCAGATCCTTCATCAGCGGCTTATAATCATCCACAAACTCTCCTGATACCCGGTTGCCGATCACAAGGCATAAGGTCAGTGCTTTATGACCTAAAAGCGCTGATAATCCATAAATAGCGGAGCTCTCCATCTCATAGTTACTGATCGTCCTTCCCCTGAACTCAAATTCGGCAAGCTTATCATTTATCTCATGATCAAAGGCTTCTAATCTTAGTTTCCTTCCCTGGGGAGCATAGAAGCCTGGTGCCGATATTGTAATTCCCTTTTTAAAATCCTCCTTAAAGAAATAATCTGCAACCTCTTTGCTGCAGTTAACTGCATAAGGGTAGGAGAGGGTATCCGGCCATTCAAGATGCATTACCAGTACATCAGAAAGTGCTGTGTCAAGTATCCAGTCATATCCTTCATAAAAGTGAAGTAGTCCATCAAAACCGATGGCGGTTTCAGTAAGAACGACTGACCCTGCAGGCACATCTTCTCTTAGGCCACCAGAGGTTCCAATCCTTATAATTGTAAGAGAGGTAAGGTCCTGTTTTGGTATACCGGTACTTAGATCAATATTAACCAGGGCATCAAGTTCATTTAAAACTATATCAATATTATCCGTTCCAATCCCTGAGGAGATCACAGTAATTTCCTGATTGTCAAATAATCCTGTAATGGTAATGAATTCACGGTTTTGCTTCCTTACCCTGATTTCACTGAACAATGAACCTATCATTTCTACCCGTCCAGGGTCACCAACAATTATGATTTTGTGAGAAATATCTTCGGGAAGGAGATTGAGATGGAAAATGCTTCCATCCTTATTAAGTATTAACTCGGTCTTCTTTTGCATCTTAAAAATAAAAGGTCGAATTTACAATATTCAGATGAGTCGGCAAAATTGTTGAAAAATGAAAAAACACTGAACCTGGAAAAATTTTTAGCAAAACATCCCTCTAGCCCCCTTCAAAGGGGGAATTATGACCTGCAACTGTTTCTTGTGACTTTTATCTTGTATCTTTTAGTAAAAACCCACCCCTAGCCTCGACTTCGCTCGGCTTTTCCCCTCCCAGGAGGGGATTTTTTTTACCCTTGCACCCTTGCGCCTCTGTGCCGTTGAGCCTTTATTTATAATACTCCATAATCGTCCCTGAAAGTATCTTTAGTGATATTTCTGCCAGCTTGGTCTGATACTGAATCCCTAATAGCCTGTCCTTGGCATCAAGTAAACTTTTCTGCACTTCACGCAGTTCAATACCTGATAGATTACCAAGCATATACCTTTCAAGTGCAATAGTAAGGTTCTCAGTTGCAGTACCAAGATTCTGCTCCTCAAGTTGTATTAATCTAAGATTATTGCTGTAAACATTGTAAATGGTCAGCAGATCTGCCTTAACTCCCTGTTCTACCTCAAGATATCTGAGCTCCTTATTCTGCATATCTATGTTTGAATTGGAAATTCTTCTTCTCTGGTTAAATCCGTCAAAAATATTTAAACCAAGAGTGAGTCCATAATTCAACCCATTTGTAGTCTGATTTTTATATGTGCCTGTTTCGTAGGTATTCAGTGTGTAGTTATACCCGGAAGACAGGTTGAGATAAGGATAAGATCTTGAAGTTATAATTTTATAGTCATATTCCGATACTATCTTATTCCTGGCTGCGATACGAAGACTTGTATTTCCTGATAGCATTTCATCATAGAGTTTTTCATACAAAAGATTCTCATCAACAGCTATGATTGTATCAGCTGAAACAAATTCTGTACCAAGGTTTTCCACTGCCATGAGTTCATTCAGATTTATCTCGGCAGCTCTTACAATCTCACCTTGTTTAGAAAAGATAGAGCTATCAGCGTTAAGGTACACTTGCGACTGTAAAACCTGCAGTTTTGAACTTGAGCCAAGCATATATCTGTCTTTGTCAATTCTCAGCCTTTCCCTCGATAGAGCTAAAGCATATTCAAGATTATTAAGTGTCTGAACCTGTTTAATAAAGTTGTAATATCCTGCAATAATCTGCGATATGAGGGTTTCCACTTCAAGTTGCGTACTGAGTGATCCCAGTTGTTTCAGTTCATTCAGCATCTTGTAAGTGGTACTGACAGAGAACCCGTCAAAAATAGTCCATCCTAATGATAGTCCAGCAGTTGCAGAGGTATTATGAATGCCTGAAGTGGAATTTGTTGTCCCGTCATTCAGATTCTGTGTTGTATTATTTAATGTTCCACCGTATCTGCCTGACAGATCAACCGCAGGAAGATAGCCTGCATTCCCTGGTGTGAAATTATTCTTCGTAATAGTCTCATTATTGCGTGCTACAAGCAGGGAAAAATTCTTTTCAAGTCCTATGCTGATACATTCCTTCAAGCCGGAAATGTTCTGTCCAAAGGATATAAACTGTATTGACAATAGTATAAGACTAGTTGGCAGTATTCTGAATCTCATCTTTAACTGTTTTAGCTTCACTTGAAATATACGTATATATTGCAGGTACTACAAATAGTGTCAGCAAAGTAGAAAACAACATTCCTCCAATCACAGAAATACCCATGGCAATTCTGCTCTGAGCACCTTCTCCAAGACCAAGAGCCAGTGGGGAAATGCCAAGCATAGTAGCCAGACTGGTCATCAGGATCGGCCTGAAACGGGCAGCAGCGGCATCTTTAATTGCTTCAATTTTTGATAGACCGGCAGTTTTTCACTGATTTGCAAA
>Ga0307377_10000379_pt1 | contig 60157 bp, 43 predicted proteins | sample TR3MG_FD_202535 | JGI IMG/M metagenome (GOLD analysis project Ga0307377, IMG submission 202535) | Soil microbial communities from Risofladan, Vaasa, Finland - TR-3 | ecosystem: Environmental > Terrestrial > Soil > Coastal area > Acid sulfate soil | place: Finland: Risofladan, Vaasa | collected... | reverse complement strand
CGCCCGCGCCACGAACCGCCCCAGCCCCTCCAGCGCCTCCCTCCCTCCTGCCAGCAGCCCCTCCATGCTCTGGGGCACCCCCTCCTCCCCCAGCGTCCCCACCTCCTCCACCGCTCCCCTGACGTCCACCACCCCACCAACCGTCTTAACTCCCAACCGCAGCCCATCGAAGGCCCTAAACGTCAGCAAAATCATATCTCCTTGTCTCCTTGTCTCCTTGTCTCCCAGTCACTAGAGGGCACGCAGGTCGACATCCAACTCGTCGAGGCTCACCCACAGGCACTCGTGCCCGGCGGCTGCCCGGCGCGCCTCGTCCGTGAACCCACTCCGGGAGAACAGGGCATACGTGACCCGCCATTGCTCGACAGGGGAGGGGATGACCTGCTGTGCCCGTGCCAGCAAGTCCTCCACCACCCGCTTGCGGACGGGCTCTGCAGTCCACTTGCACTCGCCCAGCAGGATGGCGTGCTCGTCCTCGTTGATCGCCACCACGTCGACCTGGGGCTTCCCGGTGCCCCAGAACGACCCCACTCGCCGGGGCACGAATGGCAGACGCCCGGCATCCCCCTGGCGCAGCACCCACTCCCGGCACAGTTCCTCGAAAATGTGAGTACCGACGAACTCTGGCAGGTGCTTGCGGATGTTCTGCCACGCCTGCTGGACCAGTCCCTGTTCGAGGGTTGCCCGCGCGGGGGCGATGAAGCGGTAGTAAAAGCGCAGATAGTGGTCGGTGATGCGGTAACGTCCCTGCTTGCTTTGCTCCGGCCGGCTCACGGTGGCGGGCACGTCGCGCGCGACGATACCCAGGCGCTGCAAGACGCTCAGGTACTTGCCGACGCCAGAGTGCAGCAACCCGGCCATCGTGGCGATCTCGGTCATGCGGGTGAACCCTGACGCGATCGCTTCGACCACGGCTGCATAGTTGCGTGGCTCGCCCAACTGGTCGCGCAGCAGGGCGCCGGCGTCGTCCATCATCATCGCGTTGGACAGCAACTGCTCGACGTTCCACTCAACCGGGCGATCTGCCTGGACTAGCTCCAGGTACTGCGGGACGCCCCCGACGCACGCATAGACGATGGCACGCTCCTCGGCGGTGTAGTCGGGAAAAAAGTCCGGCAGCACGCCGAACGGCAGCGGCTGCAGGTGCAGGCTGGCAGTGGCGCGGTTGTACAGCGGTGAGCGGTAAGCCAGTACCTCGCGCTCAATCATCCCGGCGTGCGAGCCGGTCAGGATCAGCAGGAGATCGCTGCGTTTCAGACGGTGGTCCCACAGGCGCTGCAAGATACTGGGCAACGCCGACTCCGCCTCGATCAGGTAGGTGAACTCGTCGAGCACGACGACCAGGCGCCGGGTCTCAGCCAGCCGGGCGATCTCGTCGAAAACGATCTCCCAACTCCCGTAGGTAAAGCCGGTGGGCACGGCCTGGTCCGGGTTGAGGTACCGTCGGATCGTGTGGGAGAGCGAGCGCAGTTGTGCGCTGGCCGAGGTGCGGTCGGCCGTCCAGAACAGGCTGGGGTGCTGGCGGCTTTCCAGCCAATGGACGACGAGCGCCGTTTTGCCCACGCGCCGGCGCCCGTACAGGACGAACATCTGTCCATCGGAGCGGGCGTACAGGTTGTCCAGCAGGGCCATCTCGCGCTGGCGGTCGTGAAAAGTCATAGGATGTGCTCCAGGAATATGATACTCCAAAAATACATTTCTATCATACCACAGTTCTCACAGCGCGTCAATCGGAACTGGTGTTGCGTTGACAATGGCCGAAACCGGTGTATACTGCATACAATATGCACACCACCACCCTGCGCCCAATCGAGAAAAGAGCACTCAAGTACCGCGAAACCGCCTACGCTGCCATCAAGGAGGCCATCCTCTCCGGCCAACTGGCCCCCGACCAGCCCCTGGTCGAAGAGCAACTGGCGGCGATGCTCAATATCAGCCGCACTCCCGTGCGTGAGGCGCTCGCCATCCTGGAGCACGAGTGGCTGATCGGCCCGCACGGAGGGCGTGGCCTGTACGTGCGCTCGCTCACCCGCCAGGAGTTCGTCGAGCTGTTCGTCGCCAACGAGACGGTCGAGCCGGACCTGGTGCGGCGCGCAGCGCGGCTGGTCACCGACGAAGATCTCCACGTGATCGCCGAAACGATCAGCCGGGGTAGATTTCACGCGGCGCAGAGCGACTTACCCCGCTTCCTGCAGGCAGGCCGCGAGTTCCATCGCCTGATCGGAGTGGCCGCCGAGAACGGGCCGCTGACCGGGTTCATCGTCCAAAACCAGGAGCGCGCCGACCTGTACCTGCTCAGCACTGGAAAGACGATGAGCGTCGAGCAGATGCGGGCCTCCAGCGACCAGCACGAGGCCATCCTCGACGCCATCGTCAGGCGCGACCCCGACGAGGCTGCCCGCCTGGCCATCGTCCACGCCCACTCCACCCGCGAACACCTGGCCAGCCTGTTCAGTGACGAGGAAGAGGACCAGGGAAAAGAGACAGACCAGATAGACGAAGTGTACGGGTAAGCGTGAAACGTGACACGTCATTCCGAGCGCAGCGAGGAATCTCAACGTGAAACGTGACACGTCATTCCGAGCGCAGCGAGGAATCTCAGCGTGAAACGTGACACGTCATTCCGAGCGCAGCGAGGAATCTCAACGTGAAACGTGACACGTCATTCCGGGCGCAGCGAGGAATCTCAACGTGAAACGTGAGACGTCATTCCGAGCGCAGCGAGGAATCTCAACGTGAAACGTGACACGTCATTCCGAGCGCAGCGAGGAATCTCAACGTGAAACGTGAAATGTCATTCCGAGCGCAGCGAGGAATCTCAATGTGAAACGTGTTTCGTGTTCCGTCTTCACGCACCACGGAGCACGTACCACGAAACACGCCCCACGGAACACGCACCACGCACTAAACGGAGCACTTATCATGACGATCAAGATCGCCATCATCGGCGCCGGCAGCGCCGTCTTCTCCCTGAACATCATCCGCGACATCTGCCTCACGCCGAACCTGCAAGGTAGCACCGTCACCTTTATGGACGTCAACCCGCAGCGGCTGGACAGCGCCTACGCTCTCTGCCAGCGCTACGCCGCCGAGGTTGGCATGGCGCTCGACCTGCACAAGACCGCCGACCGGCGCGCGTCGCTCCAGGGGGCCGATTTCGTCGTCAACGCCGCGCTGGTCGCCGGCTACGGCCGGCTGCGCGACGGCTGGGCGGTAGGACGCCAGTTTGGCTACCGGTACGGCGGCAGCCTGCATTTTATGCACGACGAAGCCTTCTGGATCAACTTTTACCAACTCCGGCTGTTCGAGTCCGTCATCCAGGACGTGCTGGAGATCTGCCCCCATGCCTGGTACGTGCAGGTCGCCAACCCGGTCTTCGCCGGCATCACCCACCTGGCGCGCAAATATCCGCAGGCCAGGATCGTCGGCCTGTGCCACGGTTTCGGCGGCGTCTACCACCTGGCTCACGTGCTGGGGCTCGACCCCGAGCACATCACCTTCGAGATCCCCGGCGTCAATCACTTTGTGTGGCTGACCCGCCTGTACCACCAGGGCGAGGACGCCCTGCCCCTGCTGGACCGCTGGATCGAGACTGAGGCTGCAGCCTATTGGCAGACCTGCGGCATGGGGGACGACGTGGGGCCGAAGGCGGTGGACCTCTACCGGCGCTTCGGCGCCTTCCCCATCGGCGACACCTGCACCGTCGGCGGCGGGTCGTGGGGCTGGTGGTACCACACCGACGCTGAGACGGAAGCGCGCTGGAAGGAGGACCCGACCCCCTGGTGGGATTGGTACTTTAAGGGGGGCGAGCAGGGCGTGGCCGAGATCCAACATATCGCCGGCGACCCGTCCGTGCCGGTCACCGAGCGCTTCCCACCCAAGAAATCCGGCGAGTTGATCGTGCCGGTGATCGAGTCTATCGCCTGCGACGTCCCGCGCGTGTTGACCTGCAACGTCCTCAACCGGGGCGAGTTGGTGCCGGGCGTGCCGGCCGACCTGGCGGTGGAGGTGCCGGCGCTGGTCAGTGCCCGCGGCATCCAGGGCATCCAGACCCATCCCCTGCCCCCCCTGGTGCTGGCCTACCTGTGGCGCGACCGGCTGGTGCCGGTGAGCCTGGAACTGGCGGCCTACGAGCGGGGCGACCGGCGGCTGCTGGTGGAACTGCTGATGACCGACCCGTGGACCCGTTCGGAGGAGCAGGCGCGCGCCGTGCTGGACGGCATCCTGGCGCTGCCATACCACCAGGAGATGCGCGAGCATTACCGCGGGTAGCCCACCCCTGGCAAACGCCAGCCGCCGCGCTTCACATAGTGGAGCGCGGTCGGCTGGTTATGGGTTTTTCGGGTCAAGGCTTTAGTGATGCTCTGCGGCTTCCGCTTCGGCCTTCGTCTTGTGCACCGTCCCATCAGGATGCTGCGGCGGGGTGTAGATCGTGTATAGCCTGAGGGATTGGGTCGAAGATGCGTTGATCACGTTGTGGTAGGTGCCCGCCGGTACCACGACTGCGTCGCTGGCGTGCACCAGATGTTCCTCCTTGCCGTTGAAGACGAACCTGGCATCGCCCTCTTCGATGCGGAAGAACTGGTCAACGCTTGGGTGCACCTCGTTGCCGATCTCCTCGCCGGGCTGCAGACACATCACCACGAGTTGGAGATGTTCGCCGGTGAATAACACCTGGCGAAAGTAGCCGTTGTCCAAAGTCGCTTTCTCGATAGGTCCCACGTAGCCGGTCATTGACTTTCCCTCCTTAATCTGATTTGCCCCATAGCATGTGCGTCCATCGCACACTCTCTCAACGCAGAGCCGCAGAGCCGCAGAGCCGCAGAGAACGTCGCCTCCTTTGGGCTGGTACCATCCTTGCGTCTTTGCGTCTTTGCGTTAAAAATCTGTGACTTCTGGAATGTGCTCGTCTTCGTACTTTTCGATCAATACTCCCAACACTTCCATGAGCGATGCCAGGGGATGGGTTTCATCTTCACCAACCTGGTCAATCAAATTATCCAGCAAAGTGACCGTCTCCTGGTATTCTTTCTCAGTATGGGGGACGTACAGCACCTCCGAAAGAGACGGCCAGACAGTCGTCACTTGTTGAACTCTTGTCACCAACATAGCCTATTCCTTCCACTTGCCTCTGTCATACTCATTATGGGTCAGGACGGCGCGGATATACACCTTGCGCCGATTGTAGTGAATAGCAGCGATAAGCCTGGCTTTGTTGCCACCGATGTTGAACACCGTCAAGTTGCCTACTCGGTCCACACCTGGGAACACCACCCGCAGGTCAGCAAAAGAAGCATAATTTCTGGACTTCATCAACCTGTACCAGTGCTGAAGGGCCGATTTTGCGTCTGGATGTTTCTCGGCGAAATCGTTGAGTCTCTTTCGGGTGATGATGTGCATGAGTAAGTTCCTTATCTCATGTTGCGGTAGCATACACCAAAACTGCCAAAACATCAACTCCGGCTACACCATACTCTTGCACTTCGCTTGATAACCAGTCGCTCCCCGCATGGTGTCGCTGTTCCCCTCCACATGGAGAGAATTATGACTTTGTCACAGACAAACCACCAATTACTCCTCTTCCGTTACTGCACTGTCTTGAAATACAGGCTCCCAAGGCAAGTCAGGATACTCTCTCTTAAGAAGGTATCGGATAACTTGACATTATGTAAACTTAACAACTGAATCGGCCAGCCGGGATTGGGCAAAAAGCCCCCATCGCTGTACCATTCTACCAAGTGTCAAGTCGGTAGAAAGGAGACAGCGATGGGAGCCATCATCCAAGGTGCTGGCACGTCCGAACTGCGGTGGGACGCGCAAGGGTTGGTCATCCGCTTGCCCCGCCAGGTCTTCGGCAGACTGTGGGACACACTGGTGGCGCGGCTGACCGAAGTAGTGCAGTCCCGCGCCTTCATTGCCTGGACCCAGCCCGCGATGACCGTGCGTGACAGCGGGCCGGGTGCGCCACGTTGGAAGGTGCACGCGCTGGATGTCCTGAGCGGCTTGCTGTTTCTGCTGAAGGTACCCCTCGACCACGAACTGGTGCGGCTGTGGGCAGTGATTGACTGGTCGGCCATCAATGCCCTGTGTGCTCCATTGTACCACAATGCGCACGGCGGGCCACACGCCTGGGCTCCGGCGCAGATGGTGGCCCTGTTGGTGCTGATGTTTCTGTATGGTGTGCCGCACGAAACGACCCTCTTGTATCGCGTGCGGGAGAACATCGTGTGGAGCTGGTTCTGCGGGTTGGGTCTGTTTGGTCCCTGGCCGGACCACAGCACCTTGCACACCTTTCGCAAGGACCTGGGAGTCGAGTTGTTCGAGCAAGTGCTGACGCTCGCGGTGCAAGCCTGTATCGAGGCCGGGCTGGTGGCGAACGAGTTGGAGCATTTCGACCTGACGGATGTGATCGCCAGCGGACACCGCTGGAGTCCCTATGAGCGCGCGGTGATCTTGAGTAGGGCCCTGATCCGCTATCTGGAACTGGTGTGGGCAGAGCAAACTCCCCAGGAGCCCTTTCCAGATGCGCTGCTCACCCTGGCCGCCGAGGTCGCGTTGGAGACCTTGCCACACAAGATCCTGCAGGGGGTGAATCCTGAGCGGGTGGTCCAGAGCGTCGGCGCTTGGGAGGCCCAGACCGACCCGGCACAGACGGCGTGGCAGAGCACACTGGAAGAGGCGGTCCAGGAGGAGTTGCCTGCCGGCGGTGCACCCCCCTTGCGGGCGACGGCCTCCGCACCCGTCAAAGTGTGGCTGGCGCGGGCGGCCCAACGCATCTTGGAGCAGTTGCCCCACACCCGCGGTGATCCAGACGCCCGCGTGGGCCGCACCACCAGTTACACCTGGTTCTGCGGCTATCTGCTGGGCTTCGTGGTCGATAGCGCGCATCACATCATCACCGCCGTGGCATGGGGCGTCGGCAACGTCAAGCCAGCCCTGCTGTTCCGCCCGGCCATGGAACAGCACCGCCAGCGGGTGCTGGGCAAACCCAAAGGGGTCGCTGCGGACAGCGCCTTCGACCAGCCGGAGATGCATGCCTACCTGGATCGGGAAGGCATCCAGAGCCACATCACCAGTCGTGAACATGCCAAGCCGCGCGACGGTGGCTTTGGCACCGACTGCCTGGTGTGGCATCCCGACCGGTGGGAGGTCTGCTGTCCCCACGGCACCCCGTTGCAGCCGCAAGGCAACAGGCGCTCGGGACGCCAGATCTTCGTGGGCACGGGCTGTGGGCAGTGCCCACTGTACGCCCGGTGTCATCCCAGCGGCACGGGAGAACCGAAGACGTTCACCCTGGATCCGGCCCATCATCGCCGGTGGCAGCAGAACCGGGAGCACTGCCAGACCCAGGAGTACAAGCTGGCCCAGAAAGCGCGCTTCGTCGAGGAAGGGCGGTTTGGATTGGCAAAGATGAATCACCGGGCTGGCAAAGCACCCTACCGCAGCGATGAGATGAATCACGTCGCCGGGCTGATGATCGCTGCCGTCATGAACTGGCGCGTCTTGGTCCGTTTCCGTGCACCATCTCTCAACCTGGGTGCCTGAACATCTGATGGCTCCGCACAATCGCATCCCCGCCCACCATAGGGAAAGGGGCTGCGTGGTATGATGGTCCTGGTACTGGCGAAGGAGGTGTATGTTCATCCACACGCTCGGCGCAATCCGAAAAGGACGGGATAGCAGGTTATGACTCAGCAACTTCACTTACGGCGCAGGCAATCCCGAACAGTTATGTAAAGTTTACTGCCCTCGGAGTGAGAGAATTCGAGTTATCCGATACCTTCTTAAGCAGGAGGAACTCTTCTATCCTCTCCAGAAAAAAGTTCTCAACTGCCGCAGCGTGATCTTCACTGGGCAGAAAGTGCTCTAGGCTCTCCGTTTTATAAATGTCCGACCATGCTTCTTTCTCTTCCAGCCTGTATCCTTTCCATCCGTGATCAACACAGATCTGTTTCATCGCTTCAATGATTTCTTCTCTATGTTGCGCGTGTGGAAATGTCTCGATCCAAAAACTGACCAACGGATAGCCGACGGTCTTACCATGGCGAAGATTGTAACCAAATCCACACTGCCAATTCTGGTTCAGAACAGAAGTTATCCAATATGCGTTCCTGCGTAGCCACCGCAGCTTACCTGCAGGAGACTTTTTGATATTTCCTCCTACAACTTCCTTAAACCTGGAGCAAACCCGGTCCGACATGGTTGCATCCATCATCTGAAGAGCATCGCCCAAGTTCACAAGTGTTATCGCATGAATAGGGGTAAACTGAGTTTCTTGAGCCATTCCGTTTTCCTCCATAAAAGCGAGTATTTCATCAAGTAGAGCATTGCGAGGGCATTTCTTCAGAAAATGGTACAAATGGTGCCAGCGTAGTTGCTTGAATTGTACTTGTGTGCCCGGAATATCTCTGAGTACCTTCTGCTCGTCTTTGGGGTCATAATGATGAGTAACATATAGCAGAACTTTTCCTCGAATGCCTCGTTGTGCATCCAGAATCTTGGCATAACGTTTCAATTGACCGGGACTTTCTCCCGAATCAATTTTGGACTCTATCATGATCCAGTCACAATGGTGCTCACCGTAAAGTCTTATCAGGATGTCTGGACGATTGCTAACCGCATGCTCAAGTGCACCAAATGAAACTTGAGTTAAGACCTCCGCATGGGTGTAATGGCTCGTGCTGAACAGATCGAGCGACTCTATCCAGGCATACAGGGTGTCGTTTGACGTATCAAAGAGATGAGCGATGATTTCAGTGAAGAAGTTCTCGTAGGGCGTGGCTTCTCCGTGAAGAGGGTATAGTTTAAGCAGACGGTTAAAGAGTCCCATCTATCCTTGTTCCGAATACACCAACTATTGTTTTCGAACAGGAAGGGTATGACTTTGTGGATGAACAGTATACGGCAAAATACTTGTAAGTCAAATTGCGGCCACTGTGTCTGGAGGGCAGGATTCGGACTGCGAATACCACGAAATCGCGTGAAACGCGCGGAGGCGGCGGCCGGTTTCGTGTTTTTCGCGAGATTTCGTGCCTCTCGTGATCCAAACGCCGTCCACACAAAACTTCGACACCCACCCCCGGCAGTACCCAGCCTTGCCGTAGGCAAACTCGTCTGCTATACTGGGTACAATTCGACGCAAGACAGGGGGTTACCGATGGCGAAGCGGACGAGTACACCCATGCGGATGGGCTACCTCTCGTACCTGCTGCGCCTGTGGAGGTGTGGCACTGCCTTCCTGGTCCTCGTAGCCAGCCTGGCCTGGACGCCGGACGGGCCGGTCGCGGCCCCCGCACCGCATGCCGGGACTGCGGCCAGCAGTCCCCTGACCCTCAGGGTCAACCTGACGAATTCGCAGCCGGTGACGCTGGACCCGGCTACGGCCTCCGGCGATGCTTCGTGGATGGTCCTCGAACAGATCTTTGCCGGGTTGGTGGATCTGTCGGATGTACCCATCCGCGATGACCAGACTGGCCAGGTCCAACCGGACCTGGCCACCGGCTGGACGGTCTCTCCAGGCGGCACGGTCTACACCTTTACCCTGCGCAGTGATGCTACCTGGAGCGATGGCCAGCCCGTGACCGCCCAGGACGCGGCCTTTGGCATCCTGCGCAGCCTGGATCCGGCCACCAATGCGCCAGGCGCCTATCTGCTGTACGGCATCCGGAACGCACAAGCCTACCACCAGGGCCAGATCACCAATCCCGCCGAGGTAGGCGTGGCCGCCCTGGACGCCACTCACCTGCGGGTGACGCTGGAGCGTCCTGCCTCTGCCATACTGTCCATCCTCTCGCACCTGGTGGCGCGTCCGGTGCCCAGGCACGTGGTCGAGGCCTGGGGCGAGGACTGGACCGCTCCCGAGCACATCGTGACCAGCGGCCCCTACCGCCTGGCCGAGTGGGTGCCGGGCGACCATCTCCTACTCACCAAGAATCCGACCTACTACGGCGTGACTGGCGTGCAGATCGAACAGGTCTTGGCCTCCCGGCTCGACGATGCAACGGCCTGGCAGAGGTACCTGAACGGGGAGTTGGACACGGCTCGCGTGCCGGCGGGCGTCACCCTCGATCCGGCGCAGCGCCCGGACGTACGCCTGCAGCCGTACCCCCGCACCAGGTACCTGGGCTTTAGTGCGTCTCAGGCGCCATTTGATGAGCCCCTGGTGCGCCAGGCCTTCAGTGCAGCCACGAACCAGTGGGGGCTGGTCCGCGCTGTGTTCGCCGGTCCCCAGCAACCCGCGCTCACCTTCACCCCGCCAGGCACCTTGGGCCACGTCGGGGAAATGGGCCTCCCCTATGATCCGGCCCAGGCCAGGCAGTGGCTGGCGGACGCCGGACACCCCGGCGGTCAGGGCCTGCCGCCCGTTACACTGTGGTTCCCTGTGGGCGACGAATCGCTGGCCGGCTACGTCCAACAGCAGTGGGCCGGCGTGCTGGGCGTGACCGTCACCCTGCAGAGCCTGCCCTGGCAGGACTACCGCGCTCAGGTACTCACCGGCCAGTGCCAGGTCTGGCGCGGGGGCTGGGGGGCCGACTATGGTGAGGCCTACAACTGGCTCCACGACGCGGTGGACAGCGATCGGAGCGCTTTCGGCGGTTGGACCCACGCCGCCTACGAGGGCCTGTTGGGCCAGGCGGCGGCCCAGCAGGACCCGCAGGCCCGCACAGCGCTGTACGAGCAGGCCGAGCAGATCCTGGTGGAGACGGAAACCATGGTAGTCCCGCTGTACGCCGATGCGCTGCTGGTGGCGGCCCAGCCCCACCTGTGGCGCACCTATCCGGGCTTTGGCGCGCCGGACGTGGCCACCTGGCGCTTCTATCCGCAGCGGGTCTCGCTCCCCCTCGTCGCCAGGAACTTGTCCGCGACTCCTGCCCCGCCCGCCGACGTGATCTTTCATAACGGCACGCTCCTGACCATGGAGGCCGGTCGCCCGCAGGTGCAGGCGATTGCCATCCGTGGCGAGCGCATCCTGGCCGTGGGCAACGACGAGGAAATCCTGGCGCTCCGGGGGCCCGCCACACAGGTGGTTGACCTCGCCGGTCGCACGCTCCTGCCGGGCTTTGTGGATGGCCATACGCACGTTCTGCACCACGCCGATGATGCCGGGTGGACCCTGGACGAGGCGATGCAACTCCTCTTGAGTTATGGCCTGACCGGCGTGACGGAGATGTCGGCCACCTGGGACTTTCTCGACCGGCTGATGGCCGCCGAACAGGCCGGGCGGCTGCGGCTGCGGGTCAACGTCTTCCCCCGCTACAACTATCCCTGGCTGGATGAGAACGGCCACTCGATCTACGAGGGCGTCTGGTTCCCCGGCCACGGCCCCATCCTCGACAGTGACCGGCGGCTGCGCATCCCCGGCATCAAGGTCTTTGCCGACGGTGCATTCACGCCAGGCCGGGGCTGTCCGGCCCTGACCGACCCGTACCCCATATTGGTGCAGGATCAATCGTACTTTTGGGATATCTGTTTCACCGAGCGGGGAGACCTGTATCTGGACCAGCCGGCCATGAACAAGGTCGTCGCCGAGGCCCAGGCGGCCGGCTTCCGGGTGGCCTTCCATACGATGGGCGACCGCGGCATCGAGACGGTGCTCAACGCCATCGAGAACGCCCTGGGTGGTGCATCCGATGAGGTGTACCGCCACCAGATCCAGCACAACAGTTGGTTGCGGCCCGACCTGATGGAGCGCTATGCCGACCTGCACATTCTGGCCTCGGTGCGGGGGGGCTTGAACACCTGTGAGCAGGCGGACTATCTTTGGTGGTGCGGGCCAGACCGCTATACGTGGACAGTCAATCGCTTCGCCCTGCCGGGGAGAGGCATCCACGCCTACGTCGAAGGGGATTTCGGCTGGGGCAGCGACCCCTACGATCCGACCTCCCTCTTTCCCCTGAATCCGATGAAGATGCTATGGGGCCTGGTCACCCTGCAACAGTTGCGCTCCGACGGTACGGCCTGCCAGCCGGACCCCTGGTTCGCGGAGCACACTATTACCGTCGAACAGGCGTTGCGCATGGCGACGGTCGAACCGGCGTTTGCGGTTTCCCAGGAGAATGTGCTCGGCAGCCTGGAACCCGGCAAGTTTGCAGACCTGGTCATCCTGTCCGGCAATCCCCTCATCGTCGCGCCGGATACCCTGAAGGACCTGCAAGTGTGGATGACCATGGTCGGCGGGCAGGTGGAATATTGCGCGCCGGGACACGAGACCTTGTGCCCCAGCGATTAAAGAAACCAGGTTTTTCCCCAAAACCTGGTTTCTTTCCTGATTGCAGTTCCTTGCCAAAAGAGTATACTACCAGCACCGCAGGCCGCCGGGTCCGCAACCCGGCGGGAGCGACCTGAATAGCAAGAGCGAGGTGGAACATGCAGGCACAGCATGCCCGCTTCTTCTACGGGCGCGAGGAGGAGACTGAGGAAGGGAGCCTATGGCATCGTCTTTGAACGCCCACGCCCTCGTCATCGGCATCGCCAACTACCGGCACGTCAACCGGCTCCCACCAACCGTGCTCAAGGACGCACAGGACGTCCGCGACCTGCTGGCCGACCCGCAGCACTGTGGCTACCCGCCGGAGCACGTGCGGCTCCTGCGGGACGAAGAGGCCACCCAGGCCGGGTTGCGCCAGGCGCTAGGCGACCTGGCCCGGTGCAGCGACCCCGACTCGACCGTCTTCTTCTACATCTCCAGCCACGGCGGGCGCATCGAAGCCGGCCCCCACGCCGGCGAGTACCTGCTGCCGGTGGACGCCGACACCACCTCGGCCGGGTCGGTCGCCCACACCGCCATCTCCGGGGCCGAGTTCACCGAGGCGCTGCGCGCCATCCCGGCCCGCAAGATGGTGGTCGCCTTCGACTGCTGCCACGCCGGGGGCATCGGCCAGCCCAAGGACGCCGCCGCCCCCGCGCTGAAAGCGCTCCCCGAGAGTTACTATGACGCACTCAAGGGCGGGCGCGGGCGCGTCATCCTGGCCTCGTCGCGTAGCGACGAGTCTTCCTACGTGCTGCCCGGCGCTCAGAACAGCCTGTTCACCCAACACCTGCTGGCCGGGCTGCGCGGCGGCGCGCCCGGCCCCGGCGGCGTGGTCCGCATCTTCGACCTGTTCCACTACCTGCAAATGAGGGTCACCGCCGACTATACGGGCCAGCACCCGCTCTTCAAGGCCGAGATTGAGGAAAACTTCCCGGTCGCGCTCTACCTGGGGGGCAAAGCGCCCGCCCTCGCGCCGCCCGTGCTCCCCGTGGGCGATTTCACCTACGACGTGTTCATCAGTTACCGCCAGCAGGAACCGGACAAGGGCTGGGTGCGCAAGGTGCTCCTGCCCCACCTGGAAGCCGAGGGGCTGCGCGCCTGCATAGACTACCGCGACTTCCGCCTGGGCGCGCCGCTGGTGCTGGAGATGGCGCGCGCCGTGGAGCACAGCCGCTACACGCTGGCCGTCCTCTCGCCGGCCTACCTGGACAGCAACTTCACCGAACTGGAGAACGTCCTGGCCGAGCACCTGGGGCTGGAGCAGGGGCAGCGCCGCCTGCTGGCCGTGATGCGCCAGGCTTGCACGCCGCGCCTGGGAATGCGCGCCCGCATGTGGCTCGACGTGGCCGACGACGCCGAGTTCGAGGTGAACGTCGCTCGACTGGTGTATGAATTGAGGCAGCCGCCGGTCAAGTGAGCGAATCAGCGAATCGGCAAATCCGCAAATCGCAAAGCCACACTCGCACTGCGATGAACCGCCCTGAGAAGCCCGGTTGACCGGGCGCTGCTGCGTAGCCGGGGCACTTTATGCCCCGGCGGGTGTGGCTGGAAGAGGTCCTTGCATTTTGAGACGCGCTTTAACACCGAGGCACGGGGGGAAGAGATGGGGGACGAGTGCTACGACTACGACGTGTTTGTCAGCCATAGCTGGGCTGAGCGGGGGTGGGTGCGCGACGAACTGCTGCCGCGCCTGGAGCGGGTGTGGCTGGAAGAGGTCCTTGCATTTTGAGACGCGCTTTAACACCGAGGTACGGGGGGAGGAGATGGGGGACGAGTGTTACGACTACGACGTGTTCGTCAGCCATAGCCGGGCTGAGCGGGGGTGGGTGCGCGACGAACTGCTGCCGCGCCTGGAGAGGGCCGGGCTGCGGGCCTGTCTGGACTGGCGCGATTTCCAGGCCGGCGCGCCCCGCGCCGCCGAGTGGGAACGGGCGGCGACGGGCAGCCGCCACACGCTGCTCGTCCTGTCGCCGGCCTACCTGGCGGACGAATGGGCCGAATCTGGCGACCAGATGGTGCAGACGCTCGATCCGGCGGCGCGCGAGCGGCGGCTGATCCCGCTCCTGAAAGTGCGCTGCGAACTGCCCCTGCACGTCCGCCGCCTGACCTACGTAAACTTTGCCGACCCCGAGGAGCCCGAGTGGGCCTGGGCGCAACTCCTCACCGCGCTCGGCGCGCCGCCGGAGCAGGCCGCGCCGGCCGAGCCAACGCCCGAGAACTGGTGCCTGGCGCACCCCTACGGCATGCCGGCCAACTTTACCGGCCGCGCCGCCGAGCGGGCCCTGCTGAGCGCGTGGCTGGAAACCGATGCTGTCCATCCGTTGCTGGTGCTGCGGGCGCTGGGGGGCTTTGGCAAGAGCGCCCTGGCCTGGCACTGGCTGCTGCACGACGTGGACGCCGCCCGCTGGCCGCGCGTCGTGTGGTGGAGTTTCTACGACGAGCCAACCTTCGAAGAGTTCCTGCGCCAAACGCTCGAGTACCTGGGCATCACCCCCCTTCCTCCCGGCCCCCGCCAGCAGGCCGACGCGCTGCTGCGCCTGCTACAACAGCCCGGCACACTTCTCATCCTGGACGGCTTCGAACGCGCCCTGCGCGCCTACGGCACCCTCGACGCCGCCTACCTCGGCGACGAACCCCCCGACCCGGAACACGAAACACACACCACGGAACACGCACCACGCACCACGCAACAGGATTGCCTCAGCCCCACCGCCGACCACTTCCTGCGCGCCGTCTCCGCCCTGCCGGGGCTGCGCAGCAAGGTGCTGATGACCACCCGCCTGTGCCCCTGCGCCCTGGAAGCCCCTGGCGGCGACCTGCTGGCCGGTTGTCGCGAGCAGGAACTGGCCCACATGCAGCCGCCCGACGCGGTGGCCTTCTTCCGCGCCCAGGGCGTGCGCGGCAGCCGGGCCGAGATCGAGGCCGTCTGCGCCCCCTATGGCTACCACCCGCTGAGCCTGCGGTTGCTGGCGGGCCTGGTCGTGCGCGACCCGCAGCAGCCCGGCGACGTCGCCGCAGCGGGCCACCTGGACGTGAGCGGGGAGCAGGTAGCGCGGCAGCACCACGTGCTGGAGCGGGCTTACGAGAGCCTGGCGCCCGCCGGCCGGCGGTTGCTCAGCCGCATGGCCTGCTTCCGCGGGCCGGTGGGCTATGATGCCCTGGCAGTGTTGGCAGCGCAAGACGCGCAGGGAAAGCTGGAGCATGGCGGCTTCCTTGCTCGCCTATTGAAGCGACCTGGCCGCCCCTCGCTCGCCGAGAAGAGCGCAGATGTGGACGCCGACCTGCGCGACCTGGTAGCCCGCGGCCTGGTGCACCACGACCGGCAGGCCAACCGCTACGACCTGCACCCCATCGTGCGCCGCTACGCCTACGATCGCCTGACCGGCGGCGAGCGACAGGAGGCCCACCGCACCCTGCGCGATTATTTCGCGGCCGTGCCGCCGCCGGAGCAGGTGCGCACGCTGGACGACCTGGCCCCGGTGATCGAACTGTATCACCACACCGTGCGGGCCGGGCAGTACGACGAGGCACTTGATTTGTTCTACGCTCGTATCAACAAACCTACCTACTACCAGTTCGGGGCCTACCAGTTGCGCATCGAACTGCTGCGCGCCCTCTTCCCCGACGGCGAGGACCGGCTGCCGCGTCTGAAGAAGGAAAGCACCCAGGCCTGGACGCTGAGCTCACTGGCCAACTCTTACGGCCTCAGCGGCCAGCCCCGTCGGGCGGTGCCCCTGTGTGAGGGCTACATCTCCGTTTCTGAAAAGCGGGGCGATAAGCAGAACCTCGCCATCGGCCTGGGGAACCTGGCCACGCAGCAGATGGTCATCGGCGCGCTGCGGGCGGCCGAGGCCAACCTGCGCCGCGGGATCGCGCTATGCCGGGAGATCGAGGACGAGTTCAACGAGGCGGTGGGGCACCAGCATTTGGGGCGGCTGCTGGCCTGCCGGGGTGCCTGGGCCGAGGCGGAGGAGGAACTGGCCGCGGCGCTGGCGCTGTTCGAGAAGGGACGCGTTGTGCAATCCCAGTGTGTTGTGTGGGCCTACCGCGCCTTGCGCGCGCTGCTGCTGGCGCGGGCCGTCGCGGCGCACGACCGTGCGCCCCTGCACGCCGCCGCCCTCGCCGCCGCCCGCCGGGCGCTGGACCTGGCGGATGAGACGGCCCGCACCATCTACCCGGTTGAACGGGACTACGTGCGCGCTCACTGGCTGCTGGGCGCGGCACAGCGGGCCAACGGCGATTGGGGCGAAGCCGACCGCCACCTGGCCGAGGCGCTGGCCCGCTGCCGGGGCATCAACATGGTGGAGATGGAGGCAGACATCCTGCTCGACCTGGCCCGGCTGCGGGCGGATACCGCCCTCACCCCCGGCCCCTCTCCCAAGACTGGGAGAGGGGAGAGCCTGGACGAGGCGCAGCGCCTGGCGGAAGAGGCGCTCCTCATTGCCGATCGCTGCGGCTACGTGCTGCAAGGGGCGGACGCGCATCTCTTCCTGGCCCACCTGGCACTGGAAAGAGGAGAGCGAGAGGCAGCGCGGGAGCACGCCCGCCAGGCCCGCGAACTGGCGACCTGCGACGGCCCGCCGGATTACACCTACAAGGTGGCCTACGACGAAGCCGGGGCGCTCCTGGCGCAGTTGTGATAAAAGGGCAGCCACCAACCCCCTCTCCCTCCCAGGGAGAGGGTTGGGGTGAGGGTATGCTCCTTCTCCCCATCAGGGAGAGGGTTGGGGTGAGGGTATGCTCCTTCTCCCTATTAGGGACAGGGTTGGGGTGAGGGTGCGCTCCCTCTCCCTCCCAGGGAGAGGGCTGGGGTGAGGGTGAGTCTCTCTATGGCGGAAGGATAGATTGTCCAGCGTCTGCGCCCCAGGTGAGTCACCCCAGTCACAATAGCAACCTCACGCACTTACGATCTTGATGATTTTCGCTACTACCTCTTGTACCTTCCTCGAGGTCAGTACACCAGCACGATACAAGATAATGTTTCCATCGGCTGTGAAAAGGCGGTTCGGGCGGATGTTACTGGGCTGGTGCAATCCTCCGCTTGTGAAATCAGTATCCGCGATAGGAATAGCATAGTTGTCGGTTATGGTCTTGCTGGTAATCTGGCACAAGAGTACATCATCGCCAGTGAGCGCGGCTACTACCAGCGCAGGTCGTTTCTTGGCATCACTCAAATCTGAAAAAGGAAACGGGGCCACGACAACGTCGCCTTTCACAAACTTGCCCATGCTGTATCCTCTTCGGGCCGATCCCAGTCACGGCGGAGAACTGCCTCAGATGCTAACATAGTTTGGAAGGCCTCTGACAATCGGTTCTGTGGTTGTCTCGTTTCACGTTCGAGCAGGTAAGAAACAAAGTCATATACGACTACAAGTTTATCGGCTGACAACTCTTGTAGACGTTCGGTTATTTGAGAAATCGCAACTACTTGCATAGGCTTTACTCCTTTGCGTGCCCACGCCCACTTGCTAAGATCGAGCATTCCTGACCCATTGCATAGAGTATACAGGTTAGTATCCGTAAGTCAAGCATTTCTGACTGACTGGTCAGGAATGACCTAGGGATAGTCCGCGCCCCCTTCCCCCCCCCTCCCCTCCCTTAACCAAACGGTAACCGTTCAGCGGGGTAGTCAATGGGATGCGGGTTTTCACGGATTCAACGGATTTTCACGGCTTTTCTCGGCCAAGAGAAGACGTTCAGCCCTCACTGATCCGTGTTCATCCGTCCAATCCGTGTTTGTCCGTGTCCTATTTCGGGCCACCTGAACGCTTACCTCAATTGTAAGCCACATCGGTGGCGTGCGCAAGTTTGCTGGGGAAAAGAAACCGGGTTTTTCTGTAAGCGCAGCGGCAAAACCCGGTTTCTGTGCTTACGAAGGGCCTACGTCTCCAGCCGCCGCAGCACCGGCGTGGCCAGGAGGACGCCGGCGGCGCAGGCCAGCGTAACCCCCGCACTGAGCACCACCGCCAACGCCGGCCCCAGCGCCTGCGCCAGCGTTCCGGCCAGCAGTGCTCCGAAGGAGGTGGTCCCGAAGAACGTCAGCATGTACGCCCCCATCACCCGCCCGCGCAGGTCATCCGGGACGATGGATTGCACCAGCGTGTTGCTCGTGGCGTTCTGCATCACGAACCCGAAACCAACCACCGCCAGGCACGTCAGCGAGAGCGGAAGGTAGCGCGTCTGAGCGAAAGATAGCAGCGCCAGTGGAAAGATCAGGCTTCCGGCCACCAGTAGCAGTCCCTTGCGGCGGAAGGACCCCAGGGAGGCCACGGCCAGGGATCCGATCAGCGCTCCCACGCCCACCGCAGCACTCAGGCTGCCCAGGCCGGCCTCCCCCACGTGGAGCACGTCTACCGCGTACGCGGGCATCAGGGTCGCGTAGGACAACCCAAACAGCGAGGAGACTCCCACCAGGGCGATGATCGTCCGGATCGGCGTGCTGCCCCAGATGTAGCGCAGGCCGGTGACGATCTGGGCCGCAAACGGTTCGTTCTGCGGAGCCAGCGCGACCTGCGGCAGGCGCATGCGCCACAATGCCACGAGCACCGCCAGGAAACTCAGCCCGTTCAGGGCAAAGCACCACACCGCCCCCAGGTGCGCCAGCACCACGCCGCCGATGGCTGGCCCTGCGATGCGCGCCAGGTTGAACATCGTCGAATTCATCGCGATCGCGTTTATCAGGTCGCGCCGGTCTTCGACCATCTCGACGGCCAGCGACTGGCGGGCCGGGGCGTCGAAGGAGTTGGCGACCCCCAGTCCGAACGCCAGCACCCCGATGTGCCAGACCTGCAGCACGCCGCTGGCGGCCAGCGCTGCCAGCGCGAACGCACACAGCATCATGGCGGTCTGCGTGATGAGCAGCAGGCTGCACTTGGGGAAGCGATCTGCCAGCACGCTGGCGGGCAGCATCAGGAACAGGGTCGGGATGCTCCCGGCAAAGGAGATCGCCCCCAACGCTAACTTGGAGTCGGTCAGTTGGTAGACCAGCCAGCCCTGGGCGACCGATTGCATCCACGTGCCCACGAGCGAGGTGGCCTGGCCGAAGAACCACAGCCGGTAATTGCGGTACCTGAGCGCGGCGAAGGTGGATGAACGACGTGCTTTCATTGGTGGGGAGGCACTCGTGGGCGCTCCATGTCTGCTCATAGGCGGACAAGTATACCGCCGGGAGGGTTGGGTGTCAACAATCACCCTCCCGCAGGGTATCAAACCTGCGGGAGGGTAGGAGGTGTTGATTTGCGGGCAGGTTCGTGCTATACTGAGCGTCAGGACTATGAAAGGAGGATTTTCACCATGGGTACAGTAGCGATTCACGGTTTTGGTCGAGTCGGCCGCTGGACACTAAAGGTGGCCTTGAAAAGGGGGCTCTTTGTGCCCGTCTCGCTCTCGGATATCAAGGACCTCTCGACGATGGCCGCCTTGTTCGAGGTTGACTCTAACTATGGCCGCTGGCACGAAGAGGTACGGGCCGATCAGTCCAACCTGATCGTCGGAGGTCGCCAGATCCGGTATTTCGACTCGAGCCAGGCGCTGCCGGATTGGGCTGCCCTGGGAGTCGGGCTGGTGGTTGACTGCACTGGCCGGGCGACAACCCGCCCCGGCGCACAGGCTCACCTCGACCGAGGGGCAAAGCGAGTGCTGGTGAGCGCTCCCAGCAAGACGTTGCAGGATACGGATGCCGTACTTTTGCCAGGCATCAACCTGGACCAGTTTGACCCGCAGCGGCATCGCATCGTTAGCATGGCCAGTTGTACCACGAATGCGCTTGCGCCGGTGGTCAAGGTGCTCTTGGAGAGCGTGGGCATCAAGAGTGGCTTCTTCTCGACTGTCCACGCCTATACCAACACCCAGTCTCTTACCGATCAACCCATGCGCGATCGGCGCGATTCGTGGGCGGCTGCCGAGAACATCATCCCATCTTCCTCAGGGGCTGCCAGGGCTCTGCAGTTCATCTGGCCCGCGCTGAAGATGACCGGCAAGGCCTATCGGGTCCCGGTACGCACCGGGAGCATTGCCGAAGTCAACGTGGTGACTGAAAGGGCAACCACCGTCGAAGAACTGAAGGAAATCTTTCGCAAAGCGGCCTCGACCGCACCGCTCGAGGGCATTATGGGCGTACTGGAAGACGAGTGGGCTTCCTCGCGTATCGTCGGCGATGAGCATTCCTCAATCGTGGATTTGCCCCTGCTGCAGGTGCTGGGTGATTCGTTGGTTTCCGTGGCTGCATGGTACGACAATGAAATGGGGTATGCCCATCGCCTTGCAGAGACGGCGGCGCGCCTGATGGCCGACGCCTGACCGTGATGGAGGATGACGTAGTCGAGGTGCCCTATTTCTCTTTTCCTGTTCTGATCCGTGCTGATCCGTCCCATCCGTGTGCATCCGCGTCCTGAGTATGAGGAGATGGGTATGAGACAGTCCGACCGGCTGACGGCCGAGGGCATCCTGTTCACCGACCAGTACCAACTCACCATGGCCCAACTCTACTACCGCATGGGCCTACACGAGAAACGCGCCCAATTCGATCACTTCTTCCGCAGTTATCCCGACTATGGCTCCCACCAGGCCGGCTACTGCGTCAACGCCGGCCTGGCGTGGCTGCTCGACTGGATGCAGGAGGCCCATTTCCGGGACGAGGACCTCGCATACCTGCGCGGCCAGACCAGCCGCACCGGCGAGCGCCTGTTCCACGACGATTTCCTGGCCTGGCTGCGCCAGCACGGCACGTTCGACGGCATTACCTTGCAGGCCATCCCCGAGGGCCGCGTGGTCCATCCCACCGTGCCGCTCACCGTCGTCCAGGGCCCGCTGGTGATGGCCCAGATTCTGGAGACGCCGCTCCTGAACCACCTGAATTACCCGACGCTCATCGCCACCAGGGCCGCGCGCATCCACGAGAGTGGCCGGGGACGGCTGCTCCTCGAGTTTGGCTTGCGCCGGGCGCAGGAGAAAGGGGCCAACGCGGGTACCCGGGCCGCCCTCATCGGCGGGGCCGATTTTACCTCCAACGTCGGCCTCTCTCACGTGCTGGGCTATCCGCCCAAGGGCACGCACGCCCACAGCATGGTCCAGGTCTTTATGGCGCTCGGCGAGGGGGAACTGGCCGCCTTCCGCGCCTACGCCGGCGTCTACCCCGACGAGTGCCTGCTGCTGGTGGACACGATTGACACGCTGGAGAGCGGCGTGCCCAACGCCATCCGCGTCTTCGAGGAACTGCGGCGTAAGGGCCACGAGCCGGTGGGCATCCGCCTGGACTCGGGCGACCTGGCGCACCTCAGCATCCAGGCGGCCAGAATGCTGGACGAGGCCGGTTTCCCCGACACCTCGATCGTCTTGTCCAACCAGTTGGACGAACTCGTGATCTGGCAGATCATCACGCAGATCGAACGGGAAGCGCCGCGCTATGGGGTGGATCCCGACCACCTGATCAACCGGCTGGTATACGGCGTCGGCACGCAGTTGATCACCTCGCAGGGCGCCTCCGCGCTCGACGGTGTCTACAAACTGGTGGCCGTGTGGGGCCAGGGCGGGTGGGTGCCCGCGCTCAAGGTCTCGGACACGCCGGCCAAGACGATCAACCCGGGCCACAAACTGGCCTGGCGCGTGTACGACCGGCGGGGCAGGGCCACCGCCGACCTCTTGAGCCTGGACGACGAGGACCCCCGCCAGATGGAGCGCATCCTGCTGCACCACCCGACGGAGCACACGACGTACCGTGCGCTTGAGCGGGAGGACGTCTCGGAGGTCGAACCGCTCCTGGTGGACGTGCTGAGGGACGGGCGGCTGGTCTACGATCTGCCGTCCATCGAAGACATGCGCGCCCGCCGCCAGGCCGACGTGGAGCGGCTGGATTCGGGCGTCCGGCGGCTGGTGAACCCCCACGTCTACCACGTCTCGCTCACCGGGCGGCTGTGGGACCTCAAGCAGGGGCTGATTGAGGCGGTGAGAGAGAAACCGTCTGTGTAAGATGTCGAAAGCTAGGCGAGCAACAGGCCCACGCCTTTACCATCCATTCGGCGATTAGAGAGCATTTGCCCCTTGTCGTAGCACGAATGGAGGCCATTCAACCCTTTGCTTTTTCGGCCAGCACCACACGATAAATAGTCAGGCGCGCGGAGGATGGTTTTGCGGATACAAACGTTACTAACGAACATGCGTGCCGGGCGCGAGCGCCTGGCAGCGGCCCTCGCACAGATGGATGAAGCGCGGATGATGGAGCCGGCGCTCTACGGCCTGTGGTCGGTGAAGGATTTGCTGGCCCACATGGGCTTTTGGGAGCAGTACATCTTCAACGCCTATCACACGTTGCAGCGCGGTGGCGCTCCAGACCCCGCTCCTGATGAAAAGTCGCTTGACGCCATCAACGCGCGGGTGTTCGCCGAGCATCGAGGGCGACCGTTGGCCGACGTACAGCGCGAGGAAGGCGAAGCCTATCAGGCGCTCCTCTCCCTGGCCGAAACCGCGCCGGAAGACGACTTGTTCGACCCCCACCGGTTTGCCTGGACCCAGGGGCATCCCTTGGCTGAACTGATAGGAAACAACACGTACGAGCACTACGACGAGCACCTGGAGGACCTGCCGAGCCATGAGATTCCTCGCTTCGCTCGGAATGACAGAGCCCTTGATCCCTGCTCCCTGGCCCCAGAATCTGGACGGCCTGACCATTCCAGCGTATAATTGTATCTATGATCGAGCTCGAGTTTTCCATCATGGCCCACCGGCCGGATTCCGCCGAGGCGCTGCGCCCTTTGCTGGACCGCTTTGAGCGCCAGTACCGCATGCGGGTCTCTCTGACCACGCTGCCCTGGGACACCGGCTGGGGCGACGTCGTCAAGATGGCCCTCTACGGCCATGGGCCGGACGTCTCCGAAGTCGGCTCCACCTGGGTCGGCAGCATCGCCGCCATGAATGCCCTGCGGCCCTATACGGCTGCGGAGGTGCAGGCCCTGGGTGGGCCGGGCGCGTTCCTGGCTTCCGCCTGGCGCAGCGGCCTCCTGGCCGACGACCCGCGTGTGTGGGCGGTGCCGTGGTTAGGCGACAGCCGCGTGCTCTATTACCGGCGTGACTGGCTGGAGGAGGCCGGTACCGCAGATGCACCTGCCGCCTTTGCCACTCCTGCCTCGCTCGAGCAGACCCTGCGCTGCCTGCAGGACAGCCGCTTCGCCCATCCCTGGGCCGCCTACGTCGTCCGTTCCCCCAACATCCTGCACGAGGCGGCCTCCTGGATCTGGGGGGCGGGCGGCGACCTTCTCTCCGCCGACGGTCGCCAGGTCCTATTCGCGGAACCTGCGGCCCGGGCGGGGCTGCACGCCTATTTTGACCTGCGCCGCTACCTGCCCCCCGCCGCTCACCTCCAACCCGTCACTGATCCCGCCACCGTCTTCCTGCAAGGGCAGGCCGCGGTGGCCATCAGCGGGTCGTGGCTGGCGGTCTACCATCGGGGCAGCGACCCCGCACTGTCGGCCCGTTGGGGAGTAGCGCCCGTGCCCGGGGTCCCGTTTGCCGGTGGCACCAGCCTGGTCGTCTGGCGGCACGCCCGTCACGTCCCTGCGGCGGTCGAACTGGTGCAGTTCCTGACCGGCCAGCCGGCCCAGGTTCCCTATAGCCCGCACGCCGCCCTTCTGCCCGTTCGGCTGGCGGCCCTCGGGAGCCTGTGGGAAGAAGGCGATCCATTCTATCGCGGCTTCATCCACGGCCTGAGAAGCGGGCGCACCTTGCCCGGCACCCGCCTGTGGGGGGTGGTCGAGTACAACCTGACCGAGGCGCTGGCCCAGGTCTGGGCCGAGTTGCTGGCCGATCCAGACGCAGACGTGGAAGAGAGCCTGCGCCGCTACCTGGACCCGGCCGCCCGCCGCCTGAGCCTGACCCTGGAGAGCTGAGGGGCCGCAGTGCGTAACATGACGGACGCCCCGCTTCAGCGGGGATTCCCCGCCGCTCGAGCTTGACATCGGAGCTACTCGTGCGCACCACAATTACTCACGACCCATTCATCGGCCTCAACCTGGCCAAACCCTGGCGCGAGCGCGGGTGGTGGCCCTGTGCCTGGATCGCCTGCCCGGACGCCGGTGCCCCGCCCTTCGTCACCGCCTATCGCCGGCGCTTCGCGCTCGACCACGACGCACGCATCCGCGTCCACGTTACCGCCGACGAGCGCTACGACCTGTTCCTCGATGGCCGCCGCATCGGCCGCGGCAGCGAACGGGGCGCACCCGACCTCTGGTTCTACGAAACCTACGATCTCCCGCTCCAGGCGGGTGAGCACGTCCTGGTGGCGCGCGTCTGGTCGCTGGGGGACCAGGCCCCGACGGCGCAAATGAGCGTCCATCCCGGCTTCCTCCTCGCCCCGGAAAGGGAGTGGATCGAGGTGCTGGGCACGGGGGTGGCGGCGTGGGAAGCCATGCGGCTCGACGGCTACGCTTTCGTGAGGCCCTACCCGGCTTGGAAGGGGGCGACCCTGTGCATAGACGGGCGCACGTTCCCGTGGGGCTTTGAGCGTGGCGAGGGGCAGGGCTGGCGGCCGGCACAGGCGCTCGGCCCAGGCGTGGCCCGCCGCATGGATTGGGAACTCCCTCCTCAGCACCTGTTGCATCCTGCCACCTTGCCGCCCATGCTGGACCAGCCGTTTACGGCTGGCGTCGTGCGGCTTGTGGCCGCCGCCCGGATGTACTCATCCGCCTCATCCGCGCCCTCCGCCGACACCGCCGCGATCTCGGTGCGCGGGCAGGACCACCTCACCGGTGAGGCGGATGCCTGGACCGGCCTGCTGCAGGGCCGGGGGCCGCTCACGGTCCCACCGCACACCGCCCGCCGCGTGCTCGTGGACCTGGAAAACTACTATTGCGCCTATCCTGAAATCGTGACCTCTGGCGGTGCAGGCAGCGCCGTGCGCCTGCTGTGGGCCGAGGCGTTGGTCCACGATCCCGACCCGTGGCGCGCGAACAAGGGAAACCGGGACGAGGTCGAAGGCAAGTATTTCGTCGGCGTCGGCGACACCTTCCTGCCCGACGGCGGCGCTGGGCGCACGTTCGAGACGCTGTGGTGGGAGGCCGGCCGCTACGTCGAGATATTCGTCCAGACCGCCGGCCAGCCGTTGACGGTCGAGCGCTTTACCTTGCGCGAGACGCGCTACCCGCTGGAGATGGAAAGCGGTTTCGCCGCCAGCGACCCGCGCCTGGCCCGCATCCAGCCGCTCCTCGTACGCGGCATGCAGATGTGCGCCAACGAGACCTACTTTGACTGCCCCTACTACGAAGAGTTGATGTACACGGGGGACACGCGGCTGGAGGCGCTCGCCACCTAGGTGATGACCCGCGACGACCGGTTGCCGCGCAAGGCGCTCCGCCTGTTCGACGTCTCGCGTCTTGCCTCTGGCCTGACCCAGTCCCGCTACCCCAGCCGCGTTATGCAGGTCATCGCGCCGTTCTCGTTGTGGTGGGTGGCCATGGTGGCCGACTATGCGCTCTGGCGCGACGACCGTACCTTCGTCGAAAGCCTGATGCCCGGCGTGCGCGCCACGCTCGAGGGCTTCCGCCGTTTCCTGGGGCCGGATGGGCTGCTGCACGCGCCGGAGGGCTGGAACGTGATGGATTGGGTCCCGGCCTGGAGCGAAGACGCCGGCGCGCCGCCCGAGGGAGCCTCGGGCGTGAGCGGCCTGCTCAACTGGCAACTCGTCTACGTCCTGACGCTGGCCGCCGACCTGGAAGCGCGGCTGGGGGAGCAGGAACTGGCCGCGCGCTACCGCCGGCTGGCCGCTGAGTTGGCCGCGCGCGCCACCGAGACGTTCTGGGACGAAGATCGGGGCCTGCTGGCCGACGACGCGGATGAGTACATCCGCGCCAGGCAACACTTTTCCGAACACACCCAGTGCATGGCGATCCTCAGCGGCCAACTCGACCCGGCCCGCCGTGCCCGCGTCGCCGCCGCGCTGTTGCATGACCCAGATTTGGCGCGCACGACGATCTACTTTAGCCACTACCTCTTCGAGACCTACCGCGAGTTGGGCCGCCTAGACGCGCTGGTGGAGCGCTTGGGGCTGTGGTTCGACCTGGCGGAGAGGGGTTTCAAGACCCCCGTCGAATCGCCCGAGCCGAGCCGCTCGGATTGCCACGCCTGGGGCTCGCACCCGCTCTACCACTATTTCGCCACCATCTTGGGCATCCGCCCCGCTTCCTTGGGCTTCCGCAGCGTGGAGATTGCGCCGCAACTGGGGCCGCTGACCAGCGCCAGCGGGCGGCTGGTCCACCCGGCCGGCGGCGAGATCGTCGTAGATTTCCGCCTGGAAGACGGCATCCTACACGCCAGTGTTACCCTGCCCCCCGGTTTGACCGGTACCCTGCGCTATGCTGGGCAGACCCTCCCACTGGCCGAGGGAACGCAGGAGGTATCCTTAGTCCGTGAAACGTGAAACGTGAAACGTGAAACGTGTTCCGTGTTCCGTGTTGCGTAGTGCGTGACAGCACGGAACACGCACTACGAAACACGCATTACGCATTACGCATTACGCATTACGCATCAGGAGTCCCGACATGTCAGTCATTCCTATTGGTTGTGGGCAGATCACGTGGAGTCGGGGCACGCCCGAGGAGCAGATCCTGGCCGAGATCGCGCAGGCCGGCTACGACGGCGCCCCTGCTTACCCGCACGCGGGCCAATCCCCGCCGGAGACGGTTGCCTTCTATGCCCGCTATGGGCTCAAGTGTGCACCCGGCTATTTCGGGGCCGACTTTTGGCGGGCCGACCCGCGTGACTGCATCCTGGAAGGGGCGCGGCGGCACGCCCGCTTCATGCGCCAGGTGGGCTGCACCGAACTCTACGTCGCGGCGGGGGGCTTTGAGGGCTACGTCGCCGCCAGCGGCAAGGACCGCAAGCAGGTCGCCGGGCACGTCAGCCCGGCCGATGGACTCACCCCGGCCGAGTTTCGACAGTTCGCCGACACGCTGAACCAAGTCGGCGAGATCACCCTGCAGGAAGGGGTGCGCAGTTGCTTCCACAACCACGTCGGCAGCGTGATCGAGACGGGCGACGAGATGGAGCGGCTGCTGGCGCTGGTGGACCCGGCCCTCGTCTTCCTCGGCCCCGATACCGGCCACCTGGCCTGGGGCGGCGTGGATGCAGCCGACTTTTGCCGGCGCTACGCCGCGCGCATCCAAACGCTCCACGTCAAGGACGTGGACGGGGCCGTGCTGGCGCGCGGCGTGGCCGCCGGGTGGGATTACGACACCTTTGCCCAGAATGGCCTCTTCGCCGAACTGGGCGAGGGCTGTCTTGACTTCCCGGCCATCTTCGACGCCCTGCGCGCCGCCGGCTTCGCCGGTTGGGTCATCACCGAAACTGACGTCACGCAAAAGCCCACCGCCCTGGAAAGCGTCACGATCAGCCGGGAATATTTGAGGAGGCTGGGGTTGTAGGGCGTGAAACGTGAAACGTGATCCGTGAAACGTGAAGCGTGTTCCGTGTTCCGTGTTCCGTCACGCACCACGCACCACGCAACACGCAACACGGACCACGCCCCTCATTTCCTCATTTACTCATTTACTTCCTACTCTCCACTCATCAGGAGCAACCACCATGACCCTTTTCCGCGTCGGCATCATCGGTTGTGGACGGCCCTGGAAGACCCCCGGGGCTACCGGCTTCGGCATGGCCCACGAGCACGCGCGGGGCTACGAGGCCTCGCCCGACACCGCCATCGTCGCACTGGCCGACGTCAACCTTGACAACGCCCGCGCCTTCCAGGCCGAGCACGGCGGTGAGCACGTCTACCAGGACTATCGGGAGATGCTGGCGCGCGAGCGGCTCGACGTCGTCAGCATCAGCACCTGGCCCCACCTGCACGCCGAGATGGTCGTCGCCGCCGCCCAGGCGGGCGTCAAGGCCATCCACTGCGAAAAGCCCATGGCTCCCTCCTACGGCGAAGCGCAGCGCATGGTGCGGGTCTGCGAAGAGCATGGCGTGCAACTCACCTTCAACCACCAGCGCCGCTTCGATCCCGAGTACCGCCAGGCCAGGGAACTGCTCAAGGCCGGCGCGATCGGCCAGTTGCGCCGGCTGGAGGGGGGCTGCCCCGACCTGTTCGACTGGGGTACTCACTGGTTCGACATGTTCTTCTTCTACAACGACCAGACCCCCGTCGAGTGGGTGATCGGCCTGGTCGAGCCGCGGGATGGTCCCACCATCTTTGGCGTACGGCTGGAGAAGCAGGGCCTCAGCCATTTCAAGTATCGCAACGGGGTGGAGGGGCTGCTGTTGACCGGCCGCCTGGGTGACTTTGTGGGGTACAACCGCCTCTTTGGCGACGAGGGCGTCATCGAAATTGACATGACGCGCAAGCCCCCCTTGCGCGTCTGGGGCAAGGGCCAGGACGAATGGCATGAGATCCCGACGGACGAGGTGAACGCCGTGCAGTTGGGCGTGCTCGACCTGATTGACGCGCTCAAGGCCGGGCGGGAGCCGGAACTCTCGGGCCGGCGGGCCTTGCAGGCCACCGAGTTGAGTTTCGCCACGTACGAATCCAGCCGGCGGCGCGGGCGGGTCGAACTGCCGCTGGAGATCGAAGACTCGCCGCTGGAAGAACTATTGCGTGTTGCGTAGTGCGTGTTGCGTAAAGAATACCCGGACCAAGAGAGACTATCCGCGTGCTATAGCGCTTGACGTTTAGCGCCCCGCGTTATATGATTGCCTCATAGCATTCGCATCAACGACCAATGGCGTATTTGCTTTGAGTGGCGGGATGGGAATGCCTACAACGTAGAAATCACGGATTATCACTAGGAGATAGACTATGGACGAGAAGAAATTGCGGCCGGTCCATCCAGGAGAAGTGTTGTTGGAAGAATTTCTGAAACCAATGGGGCTGAGCCAGAATCGCCTGGCGCTGGACATCGGCGTCCACCCCCGACGCATCAACGAGATCGTGTTAGGGAAGCGCAGCATCACCGCCGATACCGCCCTGCGGCTGGCACGTTACTTTGGCATATCCCCACAATTCTGGCTGGGGTTGCAGAAGGATTACGACCTGGACGTAGCAGCGGAAGCATTGGGTGAACGGCTGGAACGAGAAGTGAAAGTGTTTGCGATGGCAGAGGTGTAATCGAAAATGAAAGCAATCCATTCCTTCGGCTCTCAAGACGTGCGCGTTGTCGAGGTTCCCGACCCAGTACCTGGCCCGGGGCATGTACTCGTCGCCGTGCGGGCGTCCGGCATTTGCGGCTCCGACAAGTGGCTGTGGCGAGCGACCGAGCCGGTCCACTGGATCGTGGGACACGAAGTGGCCGGCCAGGTCGTCGCCCTGGGACCGGGAGTCAAACGACTCCGCGTCGGCGATCGCGTGGCCATCCACAACGTCGTCGGTTGCGGCGTCTGTCCAGCCTGCCGGGCCGGGGCGTTCGTCTTGTGCCCTAACTGGACGGGAGAGCACGACGTGAATGGAGGCTTTGGCGAGTTGGTCGCCGCCCCCGAGCGCAACTGCTTGCTCCTGGCCGGCGGCATTGATTATGAGATCGGCTGCCTGATCTTGGACAATTGGGGTACCCCCTTTGCCGCCCTCGAGCGGGCGGAGGTCGCCGACGGCGACGACGTGGTCGTGATCGGCTGCGGCCCCATCGGGTTGGCCGCCGTGGCGCTGGCCAACCTGCGTGGGGCCTTCGTCGTCGCCGTGGACCCGCTGTCCTACCGGCTGGACGTGGCCTCCCGCCTGGGAGCCGACGTGGTGCTCCCGCCCGGCGACGACGTGCCCGCGGCCGTCTACGATTGCACGTCGGGGCAGGGCGCGCGCGTCGTCCTGGAATGTTCCGGCAAGCCCTCGGCCTACCCCACCGGCCTGGCCTCGCTCCGCATGGGCGGCCTGATGGTGACGGTGGGCGAGGGGGGCGAGATGATGCTGCGCCCCAGCGAACTCTTGCTCCGCCGCCGCCTGGCCATCCTGGGCTCCTGGTACTCCACCATGTTCCAGGGCGCGCAGGTCCAGGACCTCATCGTCCAGAAAAAGATGGATCCCCGCGTCCTGGTCACCCACCGCGGCCCGCTACGAGACTTCCCACGCCTCTTCAAAACCGTCTGCGAATGCTCCGATAACGTCGTCAAGACCGTCATCCTAAACCCGGAGTGAACTCGGGATCATAACAGTGAAACGTGAAACGTGGTACGTGTTGCGTGTTTCGTAGTGCGTGAGACTTACGGAACACGCATCACGGAACACGCAACACGGAACACGTGTTTGAAAGGGGGCCTCGTGAACTTCACCTACGCCCAAATCGCCAAGATGATTGACCATTCCCTCCTCAACCCCACGCTGACTGTCGAGGACCTGGAGCAGGGCTGCCAGGTCGCGCGGGCCTACGACGTGGCCAGCGTCTGTATCATGCCCTACTACCTGAAGCGTTGTGCCGAAATCCTGGCCGGCAGCACTGTCAAGGCCAGCACCACCATCGGCTTCCCCCACGGCGGCCACACCACCGCGGTCAAGGTGGCCGAAGCCAGGCAGGCCCTGGCCGACGGCGGCCAGGAACTCGACGTGGTCGTCAACGTCAGCCAGGTCCTCAGCGGCCGCTGGGATTACGTGCGGGACGACGTCCGGGCCGTCATCGAGATCACCCACGCACACGGCCAGCAGGTCAAGGTGATCTTTGAGAACTGCTACCTGAACGACGACCACAAGATCCGCCTGTGTGAGATCTGCGGCGAACTCGGTGCGGACTGGGTCAAGACCTCCACTGGCTACGGCCCAGGCGGTGCTACCGACGAAGACCTGAGACTGATGCGCCGGTATTCGCCCCCCCATGTGCAGATCAAGGCGGCGGGCGGGGTGCGCACGCTGGACCGGCTGCTCGAGGTGCGCGCCCTGGGCGTGACTCGCGCCGGCGCCACCCGCACGGTCGAGATGCTCGAAGAGTGCAAGCGCCAGCTCGGGCATTGATAATGACGGCGCAGCGCCTTACCGGCTGGTGGTGAAGGAGGTCTGCCAATGGATGCTGTACAGTCTTGTCTCTTTGACGTATGCCCCAAGACAGGGAAAGTAGTGGCGTTACGGGTGAAGAAGCGTTGGCTGGTTTGGCTATTTCCTCTCGTTGGTCTGGCATCGCTCGTCTGGTTCCTGGTGCGCGTGATACCAAAGCCCAGCCGGGCGGGTTACCCATGCCAGCGGGTGGCGGCTCCCCTGGCCTCCACTTTTGTACTGTGGCTGGCTGGCGTCTTGAGTTCCGCGCTAGTATTGCGCCAAGCCAAACAGCGCTTCTTGGAGGCGCAGTATCTTATCAGTGCCTTGTGCGCATTGATTGGGGTGATTGCCATCGTTGGCTGGGGAGTCTTGAGTGTGCAGAGGTCTGCCCTGGCAGGGTATCCACCTCACCCCGCTAATCAGCCGGTCGGAGTTGCCCGCGGACCTGAGCCTGGTCGCGTGGTATGGGTCTATGATCGTGCAGTCACAGACTGGGCCGGCCCTGGCACGGGGCAGCGCTGGTACGAGGACGTCAATCAGGCTGTAGCCGGTGAGATGCTTTCCCGGGCGATACGTGGCTACGCGGGCACCCGCACTGACCAGGATGCGTGGGAGGCGATCTTTCACCACTTCAACCAAAGCGGCACTGGCTACACGCCTGGTGAGAAGATCATGATCAAAATCAACTTGACCACCTCCAATGCCGGGGACTCCATGGCAGACGAAGCGTACAACCAACTGGAAAAATCTGGGGTGACGCTGGATTCCATTTCGCATTCCCCCCCACTCCTGCATGCTCTACTGGAGCAGCTGGTTAACGTGGTAGGTGTTGCCCAATCGGACATCACCATCGGTGACCCTACCGGCCTGTTCGTCAACTATCTCTACAACCCCCTGCACCCTGATTTCCCCCATGTTCGCTATCTGGACAATCGGGGTACTTGTGGCCGGACACGTGCAGAGTTCAGCGCTTCCCCTCAAGTACCGTTTTACTGGAGCACGACGGATGCTGACACAAGAACGCAGGATTATGTTCCTGCGGCTTTTGCTGAGGCCACATACGTCATCAACTTTGGGCTGTTCAAAAGCCACGGCGGCGCCGGCATAACGGTGAACGCGAAGAATCACTATGGTTCGCTTCTGAGGTGCCCGGATGGTTACCTGCGAGGTGCGCCGAATACTGGTGTACCTTATAACAACTACTACGACATGCATGCCACTTTGCCGGGGATGGGAGCGCCCACGACCCTGGGACATTACCGTGCCCTGGTAGACCTGATGGGGCACGCCGAGCTTGGCGGCAAGACATTGCTATACCTGGTAGACGGTATTTTTGGGGGCAAAGGCTGGAACTCAGTGCCGTCCAGGTGGACTATGACGCCCTTCAATAATGACTGGCCGTCGAGCCTTTTCCTCTCTATGGATCCTGTAGCCATCGAGTCGGTGGCGGCCGATTTTCTTGCTCAGCAGTGGCCTACTCAGGCCCGTATGAACGAAGGGGTTGAGGATTTCCTTCACGAAGCAGCCCTCGCCGGCGACCCACCTTCTGGCGCGTTCTATGATCCCGAACGCGACGGCATACCCATGGCCAGCCTGGGAGTGCACGAGCATTGGAACAACGTGACCGACAAGCAGTATACGCGAAACCTGAACACGGGCAACGGCATTGAGTTGATTTCCCTGGGCAACATTTCCGTCACGGTTGGTGTCACAGCAACGGATGCAGGCGCAGCGGAGAGTGGGCTGGACGTTGGCCAGTTCACGATCAGCCGCGCAGGCGATATGGGCTCCGACCTGGCAGTGCAACTCAGCATCGGAGGGACGGCCGCAGCCGGCAGTGATTATCATCCATTGTCCAGTTCTGTCACGATTTCGGCAGGAAATTCGTTGGTGGTGGTCACCCTCGTCCCCATAGATGACCTGCGGGTGGAACCTGACGAGACAGTGACGCTGAAACTTCTGAGCGGCAGTGGCTATACTGTTAACCCTTTGATGCAGACGGCCTCAGTTACTATTCTGGACAACGACAGGGCTACATTTTTGCCAATCATCCTTCGTGGATAAACATTTGCGGATGGCGAAGATTGATGGGGAGGATTGACTACCATCAATGCCAGCAGCACTTACTGGTTTTGCAGCCTGCCCATTGCTCTCAAGAGCGACCGGCACATCGAGGTTGATCTGCCGCCCGCCTCGACTACGCTGTTCGATAGCGAAACCGGCCGGATCGTGTTACAATAGGCGCGACTACTTAGCCGCTTCCGCTACTCAGCCGCTTCCGTCGGGCCTCAGTCCGGCGTGGTGGCGCGGACTGTTGTCCGCGCCGAGCAGCAGGAGGTACGCTTCCGCTGGGCCCCAGTCCGGCGGTGGCAGCGCGGACTGTTGTCCGCGCCGAGCGGATGGCCTATCGTGGCGCGGACTCTTGTACGCGCTGGGCAAAGGACCTATCCGATGAGTTGGAGGAAAAACCCATGACACCTGAGAAACATTCCGATCGCACGACCGTTGAGCAGCGGGTGAACGACCTGCTCGGCCAACTGACGTTGAGGGAAAAAGTCGCTCTGCTCTCCGGCCAGGATGCCTGGAAGACAATGCCGATTGAACGGTTGGGCATCCCGTCGCTGGTCATGACCGATGGACCCCACGGCGTGCGGGCCGACCCGGCTCCCGGCCGGGTGCAAGGGCCGGCCACCTACTTCCCCACCGGCGTCTCCACGGCCTCCAGTTGGAACCCCGAACTGATCGAGCGGGTCGGCGCGGCGCTGGCGGAGGAGACCCTCGCTTTGGGCTGCGACGTCCTGCTCGGGCCGTGCGTCAACATCGTGCGCACGCCGCTGGCGGGCCGCAACTTTGAGAGTTACTCCGAAGATCCCTACCTGGCGGGCCGCATCGGTGTGGCCTGGGTCAAGGGCCTCCAGAGCCGAGGGGTCGGCGCGTCGCTCAAGCACTATGCCTGCAACAATCAGGAGCACGAACGCCACCGCGGCAGTTCCGAGATAGACGAGCGCACGCTGCGCGAGATCTACCTGGCCCAGTTCGAGACCATCGTCAAAGAGGCCAACCCCTGGACCGTGATGTGCTCCTACAACCGCATCAACGGCGTATACGCCAGCGAGCACTATTACCTGCTGACCGAGATCCTGAAGGAGGAATGGGGCTACGAGGGGGTGGTCGTCTCCGACTGGGGTGCCAACCACACCATCGTCGAGTCCGTCGAGGGGGGCCTGGACCTCGAGATGCCAGGCCCGGCCAAATACTATGGCAACCTGCTGGCCGAAGCGGTCCGCAACTGGCAGATTGACGAGGCGGTGATTGACGGTAGCGCCCGCCGCATCTTGCGCATGATCGTCAAGTCCGGCCGCATGGACGACCCGGCCGCCCGGCCCAAGGGGGCGGTCAACACGCCCGAGCACCAGGCCCTGGCCCGCGAACTGGCCGAAGAGGCCATCACCCTGCTGAAGAACGAGAACGGGGTGCTCCCCTTGAACGTGGAGCGCATCAAGTCTGTGGCCGTCATCGGCCCCAACGCCGCCGAACCCTGGGTCAGCGGTGGCGGCAGTTCCCACGTCGAACCCCCCTATGGCGTCAGTCCCCTTGAGGGATTGCAGGCCAGGTTGGGTGATGCGGTCCAGGTGGGGTACGAAAAGGGCTGCGACAACGAGGTCGAGCCGCCGGTGCTCAAGCCCGCCTACGTCACGCCTGCACGAGGGGAGGGGCCTGGCCTGTGGGGTGAGTACTTTGACAACACCGATCTCTCCGGGGAACCTGGCGTGACGCGCGTGGACAGGAAGCTAGCTTTCTGGTGGCTGAACCCCGGCGAGAGCATCTCCAAGCACCGCTTCTCCGTGCGCTGGACCGGCAAGCTGACCGCCCCTACCAGCGGGCGACACGTGTTCGGGCTGGTCAACTCGGGGGCGGCGCGCCTCTACCTGGACGGCCAGTTGCTCGTCGAGACCAGGCCGAAACAACTGTCGTTGGACTGGCCGGTCAGCGAGGCTTCTGCCTACGTCGAATTGGTCGCCGGGCGCACCTACGATCTCAAGGTCGAGTACGTCAAAGTCGCCGAGGTGGATTTCAACATGGTGCAGGTGCATTTCGCTGCCGCGCCCAAACCTGAAGAGGACGACCGCCTCGCGCGCGCCGTGGAACTCGCGAAAAAGTCGGACGTCGCTATCGTCTTCGCCGGCATGCCCACCGGCTACGAGTCAGAAGGGGGCGACCGGCCCCACATGGACCTGCCGGGCCGGCAGACCGAACTAATCCGCGCGGTGGCCCAGGCCAACCGAAACACCGTCGTCGTCCTGAATTGCGGCGCGCCGGTGACCATGCCATGGCTGGCCGAGGTGCCGGCGCTGCTGGAAGCGTTCTACCCCGGCATGGAAGGGGGCAACGCCGTCGCCCGCATCCTCCTGGGCGAGGTCAACCCGTCCGGCAAACTGACCGTCACCTTCCCCAGGCGGCTCCAAGACAACCCGACCTTCGTCAACTATCCCGGCACCAAGGAGGCGCTGTACGGGGAGGGCATCTTTGTTGGCTACCGGTATTACGACGCCAGGGACGTCGAGCCTTTGTTCCCCTTCGGCTTTGGTCTCTCCTACACCACCTTCGCCTACAGCGATCTGCAGGTGCCCAAGGAGGCCAAAGCCGGTCAGCCCATCCAGGTATCGGTGACGGTCCAGAACACCGGCCACCGCGCCGGCAAGGAAGTGGTGCAACTCTACGTCCACGACAAAGCGTCTACTCTGGCGCGGCCGCCCAAGGAACTGAAGGGCTTCCAGAAGGTCCTCCTGCGGCCCGGCGCAAGCACGGTAGTGACCTTCGTCCTGGATCAACGGGCGCTCTCGTTCTACGATCCCTATCGCGCCCAGTGGGTGGCCGAACCCGGCGAGTTCGAGGTCCTGGTCGGCAGTTCGTCCAGGGACATCCGGGCCAGGGGGACGTTCACCCTGGTCGAGTAGTCCATTCTACACCCTCCCGCAGGCTGCCGTTGGCCTGCGGGAGGGTGGCTCCCGAGGAGCGAGATATTGTAGGTCACGCTTGCAGTGACGGAACCCGCATCTGGAGATCATGATGGAACGCCTGCAAGTCAGCCCAAGCGGCCATTTCCTGGTCACCGAGAGCGGCCGGCCCTTCTTCTGGCTGGGTGACACCGCGTGGGAACTCTTCCACCGCTCCACGCGCGAAGAAGCCGCACGCTACCTGGAGAACCGGCGGCTCAAGGGCTTCACCGTCATCCAGGCGGTCGCCCTGGCCGAGTTGGACGGCCTGCACACCGCCAACCGCTACGGGCACGTGCCACTGCTGGGCGATGATCCCACTCGCCCCAACGAGGCCTATTTCCATTACGTGGACGAGGTGGTTCGCATGGCCGAGGCGCAGAGGCTGTACGTCGGCCTGTTGCCCACCTGGGGTGACAAGGTGACACCGCTGTGGGGCGTGGGGCCGCTCGTGTTCGACGAGCAGAACGCGCGCGCGTACGGCCACTTTCTCGGCCAGCGCTACCGTGACCAACCCAACCTCGTCTGGATCCTGGGCGGTGACCGGCCCGCCGTGGCCGGCGAGGCCGATTACCGTCCCGTCTGGCGGGCGATGGCAGCCGGGATTGACGAGGCCACCGGCGGCGTGACGCTCGTGACCTACCACCCATCCGGCGGCAACTCGACGTCCGCCTGGTTGCACGACGAGCCGTGGCTGGACGTCAATATGATGCAATCGGGACACGGCGCGGGCCGCGATACGCCCGTGTGGGACAGGATCGCCCACGACTACAGCCTGAAACCCGTCAAGCCCACCCTCGACGGGGAGCCGAACTATGAGGACCACCCGGTCAGCCCCTGGCCAACGTGGAACCCGGCCAACGGCTACTTTCGCGATTACGACGTGCGCAAGCAGTTGTACCGCTCGGTGCTCGCCGGTGGGTGTGGGGTGACCTACGGCCATCATTCCGTCTGGCAGATGTTCGAGCCGAGGCGAGACCCGATCACCTACCCCGAGCGGGACTGGACGGAGGCGCTCGACCGGCCCGGCGCGTGCCAGGTGCAACACTTGCGCCGCCTGATGGAGTCGCGCCCCTTCCTGACCCGCATCCCCGACCAGGGGCTGCTCCTGTCCGATCCCGGCGCGGGCGCACAGCACGTGCAGGCCACCCGCGACGCCGATGGGAGTTACGCCTTCGTCTACGTCCCGCAGGCCGGCCAGTCCGTCGAGGTGGACCTGCGGAACCTGTCGGGGCGCCGGGTGAAGGCGTGGTGGTACGACCCGCGCACCGGCGTGGCCTCGCTGCTGGGCGAGTTCGACCGCGCGGGCCCTCGACGCTTCACGACGCCGGGCGCTGGCCCCGACTGGGTGCTGGTCCTGGACGACGCCGCTCGGCCATTCGCTGCCCCCGGGCAGAGCCAATAGGATCGGAGCATGGGAGAACGAATGCTTATGCAGCGTCACACTGTTCTGGACGATCCTACCGTTCGTGCTATGCTCAAACGAGCCTGGGATGATTCACAACCTGGCGTCACCGGCGGACATGAGGAAGGCGGCTTCGTGCTGCGAGATTCGGGAGGCAATTTGAGTATAGTCCGCCGAAGGGGTCATGCAATGGTTGCAACGATAACAGCCGATGTGCTTCAAGATGAGCTTGCTGTGTCACTTGCCCGTGTGATGGCAGTGGCGAATAAATGCGCCCGCGAGTCAGGCATTGACTTGTTGCGGAGCCTGGTTACCATTACCGAATGTCCTTTCAACGGTGGCTCAATCTGGCGGATCAATTACGGCCCGAGAGATTACGTGGGGCGGCGTGGCGGTGATTTCATTGTCGAAGTAGACCCGATCAGTGCGAGCATCAAGCGGGTATTGCATGGCCAGTGACACAATACGAGTGGTTGCGCCCTTCGTCGTGTCGTTATTCATCGCTCTGCCTCTTTCGGCCTGTGGCAGGCGGGTCAAACCGGGGCCAGTCCCCACGGGCGCGCCTGGGGGTGTTCCCCAGCCCCAACCTGAGCCTCAACCGTCGCAGAGTGAGCGTGCGTACTACGTGGCTCCTGGCGGCGACGACGCGAACCCCGGGACCCTGGACCGGCCATGGGCCACGCTCCACCACGCCGCGGAGGTGCTGGGCGCCGGAGAGACGGTCTACGCCCGCGGCGGCACCTATCCCATCACCGAGCAGATCCGGCTGAAGAACTCGGGCACCGAGGGCGCCTGGATCGTCTATGCTGGCTACCCGGGCGAATAGGCCGTCATTGACGCCCACGAGATCGAGGACTTTGCCCCGGCCAGGGAGCCTCCCTACCCCCGCGATCAGGGAGCCTTTCAGATCGAAGGGGTCGGCTACGTCCGGGTCGAAAACCTAAAGATCGTGAACTCCCACAGCGCGGCGTTCACGGTCCGCGATAGCCACCACGTCGAACTAACCCACAACGTCACCGACAACACCTTCTCGTCGGGGATTGCTGTGTGGGACACCGATCACGATGGCCGGGGTACGGAGCACATCAAAGTGATCGGCAACACGGTGACCCGTGCCAACACCTGGGACATGATCCCCGCCGGAGTCGCCAGGAGCGGGGAGCCGCCCCACGAAGCCATCAGCATCGCGGGCGCGTACTATTTCGAGGTAGCCTACAACCACGTCTACGACTGCGACAAAGAAGGGATTGACGTCAAAGAGACCAGCCACCACGGCACCGTACACCACAACCACGTGCACCACGTGGACCGGCAGGGGCTGTACGTGGATAGTTGGTTTGGCAAACTCGAAGACGTCGAGATCTACGAGAACGTGGTCCACGACTGCCGAGGGGCCGGGCTGATTCTGTCGGTCGAGAACGGCGAATTGGTCAACGACGTGCGCATTCACCACAACCTGATCTTTGACAACTGGGGCTCGGGCATCTTCTTCTCCCGTTGGGGCGATGGGCCCAGGACGAACGTCCAGATCTACAACAACACGGTCCACCACAATGGCTATGGGACCCCCAGCCCCGGCAACGAGTACTTTTGGCTGACGGGGGGCCTGTACCTGTACTCGACCAACCTGGCACGCGTGGACGTCCGCAACAACATCTTCAGCGACAACCGGGGCTTCCAGGTGGGCTACAGCGACCACTACCTGAGGATCAACCCGGACGTGGATGCCGTGTTGCGCGAGAAGGGGATTGCCATCACATACAACCTGATCTTTGACCGCAACGACGTCGCATATCCCATCTACGTGGGCTGGCCACCCCGCGATTACGCCCACGTTTACGCCATCCAAGGGGCTCACGCCGTGGAGGGAGACCCCTTGTTCGTGGACCCCCAGGCACAGGACTTTCGTTTGAGAAGCGGCTCTCCTGCCTCCGGGCAAGCCCCCCACGCCAGTGGGGGGTCTGGTGACGGCATGCCCACGCCTTCTTGCGGGCAAGCCCCCCACGCCAGTGGGGGGTCTGGTGACGGCGTGCCCACGCCTTCGATCGGGGCCTATCCTGCTGGCGCGAAACCAGACTTCTGGTGGAAAGCGAATTTCCCGCCCCAGATGGGCGGAGAAGAATAACAGACCATGAGAGACCATCATCGCAGAGCAATTGACCGCATGGCCGAGCACTTCAGTCGAGACCCCCACTTCCCTGCCCTGATCGTCGGCGGGTCTATTGCCAGGGGTTGGGAGCGGGAAGATTCCGATATTGACGTCGTCCTCGTCGCCAGCGACGAAGAGTACGCCCGCCGCGTGCCAGGCCACGCCTATCATTACTGGACGATGGACTTTTGCGATTACCCGGGTGGCTACATAGACGGGAAGGTGGTAGATTGGCAGTTCCTGCAGGAGGCGGCCGAGCGCGGCAGTGAGCCGGCCCGCGCGGCCTTCGTCGGCGTGCTCCTCCCCTATTCCCGCCTGCCCGGGCTGGAGGACCTGATCCGGCGGATCGCTGCGTACCCCGAACATGAACGCCAGGACAAGATCCAGGCCTTTTACGCCCAAATGCAGACCTACCAGTGGTACGTGGGCGAGGCGGAGCGGCTCCAAGACTGCTACCTGCTGATGCACGTCGTCTCCAACCTGGTCCTCTTTGGCGGCCGGTTGATCCTGGCGCACAATCGCATCCTGTTCCCCTACCACAAGTGGTTTCTGAAGGAACTGGCCAACGCGCCCGACAAGCCCTCGGACTTGATGAACCTGCTCCACCGGCTACTGGAGAGCCCCTGCAAGCAGAACGCCGACGCGTTCTGCGAGAGCGTGCTGGGGTTCACGGATTGGGGCATCCCCCCCGGCGACTGGGCAGGCCGGTTTATCGAAGACACCGAATGGGCCTGGCGCAAAGGCCGCCCTCCCATCGCGGACTGGTGAGCAGGGGAACCTATCGTCTGCTCAGCGCGGACAACAGTCCGCGCTGGTGCCTGGCGCCAACTTGTTGGCACTTGTAGAAAGGAGGAGTAGCCCGTGAACTTCGATCTCCGCTATGTACCGTTTAGCCGGTATGGCTCCTACCTGGCTTGCTCGTTGCTGGCCCGCACGCCCGGCGATCCGCCCACCCTGTGGCTCCGCCAGATAAGCGGCCACGGCCAGAAGGAGGCCTTTCGCCTCGAGGTGCTGGCGGAAGGGCAGCCGGTGCCGTTCGAGACGGTCGCCACGCCGTCCCTGCTGGAATTGCGGAGCGCCCGAGGGTGCGCCCAAGGGGCGGTCCAGTTGTGCATCGCCGCAGACGACCTGCTGCGCATCCGCGGCCTGGGCGTCGGGTTGCGCCTGAGCGCCGGCGATACCGATCCCTTCAGATGTGCCATACCCTGGACCGGGGAGCGCTGGTTCGTCAACCTGTTCCGCGCCAGGCGGTGGATTTCGAGCGCTTCCGGCTGTGTTATCCGCCCGCGCCCGCCGAGTACGCCCAGGCGGCCGAGTTGGCCGCCTACGTCAACTGGGCCAGCGTCGTCTCCCCGCGCGGGCTGCTGAAGCGCCCGGCGATGCTCATGTCGAAGAACTGGATGACCAACGTGTGGAGTTGGGACCACTGCTTCAACGCCATGGCCTTGAGTTATGGCGCTCCCGACCTGGCCTGGGACCAGATGATGGTCATCTTCGACCAGCAGCAGCCCAACGGCCAACTGCCCGATTCCATCAACGACGCCGATGTGGTGCTGAACTTTGTCAAGCCGCCGGTGCACGGCTGGACCTTGCGCCACATGTTAACGGCCTCGCCGCACATCGGAGAACCGCACCTGGCCGAATTGTACCCCAAGTTGGCCCGCTGGACCGACTGGTGGTTCACCTACCGCAACCCCGACGGCGACGGCCTGCCCCAATACCATCACGGCAACGACTCCGGCTGGGACAACGGCACCGTCTTCGACGCCGGCTTCCCGGTCAAGGGGGCGGACCTGGCGGCCTTCCTGGTGCTCCAGATGGACGTGCTGGCCGAGGTCGCCGCGCGGCTCGGCAAGCCGGCCGAGGCGGAGGCGTGGCAGCGGCGGGCCGACGGACTCCTGGAGCGCATGCTGGCCCGCCTCTGGCGCGGGGATCGCTTCGTCTCCCCCCGCGCGGGCGACTGGGTCATCGCGGAGCGCTCCGACAGTGTGTTCAATTGCCTGTCGCTCGTGCTGGGCCAGCGCTTGCCCCTGCCGGTCCGGCGGCAGTTGGTGATGAACTTGCAGCGCTACCTGACCCCCTATGGCCCGGCCACCGAGCACATCCGCTCGCCGCTGTACGAGGACGATGGCTACTGGCGTGGCCCGATCTGGGCGCCGTCCACGCTGCTGTTGGTGGACGGGCTGAGGGCGTGCGGCGAAACGGCGCTGGCGGCCGGCGTGGCCCGGCGCTTCTGCGACCTGGCGAAGCAGAGCGGCTTCGCCGAGAACTATAACGCCCGCACCGGTGAACCCTTGCGCGACCGCGCCTACACCTGGACCTCCAGCGTGTTCCTGATCCTGGCGCACGAGTACCTTGCGGATGAGTACATCTCTCCCCCTTCTCCCAGGATTGGGAGAAGGGGGTCGGGGGGATGAGGGCTACCGTGCACCAGGATAGGAGGCGGCGACTTGGTGGCGTAGAGCCGCGCTGGCCGCAGGCAAGTCAGGCGATCGGCAGCGTAAAGTGGAACCGTGAGCCTTTGCCCGGGTTGCTCTCCACGCCGATAGTCCCGCCGTGCAGCTCCACGAGTTGTTTGGCGATCGCCAACCCCAGGCCACTTCCGCCGCCCGCCCTGGAACGGGACTTGTCTCGCCGCCAGAAGCGCTCGAAGATGTAGGGGAGGTCTTCCGGTGGGACGCCGGTGCCCGTGTCGGCCACGGCCACCTCCACCCATCCGCCGCTGGCGACTGCGGACAGGGTCACGCACCCTCCCTCTGGCGTATGGTGCAGCGCGTTGGTCAGCAGGTTGCCCAGCACTTGGGCGACGCGCCGCCAGTCGGCCACGACCTTGGGTAGTGCGGCAGGCAGATTGAGCGCCAGTGTCACCCCCCGGTCATCAGCCTGGGGGCCAAAGTTGACCTGGGCATCTCGCAGCAGGTCGCCTACGTCCATCGGTCGCTTTTCCAGCGGCAGTTGTCCCGCCTCGGCCAGCGCCAGCAGGTGCAGGTCCTCCACCAGGTGGGTCAGCAACTGGGTTTGCTCCAGGATTGGCGCCAGGTGCTCCGGGGTCGCCGGATACACCCCGTCCAGCACGCCCTCCAGTTTGCCACGGATGACGCTCAGCGGCGTGCGCAGTTCGTGGGCCACGTCGGCGGTCATGTTGCGGCGCAGTTCGTCGGCGCGCGCCAGTCCCTGCGCCATGTCGTTGAAGGCGGCGGCCAGCTCCCCGATTTCCCCAGGGTAAGGGGTGGGAACCCGCACGCTGAGGTCGCCGGCAGCCACCGCGCGCGTCGCTGCCGTCAGGTTCACCACCGGCCGGCTGATGAGACGCGAGAGCCCCAGGCTGACCGCCAGGGCAAAGCCGCCGACCGCCAGGCCGATCAGCAGAAAGCGACGCAACACCAAACTGAGCATTACGTGAAAGTCCTCGGTGAGATGGCCGAATGGGGGCAACAGCAAGTGGCCTACCAGTTGGCCATTCACCGTGATCGGAGCAGCCAGGGGCAGTTGCGGCGGGCGCAGAGTCTGCCCCAGTAGCGCACTGTCGCTGGTGGCTACGATCGCCCCATCGGGCGCGACCACGGCGTAGTCCATCTGCCACTCCTGGTTCCAGGGCCCCCAGGCGGGTGCACAAGGATAACCGGCGATCAGGGCGTCAACTCCATCCCAACTGCCATGCTGGCCGTAATAACCGGCCAGGCGATCCGCCCACAGGCGCATCAGCGCCGCGGGCTCGCCACCGCCGAAAGATTCCAGCCTGCGTAACGTCAAACGACCGGCCAGGAACGTCCCGCCGGCAGCCAGGAGTGTGACGAGAGCGAAAGCAACGAGCAGTTGCCAGAAGAAACCGACGCGGACCACCCGCCGAACCGCCATCAGGAACTTGATTTTGGCCATGCTCATTCCCCAAACTTGTAACCCACGCCGTAGACGGTGACGATGTAACGCGGCTCGTGCGGATCAGGCTCGATCTTGCGGCGCAGGTTCTTGACGTGCGAGTCAATCGCCCGGTCGTAGCCGGCGTAGGCCACCTCGTACACCAACTCCAGCAGTTGTTCGCGCGTGAAGGGCCGGCCGGGGTTGCGGGCCAGCACGGCCAGCAGGTCGAACTCGGTGGGCGTGAGCGAAACCGGCTGTCCGCTCACGGCCACGCTGCGGTTGGCCAGGTCCACTGCCAGTTCGCCTGTGCGGACGACGCCCGACGGTTGGCCGTGGCCCCCGGCGCGCCGCAGCACCGCCCGCACGCGGGCCACCACCTCGCGGGGGCTGAAGGGTTTGGTCACGTAATCGTCGGCCCCCAACTCCAGGCCGATGAGCCGGTCCGCCTCCTCGATGCGCGCCGTCAGCATGAGGATGGGCACGTCGCCCAGGGTTGGGTCCCGGCGCAGGTTGCGACAGACGTCCAGGCCGTCCATGCCTCCTGGCAGCAGCAGGTCGAGCACCACCAGGTCAGGACGCTCGTGACGGGCCAGGCTCAAGGCCGTTTGCCCGTCACGAGCGGTGAGCACCCGGTAGCCGGCCTGCTTCAGGTAGTCGCACACGACCTCGACGATGTGAGGTTCGTCGTCCACGACGAGAATCGTCTGATAAGCCATTGCGCACAACCTCTGGGTCGGTAGATTGATAGGTGGTAGACTGGTGGGTGGGTCAATTGACCCCTTCGCTCCCCAGTTTACCATAATTCTTCGATTTCCCAACCCACCAATCCCTCACTCGGATCAGCCAGCAACCCTTCCCAACTACTTCTCTTGCTGGGGAGTATTGGGCGCAGGCGGACGAGCCCAGCAGCGGCGACGCAAGAAAAGAATGCCTGCGCCGATCAACAGGGCCAGGAAGGCCAGGCGAGCCAGGCCGCCCACAATGAGGAAGGGACCGAAGGCAGATCCATAAGGCAGGCCACCACCTGGGCCGAAACCCCGGCCAAAGTGCATGCTGCCTCGAGCGTAGCCGAAAGGCCTGCCGCGGCCTGAGCCAAAGACTGCCGCTGTGGGGATGTCAATCACTCCCCGGTCGGGCACCCCGTCCCCATCATCGTCCACGAGCTCCACCTCCAACTGAGTCGCCACCTCAGGCCCCCGCCTGTAGGCTCCAGGCATCCAGCCACGCTCGTAGCCCCTGCTCCTGAAGGTCACTATACTCCAGATGGACAGGGCGATTCCCACGCTGACTACAGCGACGGCGACTACTCCGATAACGATCTTCCACTTCTTTGGCATCTCATACCTCCTGTGATTTTCTGTTCCATCTTCCACTGACGTTTTACGTTTCACTCATTCGTAGCGCAGCGCCTCGATGGGATTCAAGCGTGCGGCCTGGTTGGCGGGATAGATGCCGAAGAACAGCCCTACGGCGACTGAAAAGCCTACCGCCATCAACACCGAATTGAGCGTCACCACGGAATTCATCACCCCCGTCAAGTCCACGATCTTCGCCAGGCCCATACCCAGCAGGATGCCGATCAGCCCACCCAGCAGGCTTAGCACCACCGCTTCCATCAAGAATTGAGCCAGGATGTCCGCCTTTCGTGCGCCTACCGCCTTGCGGATGCCAATCTCCCGCGTCCGCTCCGTCACCGACACCAACATGATGTTCATGATGCCAATGCCGCCTACCAACAGGCTGATGCCCGCGATAGCCCCCAGGAACACTGTCATGATGCCCGTCACCTGGTTGGCCATACTCAGCAGGTCAGCCTGGTTCATCACGCCAAAGTCCGCTTCCTCATCCGGGTCGAGGCCATGACGAAGATGTAGCAATGCCTCGAGTTGGACTTCAACCGCCCCCGTCTGACGCTCTGAGGCCGCTACAACGTTGACCCGCGTCACCATGAGATCACCCCGGGGGTTGCGCCCGCTGAAGAGCCTGGTCTGAGCCGTCGAGATCGGCACAAACACCGCGTCATCCACGCTGCCCATCATCGAGCTGCCCTTCTCTTTCAGAACGCCAATCACAATCAACGTCACCCGTCCACCATTCCCGCCGGGGAGCGCGACCTTGACTTTTTGCCCCAGCGGATCGAAGGCGCCGAACAGATCCTGGGCCGCCTGGTAGCCCAGCACGACCACGGCGGCCCGCTTGTCTACGTCTTTCGCCTCGATGAAACGACCCCGTGCCACCTCCAGATCGAAGGCGCTTTGATACTCGGGGGTCGTCCCCGTCACAGAGGCGTTGATGTTGGCGTCGCCAAAGATGATCTGGGTGCTCCGGCTGTACTCGGGAGCGACGAACTTGGCATCGGGCACAAGGCTTGCGTCGGCGATGGCCTTTGCATCGTCGTAGGTGAGCGAGGCCGCGCTGCCGGACTCGTGCTGCACGCCGCCCTCCCTGAAAGCACCGGGCATCACAATGAGCAGGTTCGTGCCGACGCTACTGATCTGCTCGGTGATGGACGCTTGTGCACCCGCGCCGATGGATAGCAGCGCGATCACAGCTCCCACGCCGATGATCACACCCAGCATCGTCAAAGCCGAGCGCAGCTTGTTGACCACGAGCCCGTCGAGAGCCACCCGCACATTTCCTAGCAAGTCTGCTAACCAGGTCATCATTGCCCCACCTCATCTACGACCAACCCATCCCGCAGGCGCACAATCCGCTGTGCTTGAGCGCTGATCTCTTCATCGTGCGTCACCATCACTACAGTGATACCTTTTTCCTCGTGTAGCCGGTGAAAGATCCCTATCACTTCATCGCCCGACCTGGAGTCCAGGTTGCCCGTGGGCTCGTCAGCCAGGATGATAGCGGGGCTGTTGACCAGCGCGCGTGCGATGGCTACACGTTGCTGCTGCCCGCCGGAGAGCTCGGTCGGCTGGTGGCCCATCCGGTCGCCCAGCCCGACCATCTCCAACGCCTGGCGTGCCCGCTGCTCTCGCTCGGCCAGGCGAATCCGTGCCCCATCCCGGCTATACTGCATGGGCAACATCACCTGCTTCAGCGCATCCGTGCGGGCCAGCAAGTTAAAGGTCTGGAAGACAAAGCCGATCTGCCGGTTCCGAACGGTCGCCAGTTGGTCGTCGCTCATGTTGCCTACCTCGACGTCCCCCAAACGGTATATCCCCGAGGTCGGCGTGTCCAGGCAGCCGACGATGTGCATCAGCGTGGACTTGCCGGAACCGGAAGGCCCCATGATCGCCACCCACTCGCCTTGCTCTATCCGCAACGATACCCCTCGCAGGGCGTGAACCTCCACTTCACCCATTTGGTAAACCTTGGTGACGTTCTCTATCTCGATCATGCTAGTCTCCTCCACCAAACATGCCCCCCGGGCCGAATCCTCGTTGGGTGGAGCCTTGGGTGGGTGCAGCGACCACGCTCACCACGTCCCCTTCCGCCAGGCCGCTGGTGATCTCTACTTCAGTATCGGTTATCATCCCCAACGTCACCTCCACACGCTCGGTCTGCCCGCCGGCCAGCCGGTCCACGTAGAATCGCTCTCCCTCCGTGTGAACAGCGCGCAATGGGACGATCAGCGCCCCCTCCTGGATGGCAGAGGTGATCTCCACGTCGCCTGTCATCCCGGCGCGCACTGGTATGTCGGTCGGCGCCAGGCGAACGGTGACTGGGTAAAGCACTACGCCGGACTCGATTTGGGCAACCGGTGCAATGTACGTCACCTCCCCGGCCAGGTTGGCACCGGGAAAAGCCTCCACACTCACGAGAGTCTCCTGGCCGATGGCTACCTGTGCCACGTCGGTCTCGTCCAGGTTGACCTCCACCTCCAGGACTGCAACGTCGCTCAGCACGACGGCGGTCTGCCCTGCGCTGGCCATCTCGCCGGGCTGGACGTTCAGCGCGGTGACGGTGCCGTCTATGGGCGCGGTCAGCGTGGCCTGCTCCAGGCGCAACTGGGCCTGTTCCAGCGAGGACCTGGCCTGGTCCACACCGAGCCGGGCATTCTCAATCTCACGCTCGCTGGCCCCCGCCAGCAGCGTTTCCAGGTCATCCTGCGCTTGCTGCAGCGTATGGTAGGCTTGGGTCACCGCGTTCTTGGCGCTGGCCAGTTGCAGATCGGCATTCTCCACCGCCCGGTTGTAAGCTCCCAGCGCGTTCAGGTAGGCGTCGTGGGCCCCGGCTACTTTGGGGTCGTCCTCACCCAGGCGGCCCACCAGCGCCTGGTAGCGGCGATACGTCTCGTCACGGTTGTAGCGGGCCGTCCGCACCTCGTCGCCCACCGAGACGCTGTGTTCCGTCACTGTTTGGTTCATCTGGGCTTCCTGGTAGGCTGCGCCTGCGTCGCCGACGGCAGCGCGGGCCTGTTCGACCTCTGCCTCATCCGGCGATGCCTGGAGATCCTCCAACTGGATCTCCGCCTGGCGCAATGCAATCTCGGCCTGCGCTACCTGTAAGGCCAGGTCGTCTGTCTCCAGCCGCACCAGCGGTTGCCCCGCCTCTACCTGTTTACCCTCTACGACGAGTACCTCGGCCACCCGTCCACCCGCAGAGAACGCCAGTGAGACTTCCGTGCTGGGCGCCAGGTTGCCGGTCGCATTGACGGCGACCCGCAGCGTGCCGCGCTGCACGACGGCCGTTTCCGTGGCCTCGGTGTCGGTTCCCTGGGCCGCGATACCCTGGCAACCAGTGCCACCCAGCACGACTACCAGGGCAACGAAAATTCCAACGATGGTCCATCGTTTCTTGTTCATCCTGTTCCTCCCTATGAAGATGGTCGCATGGTACAGGAAACTTGTGGAGGAATTATGGAGAGGCGGTGGAAGAACGATGGAGGCTGGAGCACGGCTTGCACGGACGGACACGATGGAGTACAATCGGTCCGGCCGGACAACGGGACTCGCTCAACACCGCTGTTAGACTTGAAGGGTGGCCTCTAATAGGGTTCATAGTGGCGACTTCAGTCGCTCTTCGACTCGGGCAACGACTAAAGTCGTCACTACGAGCCGTGAAAACCTGGTAGGTTCGCAAAGGAGGGAGCAATATGAGAGAAAGACTGGAAGATGCTCTGCGCAAGAGTGACGCCGAATACGCCGACGTCCGCATCGAGGATGTCACCTCGTCCTGGATCAACTTCCGAGGCCGGGAACTGGACAGCATCGGCTCGTCCAGGACGGTGGGCGGCATCGTGCGGGCGCTGGTCAAGGGAGGCTGGGGGTACGCCACCTTCAACGACCTGGGCGACCTGGAGCAGCGGGTGCAGGAAGCCTGCGAATCGGCCCGCCTGGTGGCCCAGGACGAGACCCATTTCGTGCCGGTGGAACCGGTCGCGGACGAGATCAGGGCCACGCTCGAGAAGGACTTTCGCCAGATTCCCTTATCCCAGAAAGAGGCCGTGATCGAGGAATACAACGAGATCGTCCTTGGCTATCACAAGAGCATTGTGACGTCAATCGTCGGCTACGGCGACAGTTTCAGAAGAGTCTGGTTCGCCAGTTCCGAGGGCGCCTACATCGAGGATGAGCAGCCCGACACGTACGTCTTTACCACCGCCACGGCTCGCGATGGCGACAATGTCCAGAATGCCTACGAGGGCCGGGGTGGCAGCACCGGCTTTCGACTGGTGGAGGGTTTCCACAGCCAGGCGGAGGCCGCTGCCAAGAGGGCCGTGGACCTGCTCGCTGCCCCCCCGATCACCGGGGGCACCTACACGGTGGTTGTAGACCCACGCCTGGCCGGCGTCTTTGTGCACGAAGCGTTCGGCCACCTGAGTGAGTCCGACTTTGTCTACGAGAACGAACGCATGAAGGACCTCATGCAGTTGGGCAAGCGCTTTGGTGCAAGCATCCTGAACGTAGTGGACGATGGCTCCCTGCCCGGCCAACTGGGGACGCACTGCTACGATTTCGAGGGGGTGCCCACCCGCAAGAACTACCTCATCCAGGACGGCATCCTGGTGGGCCGCCTTCATTCCCGCGAGACCGCCGCTAAGATGGGCGAGCAGCCTACCGGCAACGCCCGCTCGGTGGGCTACCAGCATCCGCCCATCGTGCGCATGACCAACACCTACATTGACCGGGGCGACGTCTCGTTCGAGGACATGATCAAGGACATCAAACTGGGGGTGTACGCCATCAATTCCATCGGCGGGACTACTGCACTGGAAATGTTCACCTTCAGCGCCGCCCACGCGTACATGATCCGGGACGGGCAGGTGGCCGAACTCGTGCGGGACGTAGTGCTGACCGGCAACGTGTTCGAGACCCTGATGAACATTGACATGCTCAGCGACCGGGTGGAGTGGGCGCCGGGAGGTCCCGGAGGGTGCGGAAAGGGGGGCCAGAGTTCCCTGCGCGTCGGCCTGGGCGGCCCGCACGTGCGCATCCAGAACGTGGTGATCGGAGGCAGGCAATGATCGCAGGTCAGTTGGTCGAGCGTGCGTTGAAGCAAGCGCAGGGGGCGCAGGCCACCTTGCGGCAGAGCGAGTCCACCGCGGTCTCCTTCGAGAACGACAAACTAAAGGCCGCCCAGTCCTCGCAGAGGACCGAGATTCACGTCAAAGTGATCGTGGATGGCAAGGTGGGCACGTCCCATACCACGGATTTCCAGGACCTCGATGGAGTGGTGGCCAGAGCCCTGGAATCTGCCGCCTTCGGCAGTCCCGCCCACTTTCAGTTCCCCGGCCCTCAGGATGTGAAAGAGGTGAAGGTCTACGACGAAGCCGTGCCGCCGGTGACCAAGCCGGAGATGGTCGAGATCGGCCAGGAGATGCTGGAACTCATCAAGGAGTACAACCCCGACATCCTCGTCCGTGCCGGTGTCCACAAGCAGGTAAGTCGAAACGAGTTCGCCAATTCCAGCGGTGTCCAGTTCACGGACGAGACCACAGACTTCAGTGTCGGGGCCTCCGGCCAGTTGGTGAGGGGCACGGATATCCTGGAGGCCGAATATGGCTTCGGCTGGCGGAAACGGGCCATAGACCACGTGGCGATTGCGAAGCACGTGATCGAGCGGTTCAGGATGGCGGAAAAGATCGCCCCCATCCGCTCGGCCAAGATGCCGGTCATCTTCGCCCCCACCGGGATGGGGGTGTTGGGGTTGGCCCTGGTCTTGGGCTTCAATGGCAAGAACGTGTTCCTGGGCTCCTCGCCGCTGGCCGGCAAACTGGGGGAGCGCATCACCGATGTCAGGTTCTCCCTCACCGATGATCCGTTGGTGGACTATGCCAGAGGCAGCAGCCGGTACGACGACGAGGGCGTCCCCCACCAGGTCACTCCCCTCATCGAAGGTGGAGTGTTGAAGAATTTCCTGTACGACCTGGACACGGCCGGCCGGGCCGGCACCCAGACCACTGGCCATGGCGTGGGCTGCCACCCGACGAACCTGATCTTCGCTGAGGGAGATACGCCTTATGTAGCGATGATCAAGAGTGTCCAGGAGGGTTTGCTGGTCTACGACGTGATCGGCCTGGGCGAGGGCAGTCGCATCAGTGGCGAGTTCTCCGTCAACGTCCAACTGGGGTACAAGATCGAGCACGGCGAGGTCGTGGGCCGGGTCAAGGACGTCATGCTGGCGGGCAACGTCTACGACGCCTTGAAGGACATCGTCGCGATCGGCGACCGGGCCGAATGGCTCAGCATGTTCGGCGGCTCTCACTTCGTCCCGCCCATCCAGATCGGCTCACTGAGCGTCGTAGCGCGGTAAAGATCGGCATCCAAGTAGGTACAACGCTTGACTTTCATAACAATAAAGTTATAATACGAGTATACCCAAATGGCAGTACCTCCTTCTGAATGGACAATTGAGTTCTACACCGTTGCTCGTGGCGACAGCCCAGTACTTGAATTCATCGGCGGCTTGCCTAAGGAGGAGCGCGCAAAAGCCTACTTCTGTCTGCGGCTGTTGCGCGAGTTTGGGACGAAACTGGGGATGCCTTATGCCAAGCCTATATCCGGACACAGCCCTCTTTGGGAGCTGCGGCCGAAGGCAAATCGGCTGATTTACTTTGCCCACGCAGGGCGTCGATTCATCATACTGCATGCGTTTTCCAAGGCACGACAGAGAATCCCACCACACGAAATCGCTATTGCCGAGCGACGCATGGCTGAATTGCTGGAGAGAGAAAAATGAAGGCGAATCCTAACATTCGGTTTGAGGACTGGGAAGCCGGGCAAATGCAAGATGCAGAGTTTAGAGCTGCTGTTGAGGATCTGGAGCCTGCCTACCAGGTAGCCCGGCTACGCATCTTGCGGGGTCTCACTCAAGAACAGTTAGCAGGGCTGGTGGGTACCCATCAGTCCAGCATTGCCAGGCTGGAGAGTGGGGCTGCTGAACCGCGGCTTTCTTTCCTGCGGCGTGTAGTAGATGCCTTGGGGGGAAAACTGGAGATACGCATCATGCCTCAGGAAGAAGAAGCACCTGTCGCCGAACACGCATCTCTTGCTGTCCCTAGTCCGTATGACAAGACCCAAGTGGCCGTTCCTGTTTCTACTAGCCGTATTATCATCTAGGGCCATATTTCTATGCGTTACCAAAACCCTGTCATTCCCGGCTTTTACCCCGACCCGAGCATCTGCCGGGTGGGAGAGGACTATTACCTGGTCAACAGCTCGTTCGAATACTTCCCCGGCGTGCCGATCTTCCACAGCCGTGACCTGGTCCATTGGCGGCAGATCGGCCACTGCCTGACGCGCCCCAGCCAACTGCCCCTGGGCAAGGCCTGGAGTTCCGAGGGCATCTATGCGCCGACCATCCGCTATCACCAGGGCGTCTTTTACATGACCACCACCAACGTCTCCGAAGGGGGCCATTTCTACGTTCATACGCAAGACCCCGCCGGCGAATGGTCGGAGCCGCTGTGGGTGGACCAGGAGGGAATTGACCCATCCCTGTTTTTCGACCAGGACGGTACAGTCTACTTTACCAGCCAGGGCCGGCAGGGCATCACGCAGAGCGTGATTAACGTGGCGACCGGCCGGCGACTGACCGAGCCCCGCGTCATCTGGACCGGCTCGGGCGCCAAGAGCCCCGAGGGGCCGCACCTCTACAAGATCCACGGCCGCTACTACCTCATGGTGGCCGAAGGTGGCACCGAGTACGGCCACATGGAGACCATCGCCCGCAGCGACAGCCCCTGGGGGCCGTTCGAGAACTGCCCGCGCAACCCCATCTTGACCCACCGCAGCACCGGCAGCCCCATCCAGGCCACCGGCCACGGCGACCTGGTGCAGGCCCACGACGGGAGTTGGTGGATCGTCTTTCTCGGCATCCGCCCGCACGGCTATCCCCCCTGCTATCACCTGGGCCGCGAGACCTTCCTGGCCCTGGTGACCTGGGCGGAGGCATGTCCCGAGCCTGGTCGAGGGAATGGCTGGCCCGTCGTCGGCCAGAACGGCCAGGTGTCGCTGGAGATGGAAGCCGGCGCCCTGCCCACCTGCTCGCCGCCCTCATCCTCGTCTCCCACTTGCTCGCCGCCCCCGTCCCCGGGGGCGGCAGAGCGCGACGATTTCGACTCCCCCCGCTTGTGGCTGTGCTGGAACTTTTTGCGCAACCCCCACCTGGAGGATTGGTCGCTGGCCGACCGTCCCGGCTGGCTACGCTTGACCGGCTCTGCCTTCACGCTGGAAGACAAGGCCTCTCCCGCGTTCGTCGGGCAGCGGCAGCGCGACTTTGAATGCCGGGCTGCCACCTACCTGGAGTTCGACCCGCAGGTGGACGGGGAAGAGGCAGGGCTGGTGGCACGCATGAACGAGCGCCACCATTACGAGATCGCCGTCACCCGGCGGGACGGGGTGCGGTGCGTCATCGTGCGCCGCCGCATCGGCACCCTCCAGGCGGTGGTCGCCCAGGCGCTGCTGGAGGCGGGGCCGGTCCAATTAGAGATCGCGGCGGCCCACGACCAATATACCTTCTCGTATGCTCAGAATGGGCAATCCTTTCAGCCGCTGGCCACGGGGGAGACGCGCTATCTCTCCACCGAGGTAGCGGGCGGGTTCACGGGTGTCTACCTGGCGATGTACGCCACCGGCAATGGCCGTCCCTGCACCGTGCCGGCCTACTTCGACTGGTTCGACTACAAGTATGACAACGAATAACAACCGGTAGGACACAGATCAACACGAGTGTTGCTCAAAGATCCGTGTGCATCCGTCGCATCCGTGTTTGTCCGTGTCCCAATCAGGACAGCCTGGAGAGGGCACGCTATGCCAACAAACGAGACTCACCCGATCGCAAACCCCTACGGCTATTTCGACGCCGCCAATCGCGAATACGTCATCACCCGCCCGGACACTCCCACCCCCTGGATGAACTACCTGGGCGAGGGCCGCTATGGCGGCATCATCTCTAACACCGCCGGCGGCTACTCCTTCGACCGCGACCCGCGTACCAGGCGCGTGACGCGCTACCGCTACAACTCCATCCCGGCCGACCAGCCTGGCCGCTACGTCTACCTGCGCGACCAGGAGACCGGCGAGTATTGGAGCCCCACCTGGCAGCCGGTGGTGGGCCGCCAATTGGAGGCCTACGAGTGTCGCCACGGCGCGGCCTACACCCGCATCCAGAGCACCTACCTGGGCATCGCTGCCAGCCTCCTCTACTTTGTCCCGCCGGGTGAAGCGTGCGAGGTGTGGGTCTTGAGCGTGAAGAACGCGAGCGACCGCCCGCGCCGGTTGCGTTCGTTCAGTTACGCCGAGTTCGGCTACTATGACGCCCTCATAGACCAGCAGAACCTCGACTGGGGCACGCACATCGTCCACAGCCGCTACGCGGATGGGACGATTGTCACCTCCACCCAGTTCCGGCCCACGCTGACCTTCTTCTCCAGTAGCGCCCCCCCCGCTGGCTTCGACACCGACCGCGAAGTCTTTATCGGCCGCTGCCGCGACCTGGCCAACCCCATCGTGGTCGAAACAGGCGAGCCGCGCCACAGCGAAGCGCCGCGCGGCAACAACGTCGGCTCCCTGTGCCACGACCTGGCGCTGGCGCCGGGGGAGGAGCAAGAGATCATCTACGTCCTGGGCGTGACGGACGATCCTGGGACAGTCGCTCCTCTCCTGGCCCGCTATGGGCAGCCGTGCGAGGTGCAGGCCGCGTTCGAGGCGCTCCAGGCCGATTGGGACACCTACCTGGCCCATTTCACCGCCGAGACGCCGGACCCCGAGATGAACGCCATGCTCAACTTCTGGAACCCGGTCCAGTGTCGCGCCACACTCTACTGGTCCCGCTTCGTTTCCGCCTACGAGACCGGGCTGGGGCGCGGCATGGGCACCCGCGACTCCGCGCAGGACACGCTGGCCACCGTGCAGGCGGCCCCGGCGCGCGCCCGGGAGGTGCTCGACGTGCTCTGGCATTTGCAGTTCCAGGACGGCCACACCTGGCACCAGGTCTTTCCGCTCACCGGCGAGGGAGGACCGGGGCTGGCGGGTGAGTTCCCCGATTGGCCGCAGTGGTTCAGCGACGATCACCTGTGGCTGGTCCTCGCCGTGTGCGCCTACCTGCGCGAGACCGGCGATTTTGCCTACCTGGACCACCGCGTGCCGTACTGGGACGGTGGGGACGCCGGCGACAACGGCGCTTCGCTTACAATCTGGGGCCATATGCTACGTGCGGTGGACTTTACGCTCACCCATCGCGGCCCGCAGGGCTTGCCGCGCCTGGGCTTTTCCGACTGGGACGACACCATGAACCTGGACCACGGCAGCGGCAAGGCCGAGAGCGTGTGGTGCGCCCAGCAATTCTGCCGCGCCATGCTCGACCTGGCCGACCTGTGCGACCATCTGGGCAAGGGTGGATGGGCCGGATGTACCCATCCGCTACATCCGGAGGCTGACGCCGCCCGCTTCCGCGCCCTCCATCGCGAGATGGCCGACACGGTCAACCGCGTCGCCTGGGACGGGGCCTGGTACGCCCGCGCCTACGACGACGACGGGTTGCCGGTGGGCGTACAGGGGGAGACATACCACCAGATCGGGCTGAACCCGCAGACCTGGGCCGTCATCGGTGAGATCGGGGTCGGCGACCGGCTGACGCGGGCCATGGAGAGTGCCCACGAGAAACTGGACACCCCGTATGGCATAGCGCTGATGGCACCCCCTTACGAACACTCCGACCTGCGCGTGCGCGGCACCACCACCTATCCGCCCGGGGCCAAGGAGAACGGCGGCATCTTCTGCCACGCCCACGCCTGGGCCGTCGTCGCCGCCGCCCGGCTGGGGTGGGGCGAGCGCGCCTACCAGTACTACCGGCAGATCCTGCCCCTGGCGCGCACCGACGCGGACACGTTCGCCGCCGAGCCTTACGTCTACTGTGGCAACATCTGCGGCCCCACGCATCCGCAGTACGGCTACGGGCGCAATGCCTGGCTCTCCGGCACCGCCTCCTGGATGTACGTGGCGGGCACGCAGTGGATCTTAGGGATCCGGCCCACCTTCACCGGCTTGCAGGTCGCCCCCGTGATCCCCGGCGACTGGCCGGGCTTCCGGGCCGCGCGCCTCTTCCGGGGCGTGACCTACCGCATCGCTGTGGAACGCATGGGGCCGGGGAACGCGGTTTCGCTGACCGTGGACGGACAGCCGGTAGAGGGAACCATCGTGCCGTTTCCGCCCGCCGGCCAGACCGAGGTGGTGGTTAGGGCTCTTGTAGGGCAGCGAGGGTAACCACCATCTGGCGAAGAGACTGTCCGATGGAAGACCCTTCAGGTTTTCCGAAACCTGAAGGGTCTGGCTTCTACGCGGCAACGTCGTCTTCGACTCCTGTGTCTCTGCGTCTCTGCGCCTCCGCGTTGAAAAGCGAGTTCTGGCTTGTCCAGGTCAGGAGGATGGAATGAAGGTTTTGATCATCGGCGGCACCGGCTTGATCAGCACGGCCATCTCGCGTGAGCTCCTGGCGCGCGGATACGATTTAACACTCTACAATCGCGGGCAGACTCCTTCCCGCCTCCCCGCCGGCGCCCGGTACCTGTCCGGCGACCGCAACGACTTCGCCGCCTTCGAGCGCCAGATGGGGGAGGCTGGCACCTTCGATTGCGTGATTGACATGGTCTGCTTTACGCCCGACCAGGCGGAGAGCGACGTCCGCGCGTTCCGGGGGCGTGCCGGGCATTTCATCTTCTGCAGCACGGTCAACGTCTACACCAAGCCCGCCGACCGCTACCCGATCCGCGAGGACGCCGCCCGCGTCCCCATCCACGACGACTATGGCACGCACAAGGTCCAGTGCGAAGACCTGTTCTTCGCCGCCCACGCGCGCGGCGACTTCCCGGTCTCCATCATCCGCCCGGCCCACACCTACGGCGAGGGAGGCGTCATCATTCATACCTTCGGCTGGCGCACCACCTACCTCGACCGCATCCGCAGGGGCAAGCCGATCGTCGTGCACGGTGACGGAACCTCGTTGTGGGTACCCTGCCACGTGGACGACGTCGGCCACGCCTTCGTCCACGCCGCCGGCAACACCGCCGCGTTCGGCCAGGCCTACCACGTCACCGGTGAGGAGTGGCTAACCTGGAACCGCTATCATCAGGGCGTGGCGCAGGCGCTGAACGCTCCCGCTCCCACGCTCGTCCACATCCCCACCGACCTGCTGGTCAAGATCGCCCCGGAGCAGGCCTGGACCGCGTACAACAACTTTTCCGGCCATAACATCTTCGACAACACCGCCGCGAAGCGAGACCTGGATTTCCACTACACGGTGCCCTGGATTGAGGGGGTACGCCGCACCGTGGCCTGGCTGGACGCCCACGGCAGGATCGAGAACTCGGACGACGACCTCTTCGACGACCGCGTCATCGCTGCCTGGGAGCACCTGACCGCCGTGATGGCGACGGAATTGGCCGACCTGAAATAACCCACGCCTCCAGAGCCCCCAACTTGTTGGGGGGGCCTGAACAAGTTCAGGACTCCAGAAGCCCCAACTTGTCGGGGGGGGGCTGAACAAGTTCATGCCTCCGGAGTCCCCAACTTGTTGGGGGGGGGCTGAACAAGTTCATGCCTCCGGAGTCCCCAACTTGTTGGGGGGGGCCTGAACAAGTTCAGGACTCCAGAAGCCCCAACTTGTCGGGGGCCTGTCTGACCCTTGAAAGGAGCCTGATCCTATGTACCTGCAAGGCAGACGGCCCGGCGAGCGCCTCGAACCGCTGGAGCGCGTCACGCTGACCGGCGCAGGCGAGGGCACCATCTCGGTCAAAGACAGCCTGGGCCGTGAATACGTGCGCATGCCCGCCGCCCCCGATCTCCAGTTCACCGTCGGCGGTGCGCTGGGCTACCACACCGCTGCGCTCGAAGACTCCGCAGGCTGCGTCGTGGACTCGCTCACCTTTTCCGTGGACACCCAGACCCACGTGGACGACGAAGGCGGAGAGTTCCGCGACATCCTCCAGATGCTCGTCTACACCATGCTCACCACCTGCTCGCCGCCCCCGTCCCCGGGGGCGGAAGTCGAGCGCGGCGCCATCCGCTACCGGGGCCGCCTTTACCGCTACTTTGTCCCCTGGCTGCGCGACCACGTGCACACCATGAAGGGCATGAAGTACTTTTCGGACTGCCTCAAGGACGGCATAGACCTCTACCGCGATAGCCAGCGCGCCGACGGCATGGTCTGGGACAACGTCGAACGGCGCACCCCTCCCGCCCCTGGCCCCAACCATTGGTCGGTGCGCTTTGACTACGATGGCTTCATCCAACTGTTTGACGACAATAGCGCCAAGTTCAAGCGCATCCCGGTCGAGAATGACGTCGAGTACCTGTTCGTCGAGGGGCTGTACTACACCTGGAAGGCAGTCGGCGACGATGGCTGGATGGCGGACTCGCTCGACGCCGCCATGCGGGCACTGGAATACAGCGTCACCAGTCCCTACCGCTGGTCGTCCAGGTACGGGTTGCTCAAGCGCGGCTACACCATAGACACCTGGGATTTTCATGACGCGGAGGATTGTCTGCGCGAGTTCGTGGGCTGGCCCGACCCCATGGCGATCCATCAAGAAAAGATCCGCTTCGGCATCATGTTCGGCGACAACACCGGCTACGCCGCCGCCTGCCGCTACCTGGCCGAGATGCTGGAGCACGTCGGGCGTGCCGCGGAGGCGCAGACCTACCGCCAACGCGGCCAGGAGATCAAGGAGCGGCTCGACGCGCTCAGTTGGAACGGCCGCTACTACACCCACCACGTGCCGGAGGATCCCGCTGTCAGGCGCGACCTGGGGGTGGACGAGGCCAGCCAGGTCTCGCTCTCCAACGCCTACTCGCTCAACCGGGGCCTCTCCCACGAACAGTGCGTGGCCGTCATCCAGACCTACCAGGACCTCCGGCAGCACCTGCCTCCCGGCTCGCCCGGCGAATGGTACACCATCTACCCGCCCTTCCTGAAGGGCTTTGGCGACCACAACGACGTCTGGCAGTACATGAACGGCGGTGTCACCCCCATCGTGGCCGGGGAACTGGCCCACGGCGCGTTCGAGCACGGCTTCGAGGACTACGGGATAGACATCCTGCGGCGGCTGGCGGACCTGGGACATACGGTTGGCGGCTGGCTCCACTGCGTCTACACCGGCGCGTTCCAACCGCCCCAACGCACCTTCACCCCGCTCGACCTCGCCCCGTTGGCTCACGCGGACCTGGCCCTTGAGGGCGCCGAAGGGCTGCCCGGCGGGAGGCAGGAACTGGCCGGCGTGCCGTTCCTCATCCCCGACCTCCCTACCCACGACTGCCCCCGGTGCATTGGCCTGAGCCAGCGGCCCGGGTACACCCCGCAGGTGGACCTGCCCGTGCACGCCCAGGCCGCCTGCGTCTACCTTCTCCACACCGTGGCCCACACGGGACTGGGCGGCGTCGGTGGGACGATTACGCTGCATTATGCCGGCGGCACCACGTTCAGCCAGTACGTCGTCGTCGGCCACAACGTGCTGCCCTGGAGCCACTGGCTGTACCTCCCGGCGCCGAACTCGGGCCACAACCGCAAGAGCACCGAAATCGCCTGGCGCCGTTCCGGCCGCGTCCCTCTCAACGTCCAGCTCGTCGCCTACGGCCTCGACAATCCGCACCCGGACCTGGAGATTGAGCGCATCACGCTCACCGCCGCCGAGGACGGCGCCTTGTGGGCGGTCCTGGGTGTGACGCTCAGCGGTTCTCCCTCCCCCGCTCCTAGCCCCCGTCCCGGGGGCGGCTCAGGCGACCACCCAGTCTACTTCTCCCCCGCTCCTAACCCCCGTCCCGGGGGTGGCTCAGGCGACCACCCAGTCTACTTCCAGCCCGAGTTGGGCGTGACGCTCAGCGGCTCTCCCTCCCTCGCTCCTAGCCCCCGTCCCGGGGGCGGCTCAGGCGACCACCCGGTCTACTTCCAGCCCGCGTTGGGCGTGATGCTCAGCGGCTCTCCCTCCCCCGCTCCTAGCCCCCGTCCCGGGGGCGGCTCAGGCGACCACCCGGTCTACTTCCAGCTCGTGTTAGGCGTGATGCTCAGCGGCTCTCCCTCCCTCGCTCCTAGCCCCCGTCCCGGGGGCGGCTCAGGCGACCACTCCCCCGCTCCTAACCCCCGTCCCGGGGGTGGCTCAGGCGACCACCCG
>Ga0307377_10000377_pt1 | contig 60449 bp, 104 predicted proteins | sample TR3MG_FD_202535 | JGI IMG/M metagenome (GOLD analysis project Ga0307377, IMG submission 202535) | Soil microbial communities from Risofladan, Vaasa, Finland - TR-3 | ecosystem: Environmental > Terrestrial > Soil > Coastal area > Acid sulfate soil | place: Finland: Risofladan, Vaasa | collected... | reverse complement strand
TAAGCCTACTAGCTAATAAAAGGAAGTGGTCTATCAATGCCTGGGTAGTTTATACTCTTGATAGGGTTAGTAAGCCTAGAAAGTGATTGTGGGGGGTCTGGTATAGGGTGTGGTAAATATAAGGGGGGTTAGAAATGAGAAAACTTAAAGTCCCAGGACATATAATCGGCAAGGTTTATAAATGCCCAATCCTCAATGGCAAGCTTTGTCATTATAGCCTAGATACACTCTATCCGATGCACTATGGTGATGTGTCTGATTCTTTCGCTAGGCCAACCTCTGATGACCCTGAATATCAACCTATCAACAAAGAAGACACTGATATAGATGGTAGGGGCAGAGATGGACTCCCAGTCAAGTCAGAGGAAGAGCAGTATTTAGACTTAAATCCACCAGACCTGAATATAATGCTTCGCAGGATAATGAGATGGCCTATACATACAAGGATAAAAGATGAGCCAAACTAAAAGAATGGGGGATAGAGTGATGAGGGTCTGTAATGGATATCCTGGATGCTGGTATAGTAAGATACTAATGGTATGGGGTAATGCCAGTAGATTTGGAGCTGAGGGCTTGTGGGGGTATTATGTGCCAGGGTTGGGGTGTGGTTAGCAGTTTAGGCTAAATACTCCCTAGCTACACCGCCGAGATGTTATCTCGCAATACTTCTCTTCTATTTCGATACCTATACACTTGCGATTTAACTTCTTGGCACAGTAGGCAGTTGTCCCTGAGCCTAGAAAGGGGTCTAGGATAACCTTAGCATCTGTAAGGTTTATTAGAAACCCTATTAAGGCAATGGGCTTCTGATTGGGGTGTAACTTCCTACCCTTCTCTCCTGCTTGGCAAATACCTCGCCATAAATAACGGAATAAGTGATTTTTTGTTCCATTCTTATGCCATATCATATCAAAATCCCCAAAACTTGTAGGAGTAACCCCATCAAGTTTGTCCCATACTATCCATCCGTGGGAAATCGGCAATAAATCTGTATAGTGGTTAGCACCAAATAGCATCACATCAGGATAACCGAGTAGGAATGTAGGGTCAAATGGTTCATCATCACCAACAATGCCATTACCGCCAAGTAATCTAGGAGGAGTAAGGCGACCCTTGACTTTTATGTTTGGGCTAGCAGAATGCTTATAGTTTATCCCATAAGGGGGGTCCGTCAGCACCAAATCCACTTTCGGTAATTCAGGTAGAATTAAATGGCAATCCCCATGATAGATAGTTACATAAGAGTCTTGATAATATGGCTTAGGTAAACTCATTATTTAATTCCTTTTGATATACCTAAAGGGGCGTGTCGTCTACTCTGTGGCTTGTCGGTTTAGATACTGCACCCCATCTATAACCTCTATATCCTCTTCTTTTATTTTTTTACCACTAACTTGAGGAAAGTTCATAACTAATGGATGTGCCTCTATCACATCTGCCATCGGAGTAGAGTATTTCTTAGCTCCTCTGACATATTTTATACCTTGTGCCTCATCAGCTTCTTTAAGGGATGAAGTAGCTTTTATTTCTACTACTTTCCCGATACGCTGATCTTTGTTCTCTATAATAACCATAACATCAACTATCATCTCATTTACAGGGTGTGTTTTATAGAACATAGTTATAGTAACCTCTGCCTCTGCAAGATAGCCAGCGTCATGTAAGCCCCCCACTAGGGCATCACGATAAGCTGCCTCTGGGTGACCAACCCCTAGTTCCTTGTATACATCCCCTGCTATGTCTTTAATGAAATCCCAATTTATTCTATCCATATTACTCCTCGTCTATCATTCTTTGTTCTTTTTCTGTAAGAGGTGTAGGTGTATCTGCTCTAATATATCTTTCATAGTAATCTTTATAAGACCGATTCATAAATCTTACTACCACCTTAGTCAGCCCTCCTTTAGTTTCACCTACTTCTCTTATACAGGCTTCCCCTTCTATTTTAGTTTGTGACAATGGGTCTTGAAAAATTGTTACATATTGCCCAACTCTAATTAGCTTTTCGTCTCCCCCCTTTTTTGTCCTTCTCTTTAATGTTTCTAATCTAGCTTCAGGATCATCAATTAACCATTCTATAAAACCATCATAATTATCCCTATTAATGGCATCCTCTCCTATTATGTTTAGGTATTCTTGTTGCAAATCCCCCATTTCACCCATTGTTATCTTCCTCCTATTATTATTTCATATGGCTCTGATGTATACACTCTACTCAACAACTGTCTTCCATTCCTCGGCAATTTCGTAAATACCCTATCATGTTCAGGGTGTACCACCAAGTCTATAGTAGTACTCCCTTCTATCCATTGCCCCACATCTTCTATGCTTTTTGAGTTTACTGCCTCTGATAGAGTTATCCGCCTGGGTAGTTTAGTCCCATAATACCCCCCACTAGGATTCGCCTTTATCATCTCTAGCACTTTATCTATTGTTAATCCCTGTGGCTTTCTATCGTTGTGCCATATACTACCGGATGATACCACTAATGCTTGCCCTTGATGTGATAATGACCATTGACCCATTGTAGCTCCATTACCTTTTAGTTCCACTGGTTTGTCTACTAATATCCCATCAACTCCTACGTGGATTAGATTATCTTCAAGATGGTTATTTTTAATAAACTCGAATACTTTTAACCGTGTTAGTGCTGTGCAATGGCAAGCCCACAATGGATTAAAGTATTCACCCGGTTCACCTTCATCATTGACTTGAGCTGTTAAGCCATAAGCTCCTACTGCGATTTGCTTTAAAAGCCACTTGCGTAATCTACTGCGTGATTTAATTCTTTGGTCATAAAGTTTCTTCATTGGTATCTCTAGTGGCCTAACCAATGCTTTCTGTTTAGCAAGCCAAGCCTCTTCTACTTCCACCTTACCTAATCCATATTTCTCTATAGTATTAGCCTCGGCTAATGTGATAACTGTATCCCATTCTCCAGTAGGACATATCAATGTCTCTTGTGGTGTCTCATAAATAATGGGGGATATCTTAATATCAGGATTAATTGTTACCCTACATTTTATCACACCATAATCTGCCGGCTCGATATGGTCTGATTTCCAGATATTAGCATAACGCCAATCATAAAGATTGGCCAGTATACTCGGATAGGCAGATGTAATATCATAATCCCATGTATCCTTAAAATACCCAATCTTATGGGCCTCTACCCATTGCCTACCACAAGCATCCCACGCTAGTTTCATCATATCCAACTTATCTTTAGGAAAGTCCTTTATCTTAGGCAAGGCATAGTGTCCCATTAAACTATTTTTATATACAGCAATAGGTGAAGTTAATGTGGTTGGCATCATCCCTAGTTCAGCGAAGGCTTCTATAACAGCATTCCCATAAGCCTCTACATCATCCGGGGTTTCTGGTACCACTACTTCACCAACAGGGAAATACCGCCCCAAGTGATAGATACTGCTAGAATAAGCCCCATATCGTATAGTTAATACTTTACGCGGGATATAGAATAGTTTGATTCTATCTGGTAATATAAATGCCTTATGAGTAGGACTGACCAATCCTTCACACACTTTAGAACCACACAGCTTAAATAGTGGGGCTGTAAAATCATCTAAATCCCAAACTACCTTTAGCGCCGTGCCATAAGGTTCAAGTAAAAAGTGGAATAACTTGGTTAAATCATTACTACTCACACCGGCTTTTGTGGATTCTTTTATAACTATTTCATTGTCTATTTCTGAAATAGTATAACCTATTGCCCGTGGTAATCCTTTTACTGCCATCTTATATACTTCTTTCGCTTTTTCTTCCCAGCTTGACTAGGTGGTGTTTCATAGTCAGGATGGTCTCTTTTGTACCTCTCTTCTATTCGCCTAATCCATTGCCATATATCACCGACCATAGCCCACCCTTTCCGTTTTAGCCATCCTTGTTTACGGTAATGGTCATTAATTTGCCTTTTATATTCCACCCTATCAGCTACTCTATTAGCCCATGCATTACGAAACCTTATAAAGCCCATAATGTATGGCGTACTCCGCATTTCAGCAATGCTCAATCTACTTAAATCTATAGCCTCATAGGGTAATAGCCCATATCTTTTTAGTGTTGTAATCCTTGCTTGCCGTCTAGGTCTAAATGTCATTACCCCTTACCTCCTACGGAAAACGCAATCTCATTATCAATTCACCCGGGGTTACAATACTTCTTTCCCGAATACTCACAAGTGTAGCTTGTACCAGCCAGTATAAACCGGGAAACCACATCCTACCATCCTTGTGAGTAGGATATAACTTGTCCACCACCTTGTAAATCTTGTCTACCCAATGCTCTTTCATTACCCATTACCTCCTAATAGTTCATCTGTTGGTTTATTCAGCTTCTCCCCTACTTATCCGGTATGCTTTTTTAGGATTCCCCCTGGCTCTGGCTTTCCAATAACCCCTCTTAGACAGTTCATCTCTTAATAGTCGATATAAAACATTGTGGCGTGTCATCTTCTGTATCTCATTCTTTAGTTGCTCTAAATCTATCTTACTCATTAATTGGGATTATACCATTAAGCTAAGCTAAATGTCAAGTGTTATTTCTGTTAGCTATATATCGGCTTTTGTAATTGGTTAAGGTCTGTATAGAAGAGAGCCACCCCCCTATTGTATAGAGGATGGCTATTTGGGATTGCTCGGCAACCATGCCATTACTATTTACCTCACTCTACCTCTAATATTTTATTCCCCAACCTTTCAGTTTATCGATTAATCCTTGACATGTATCTGAACTTACAATGATACCCCTATAACGAATTGGTTTACCATCCCTATATGCTCTATATATCCAAGTGCGAACATATCTTCCTGTACGAACTTTTCTAATCTCCAAATTTATTTACCATACCATTGAGGTCTTAACTTCTTTGCCATTACTATTCTACCTCACTCCTATAAAACTTTTTCCATTATACTTTGCGTACTGTTATCTTATATTGAGACAACACTTTTCTTGTGTCCAAATTAGCCTTAGGATGTCTTCCAACATAAGCCCTTGCCGCTTTTAGTTCAGCATTATATTTATTTGAGGCTTCAACATTAATAGATGTGCTATCTATCTTTACTGTATATTTTGCCATTACTATTCACCTCACTCACCTGTATGTATAACATATTTACCAGGATTTGTCAAATACTTCTTACCCTTACCTCCTCAAAGATTGTCTAGTTCGGCCATACCCCTGTAAGCCCCTATGAGTATGGGCGATATGACCGCCCTCATGCTTGTGGCTTATAGCCTTCTTGCCCTTGTAATGATAATGGCGACTACCACCACCAGGCTTACCCCCCATAGTTTGCTGCACTGTTTTAGTTATGACCGCACCCCCTATTGCTATCGGTAAAACTGTAGTCAGCATTGATGCTCCAGTCATTGTTCCTTACCTCCTTTTTATTCTATTATAGCATACCAGAGCAAAACCCTGCCCTTTACTCTCCCTTAATCAAATACTAACTTAATAATTGCAGTTACTATTATAAAAGCTAACAACCCCACCAATGCACCAAACAATAGATTCCTGATATCCATATTATGGCGAATTACAAATATGCAAACAACACCAGCTATTACTATTGGCACCATCCTTAATATTATACCCCCTACTGATAATGGCTCTGCTTCATCAGTAGTGATTCCAGAATCCCCCAAGTAACCCCTGTCGGGGGTAGTATCCTGTGTCACTGCTCCAGTAGCACCTATTTCACAGCAATACCACCTACCTTCATCCTCTAGTACAGTTGTATCATTGTATGGGTCAGTAGTTGCTCCACCAAGAGGAGCGTAATTTGCATTAGAATCAGTAGCACTTCGCTGCCACTGGTAAGTTATCGCTCCAGTTGTGCGATAGCCTCTATTAGAACCTGAAGTTTGGTCTGTTGCATCGGGAGCACTTAATACACATTGATAATATCGCCCAGCACCATCATTGCCTTGCTCACCAGCCACACTCAAAGTAACATATGTGGCTGAAGTGCCATCTGAAGCTGTGGCTACGCCAGGAGTTATTGTTGGAGTAGGAGCACCAACATCATTATAGGGGTCTGTAGTAGCACCAACTATATCTCCAAATGTATCATCGCTATCACCAGCACTTCGTTGCCATTGATAGGTTAAGACTCCAACTTTACGATATCCTGTATCTGTTAGACTATCATCACTATTCCCTGTAGCATTGGAGGCAACTACCTTGTAAGTATATGAAGTCCCATTATTAGCTGATGCTCCAACTAATGTAAGGGTAACAAAGAGTGGGGAAGCACCGTCACTTGCCGAAGTTGTGCCATGAGTAATAGTGGGTGCATCTGCCCCAGCATCATTAAAGGTATCTACATCGCCAACAGCCCCTAAATCAACCGCATCACGCCAAGTATGATAATCTGTAGCACCTGTTGATTTAGTCCAAGTTATTGTTACTTTGTCACTGAGGTTATCTGTGGCAGCTACATTGGTTGGGGCAGCAGGCTTGGTTAAGAAATTAACTTCTCCGCCATAGCCTGTTCCCGCTGTATTAGTAGCATAAGCACGACAGTAAATTGTGGTGCCAGTTGGTAGTCCAGTTAATGAATCTTCAAAAGCTCCTAGCCCAAAGTCCCCGTCAGTATGGATATCATTGTCATAAGGAGCACCACTATCTATATCCCACTCAATGCCGTGTATAGTGGCGTTTTCTCCACCTGTATCTGTAATAGTTCCATTGCCCGTTGCTGTAGTATCCTCTATGTCATCAGCAACTTCGGTAGTTACTGTAGGGGCTACTACTCCATCCTCTGTCCACTCAAGATGCAGTATTGCTCCCTTAGTGTTGTCGTCATAGCCCCAAGAGTAAACATAAAAGGCTTTATATATGTTTGTATTAGGTCTAGTGATAATCACCATTGCCGTTGGAGAATAGGCATCAAATAGCTCTTGTATTGGGGAACCCACACCACGTAGTGAAGGTGAGTTATAGAAGCCTGCTCCGCCTGTTGCTATTCCATTAGCAACCCATGCAACACTAGCCTCGGTTCTATCCCTTCCTGTTATATTAAAAGCATCGGTTGTAAAAATAGCAGGAGCAGCCAACTCTTCAAAATGAAGGTTGAAGTTGGCATCATCAGCATTTGCGGTCTGAACATAAACTTTCAGGTAGGCGACATCTATTGTAGTTCCCTGTGCAGGAAATTCGGCAGAAACAAACCGATAGCCTCCCCAGTATCTCTCCGCTGCTGTCGTGCCACTTACATTGCCAACTAAAGTAAGTGTAACTTCTACATCCCCAGTGCTTTCTTGTTCACGGGCATCATCCGTATCAGCCCCTACCTGCACTTCAAGAGTGGGGTCAATCCTGACAGGATACTTGATAGGTCGGTCTGGCTTTAAGGTTTCGGTAAGTGTCCCGTCTTTTACAGACCACTCAACAGGCAATTCATCTTCAGTATCACTAGCTTTAACTCGTAGAAGCATATTGCCCGTGATTCTGTATTTGGCTTCAACTGCTGCTTTATCAGATTTCAGGATGCGAGCAAAACTGACACTACCATTTCCAACTACTATTTCAAGGTCGGTAGCAAATGCCTTTGCCAATCCCTTTGACCTCTCCCAAACTTGTGGAGGAATAGGAATACCACCAATCTCTAACAGTTCAATGGTAGAAATCTCGCCAGTCTTTTTATCCCTAACAGTAACCTTATTACCCTCAAGAGTTAGTTCGTAGGGAGCTTTGGTTATGCGGTTGCCTTCCCAAGTAAGGTCAATGTCCTTCCACTGTTCCTTGGGGTCGGCATAATCATCTTTGTAGTGGATAGCACCAATATAGGAATCTAAGGCATACCTACTGTTGCCAAGATAATAAGTCTTACTGGTTGGTGTCCTTTTCTCTATTACTTCACCAGTCTCAAGTTCTTGGGCATAAGCCGTATTATCAGTGCTACTAGAAATACCAAGTGATACAGCTACCAGCGTTAGAATAGCAACCAGCCCTATTATTAAAGTTCTTTTCATATCCCCCCCCCCATTCGCCCTTACCATTTTTATTCTATTATACCATTATACCACACTTACCTATATCTTGATGTACCAAGTTTCCTCTTTAGTCTGCTTATCCCTCACCACCAATTTCCCACAGTGAAGACACACAAAGGCTTCTCTAACCTTGTTATCCATCAAGAAGCTCATCTCATCTTCACAGCATTGAGGTTTGGTCACAATTTCACCCCCTTCCCCCCCACTATTCCTTTTCCCCATTTCATATGTTCCCAAATCCTTTCGTAAATGTAATATCCCACAATAGATACCATATGATAAACAATTGTAACTGCTGATACTTGAATAACATCCCGAGTAATAACCCAAGTTACTACTGCCAAGACTGCGATGCCACCGCATCTGTATATTATGGCTTTAACGATTGACCTCTTATGTGTATCAGCACTCAATTTTTCTCTCATACCACTATCACCCATACCCCAACAACCCCTAATGCCAATCCTGCTACCAAGACGGCACCAGAGCAAAGGTCTTTTATATCCTTTATCCTACCATCCTTTTTAGGCTTAACTACATCACATAATTTCTCAATGGCATAGTTAAGCATCTCGGCAATTGTCAGCGTAGCCCCCAGAGTTAATATAATCCATATATGCAACCAATTCGCCCCACGCATTAAGGCCGCTATTAACACTGCGAGAAACAAGATAACAAAGGGATAGCCCACCTTCAACCAGAGAGCAAACCCCCTTATGCTAATCCATATCCTTCTAAACCATCTCATCTGCTAAATCTCTTCTTTATTAAAAATGAGGCAATCTTAAACCCGTCTTTAATACTCAACTTGGCAATGCTACTATCTAGTCTAGCCCTATATTCTATTGGTATTTGAGCCAACTTATATTTACCTTTTACAGTGTTTATAAACAAGTCGGCTTCTAAAGTAAAACCATTGCTACTGAGTTTATACCCCGATAATATATCCCTACGAAAGCCCCACATACCACTACAAACATCCCTGACATATACCCCATACAATATACTAGCCAACATAGACAATCCCCAGTTCCCTAGTGTATTCATACGGGACATTGAGCCTTTTGCCCGCTTGTTTCTATACCCTATCACCACATCTGCCCCGTTTTCAATTCGTTCCGCAATCTCAGGGATATGTTTCGCTGGGTAAGTATAATCCCCATCTATCATCACATAGCACTTACCAGTAAAAGTAGCCAACACTCTGGGTAATACAGACCTCACAGCAATTCCCTTGCCCCCTCTAGGAGCATTGATTATCGCAACTCTTTTAGATTCCACTAAGTCCACAGTGCCATTTGAGCTATAGCTGTCTAAAACTACTACCGAGCAATCTGGTAAATACTTCAAGACATCATCTATAGTCTGACCTATTGCCTTCACTTCATTCAACGTTGGTATCAACACCACAATACCTTTGGCTTTCATTACTTCTTCCCTACTCCTATTTACCTTCCTTATTTAGTAAAGCCACCATAAATCCCTGAATGAACATTTACTACAAAGAGGGAGGTCATTAAAGTTACCATCTAGGTGTGCTTGTCTTATCCCTTGCAACTTGGGGCTGTGCCAAATATCTTTAATTGACATCTCCTTTATATCCCCCAACAATGTCCCAACCTCACTATCCAGACAGCAAAGAGATATCCTGCCATCCCAGCAGACATACATTTGCCTGAATATCCAAGAACAAGGGGCTCTTTTGTATCCACCTTGCCATTTAGGTTCTTTTTTATTTATGGTTCCTCCCCAGTTGTGTAGAAAGGTTACAAATATTTCATCTGCTAAGTTCCCCCATTTCTGCCTGAAAAGGTCTACCTCATCAGCATTTGTGGGTTCCTTTATAAACTTAACCGTAAGTCGAGGCTTTGAGTTTTTCATTTCTTTTTTAAGCTTTATGAGTGCCTCTAAGTTCTCCTCTACGATTTCTAAACTGCCGGGGGGTCTCATCTTTTTATATATCTTAGGGGTTGCGGCATCTATGCTTACATCCAGTGCATCTAATCCATCCTTAATAAGTTTCTCGCTAATCAATGGCGTTAGAAGTTGAGCATTAGTAATTATAGTTAAAGATTTAATCCCTCGTGTCTTAGCGTAAGTAACTTGGTCTATAAGTTGTGGATGTAGTGTTGGTTCCCCTCCAGTAATACACACGTTGTCTACTCCAAGGGTTACACACTCATCAATGGTTTTTTTGTATGTCTCTAACTCCATAAAGCCTCTTTTGCGTTGCATATCCTTATTTGTGCAATTAGGGCAACGTAGGTTGCATATATTTGTAACCTCTAATATGACACACTGTGGCTTTTCCAAGTATGCTCCTATTACACGGTTTATCCGTCTTTGATAGACATACTTATAAATTGGGTTATCTACAACAAGCGGCATATTAAACACTAGAAAGGCCATACTTCTCAATAAGGGAGTTGAGAGTATACGGTTCCTTAGTTTAACCCTTTCTACCCTATGTTTCATAATTAATTCCGCTTAACTCCGAACTAGAATATGGCTTATCATAACCACCAACCCCAAATACTATTTCAATCCCCAGTTCATCACAAATTGCTTTCTCAGGCAGATTATTAACATCCCAAGAATTCCCACCTTTTAAGAATTTATCTGGTTTGTACCTTCTTAATGACATACAACTAGTGATATCTTTATCTATATTCATAACCACCTTGCCCCTATCACCTAAACCCCATTCCAAGGTAGCTTTTCTAACATCATATGGGATTGGTAGCCTGTTTTTTACCTTACCCGCCAGTCTATCCTTTTCTATCAATTGGTCATCCCGAGTCAAGATAAATATAAGATAGTCAACATAATTAAATGCATCCTCAATATAATCAAGGTGTCCTGGATGAAGGGGGTCTACCCCACCTGATGCACAACCAACCACTACTTTCCCTTTACTTTGCCCTTTCCCCATACCTTCAATTATAACATCTAATTTCTGCTCCAAATGAGTCATACGCTTACTCCTAGAACTCCACAATGATGGTATGATATATTTGTAAGCTAAGAAAAAGGCAATTGTAAAAGCAAAACCAACAATAAGCAGGAATATCCACAAATTTACCCACGGCAACCACACGATTAGCCAATCTTTTACCTGCGCATATAGAATAATAGTTAATGATATACTACTATAGATACTAAAAAAGGGTAATGAAGTAAAGAGTGCGTCTATAAACTCCCCTAAATATTTTATGCTTTTGGGTTTAAGATACTTTTTGAACATAATCCCTTCTCATTCTCCTCTCTGCGTAAACATATCCACCTGAAACATAAGTTTGGTATCCAATTGATTTCAAAAAGTTAATTATGTGAGGCAATTCAGGGCTTCCATTAGATAGTATGTGGTAGGCGGCAATTGCAAGTTTAGTTCCATCTTTCAACACACACCTGGCTCCTTCTAATGCCTGAAGTCCTGCCCCTTCGATGTCCATCTTAATAAAATCTATATGAGGAAGGTTCAATTGTGCAACTATATTATCTAGGGTATTAATTTTCACCTTTATAGACTTCTTATGGGGATAAATAAGAGTATGACAAGGTGTAGCATTTGAAATATAAAGCGTTCCCTCTCCAATCCTATCGGAAATAGCTTCCTCAATTACTCTTACATTACTAAGGTGTTCTACATTTCTTTTCAAGTAAGAAAGATTGTGAGGTTCTGGTTCAATGGCAATAACCATTCCAGTATCCCCTACTAGCCTAGTTACTCTTAGGGTAAACATGCCTACATAAGCTCCAATATCCAATACTATATCTCCTACTTTAGGACTCCAAAACTTCTCGTAAATCCTGTCTTGTAGAACTTCTATGAAAGCTAATATGCCGTCCCTAGGTGCAAATATCTCGTTTCCAAAGTATGTAACGGAGCAATCCCCATTCGACAAGAATTTTAGGTCTTGGGGTATTTTCCCACATAGAAGCCAGAAGTAAGGATAGGCAATAAACTTAGATTTCCCTGCCCGTTTAGCAGTCCATAAACCAACATCTTGTCTTAGTCTCAAGGGAACCACTTTTCTAATCAAATCAATTAACAACATCATTTTATTCCTCCTAGTGCTTCCTCATAAACCCTTACCATGCTATCTACAAAATTATCCCAATTGTATTCCTTTGCCTTATCCCTGTTAGCTTTCCCCATCTCTAAGCAGATGTTGCGGTTATCAAATAGAAAGCGGATGGCTTCCCTTAACTGGTCTACATTTCTTATGTCAATTCTCCTCCCCTCATAATCCAAGGGAACGGTGGATACTACAGCACAGCCAGATGCCATTGCTTCTATTATGACTAAACCAAATGTTTCCGCAATTGATGGAAGACAAAAAATGGGTGCCCGAGCATATAAATCTAATAATTCATCATGTGAAACATAGCCGAGAAACTCAACATTCTTTGGTATGTATTGAATTTTCGCTTCCCCTTTTCCTGTTCCAACTACCTTAAACTCAATATCAGGGAGTTGCCCGGCAACTTGCATTAAATAGTCTATCCCTTTTTGCTTAGAAAGCCTACCTACAAAAAGAACGAAGTTTTCTTTGGTTGCTGTTCTGTACTCCTCATATTTCATTCCCGGAGGGATAATTTGGGTTAGCTGTTCTAGTATACCTATTTTTAGTCCTTCATTCCTGGAAAAGTCACTGAGGAAGATAAATTTATTGTAGCCGTGAAGTAACTGGAACCTCTCTATGAGTCTTGAGATGTTCCCTCTTGTAAAACCTCTTATTTCAGTCCACTTGTCTCTCCATAATGCGTGAACTATGCAAATCACTGGTATACCTAGCATCTTTCCGGCTATCAAGGATGGGAAGCAAGCATTGTAGTTGTTGGTCTGAATCAGGTCAACGCCCTTTGCATGCTTGTAAATCCAAGGCACAGCTAGGTTCATAAAATACCGGTGTATAGGTAGACGAATGCTAGGAATGCCTTCAAACTCCTTTACTTTAGGATTGCCAGTCGTTAGAACAGTAACATCAATTTTTCTGAGCCTAAGTCCCCTTGCCAATTCAAGGACTACATTTTCTGCTCCTCCGTAGAGGTCTGGGGCAAAGTATTCGTTGGTAATTAGTATCTTCATATCAACTCCTTTTAACAATAATGCCTAAATATCCGAGATATTCAGATTTATTATTTGTTGTAACAATTGGCTGACAACCGAACTGTTCGCTTGCCTCCAGGAGTGCATTGTTATTGATGTCATCGGAAATTACTATTCCTCCCGTTTTCATTCCAGTCAAGGCAATTCGGAACTCGGCTAGTTGATTTTGGTATGTGTGCATGGAGTCGTGTATAAACATATTAAAGGTCCCAACCGTGTCAAGAATCCCCTTCATTTTGCGTACTCCAGCCCCAAAGGTTAAAGTCCACCTTGCTCTTAGTGATAAGGGTACAAACTTGCCAACTTCATATCTGTAACCCTGTCCTAGATTCGGAAGCGGAAGCTCAATGCTGTATAGATGCCCCTTGTCATTCTCCTTCAAGGCATATAGTACATAGTATGAGATAACTCCTCTGCCAACTCCTGTCTCTATCACAGTGGATGGTTTTCTCAGCCGTACCATACAATAGCAGAGTTTAGCAAAATCCTCGCTAGCATCAAAGGATGATGGTATGACTCCTGTGATTAAGTTATTGCGAAAAGGTACTTCCCTAAATAGCTCAAGTGCCTTATTTACTTGCACTTGGTTAGCTTCACCGGATATTTTAAGCGCCTCACCAATAGGAAAGACAAACTGGCTATACTCCCCAACTCTGTCGGTATAACGATTGCTATGAACCAGTTTATAGTGCAAGAAGTACTGCAAGAAGTCCCATGCCCACACTGGCTTGGTACAAAATAACCACAGTAACAGTAGATATTCTCTAGGATTTCTCATATCAACTCTTTTTTTCAGCGTAGATCATTCCTTTTCCCTTCTCTATGTATACTTTGTAGTTTCTTGCCTCAAGATGGGAAACTATGTATGGTAATTCAGGATCGCCATTAGCTAGTGTATGATAGGAAGCAATCGCAAGTTTTGTCCCAGGATATGATAATGTCCTTTCAGCCCCTTTTAGAATTTCAAGTTCTGACCCTTCAGCATCTATCTTAATAAAGTCTACTGGCTTATCTATTAGTTCATCTAATGTGGTTGTTTCAACTTCAATATAGTTCTTGCTTTCGTGTATTATATTGTGTGAATGTGCACCTTTAGCCAAATAAAGGCGTGCTGTACCAGACTTACTAGACAGAGCCTTCCTCACTAATTTTATATTAGGCACGTTTTTACAGTTATTCTCAAGCATCTTAAATATTTCAGGAAAAGGCTCAATGGCTATTACTTCTTTTGCTGAAAACGCAGCTTTTATTGAGAACATCCCGACAAAAGCTCCTATATCTACAACTGTTCCACTGGGTTTGAACTTTTTGTCGTAAATTTCAAGAAGGAATACTTCTACAAGAATAAAGACTGCGCTTCTTGGTGAGATTATATCTTGCCCTTTGTATCGATAGAGAGCCTCATTACTACCGGTTGCCTTAATACCTTTTATGGTTTTACCATACAAAAGTAGAAGATATAACCATAATGCTGGTTCCCATCTGCACAATTGACTAAATAACCATTCACCAAGTACTGCTCTAACTCTTTCAGGCAGTATTTTTTTGGCTATTTTAACTAACATTTTTCTTCCTCCGTTTTATTCTATTTCCAATATGACAGCATCTCCCTGTCTATAGATAACTGTGCTATTCTCAATGACTTTATCGAGCCCCAACTCTGCGAAACTAGGAGATATTCGCATTCCTGAAGTTGTTCCGCTTTTGGCAGGTTTGAAGGTAACAGTTTTTGTCTTGTTATTCCTCTCAGATAGAAAAATATAATCTCCTTGCTTGAAGGTGTTATTTCTCAATTTAAGCTGGAGGGCTGGTTCTTCCACTTCCCAGTCCAAGAACACTTTTTCAATAAATAGTAGTCTCCCGTGTATGTCTGTGAGCATATGTCCAAGGTTCTGTGATACTGCCCAGTCTCTAACTGCTATATCATTGGCAGTGGGTATTTCGGTTATATCTATTCTTTGGTATGACAGAGGGATTGAGTAAGGAATGTTTACTCCACTTATGTCTTCCTGCCTAGAAACTTCAAATATTATTCCACTTGTGAATATAAAGTAGGGAATGAGAAGACATAATACAAGCACTTGGGGCTTTCTGAATATTGCCAGTCCTCCTAGTACAAAAACTGGGGCCATTAGGAATAGCATAATGTGGTAATATCTAGTTGCGTTTATGACAGCCGCAAACTGCGGAATGAACATACAAGCACCAAGTAGTAAAGTTGAAGCCCCGCAAAGGCTTAAATACTCCGCGCTGTATCTTTTCCTTTCCTTGATTAGGTAAACAAAGCCGGCTACAATAGACAGTTGGGTCAAATATTGGAATATCCTGAAAGCCTTGCCCCAGGTATTTGCATCCATAAAGTCGAGACCCCAAGCTGTCCGTATTAGGGGGGATGTGCTTGCAAGGAACCCAGTTGCAGATTCAGGTTTCTCTGCCTCCTCTGTTTTCTCATCAACTTCCGCTTTCTCCTCAACTTCCATTTCCTTTTCTCCAGTCCAAGATAATGCTTGAGTGATGTAACCGGAGGAGACACCTGTTATGGCGGTGAGTGCTTTCCCTTGAGCGACTGAGCCGTAATAGGCTACACCACTTATTAGTAGTAAGACTACAACTAAACTTAGCCACTTTACTGGGAATACTCGTCTCTTGAAGAATACCAGAAACAAGCAACCTAGCCCGAGGTAGAAAAGTATTGCAGGACCCATAACATAGTGGAACATAGCTCCTAGAGTTCCAATAGCAACTAATAGAGGTATCCTAATTTTTAACCTCCACTTACTTACAAGGATGAGAAATAAACAAAGTGCAAGCATTAACTCCCCAAGCATTTGCCGAGGTAGCCCAATCATTTCCATCGACCAAGTGGGGACTATTATAAAGAAGAGGGCAGCCAAAAATGCAGTCTTTGGACCGAATTCTTTCTTGAACACAAAGTATAATAAGAGGGGAACGAAGGCGAACAATAGTGGGAATATTGCCTTATATATCCAATAGCCAGGTATGTGAAATACATTAGTTAGAAATGGTGCAATCAAGGTAGTGCCTATAGGGGTATTATATGAAACAGGTATTGAAGTGTCCCAGCCATTTAATGCTTTGAAGTAGAAATAATACTCACCGTGAATATCGGCGCCAACAAGACCGGGTCCTATCAATGTCGTTTGGTATAGCAAGGCTAGACCAATTGTAAATATTGCTAATGGGTATACTTTCTTATTAACCTTATCAAAGGCAATTAACCCAGCAAAAGCACAAATAAGGCCAATCATAATATATAGTAGCCAGGTGTTTTGCAGTCTGGCACTAGCTATAGATAGCCCTAATATCACTACCAGCAAGCCGTATTCTGTGGAATGTCTTATTCTGTTCATTAACCCACAACTTCTTGGTAGAGCTCGATATGTTCTTCCACACACTCATCCCAATTGTGTTCTTTGGCAAACTGATAATTGCCATCATGGTCTGTACTCTTACACAGGTTTTCTAAATAGTTGTGACTGCTAAATAGTGTGCCAAGGTTCTCTGTTATTATGCATCTTGACTTAATTTCTTCAGGAATTATGGCATCGGGAAGGACTACGACTGGCTTTTTGCAAGCCATTGCTTCAACCATAGGAAGTCCATAACCCTCTATCCCAGTAGGAAATACAAACACATCAAGTGAGTTGTAGAAATCAGCTAGTTTGTCATCGGGTACAAATCCGAGAAACTTGATTCTACTGTCGCCATTAGCTAGGTGGATTAATATAGATTCGTCTATGCCATGTCCACCAATGACTAACTCACCATCAATTTTGCTTCCTTTGAAGTGTTTAATAAGTAAATCTATTCTTTTCCTTTTATCTAACTGCGATAGGGTTCCTATACGAAATACTCTGTCCTTTTTGGGCTTAGGCTCTAGGTCGCTGGAAATACCCAATCTAATTACTCTTATCTTCTCTTCAGGTACTCTAAGATATTCCATAACATCTTGTTTGGTCTTATCACTATTGCACACAATAAATCGGCACTTTGATGCCAGCTTGGTCCCAAAAGAAAAGTATCTCTCGCCTATAGCTAATTTCCATTTGCTTCGTCCCATACCAGCCCCCACCCTGTCTGGATTTGTTGTGGGGAATAGGTCGTGAATCATAACAATACTATGGTTTCTAGGTAGCCACATACCTTCAAGCGGAACCAGCGCATGATAAACATCTATGCCTTTTCTGGGAAGTCTCAGCGGAATTCCAATAGCAGTGTAGATAAAGTAAGAATAGAGAGTCACATTTGGCTTTGCCTCTATTTTGTGTATGGTATAACCTCGCTTTTCTAATCCTTTTAGAATTTCGAAGGCAACTCTACTGGGACCTGTACCATTAAAGGAAAAACGTTTCGTTAAGAGACATACATTCATCCTACCCCCTCCTTAAAATATATTTAAGGTATAATCTTCCAATATATGCACAGCAACCGCAAAGCACAATGCCACTACCAATGAGAGTCGGTGTATGGAGAAACCTTGTTGAGTAGATTGTTTCTCCCTGAGATATATACCAAATCGCCCATACGATAATATGGTCAATGTCAACCAATACACCAATAATCCCACAATAGCAGATAATGCGAAATGTGCGACTGGCATCCATACTAAATCCCATCCCTTGTTGTTTATTATGCTTTGTATAAACCCTATCACTCATTTATTTCCCACTCTTTCTCAAACTCAAAAAACATCTCCTTTATCTTGACATACATACCACGATACTCCTGATGAAACTCAAATGGCCTATCCTCTGTAAATATCTCATGGTCTATATAGTATTGATGCCAACTAGCTGCCCAGTCTAACCAATAAATAGATGTCTCTTTATCAAGAGGCATTATATACTCAAAGTAATATTTACTTTGGTCTTCGGATACTACAACTATAGGTGTATACTCCTCATATTTGTAAACCATCCCGCCCATAAAAGATAATGCGGCTACGATAATACATATCACGACCATTAACCTTTTAGTCATTTTTATTTTAATTTTCATATCCTATTAGCCCTCCTGAATATCAAGTCTGATTTTATAGTTGAAGAAGTGCTTACTCCTATGAGAATCCACCACATCGGTCCACACTGGGTCCAAAGGTAGTGGTCCCAGACGCACATAGCCATAACAGCTATCCAGGCATACTTCCACTTAGTTTTGATCACACAATAAACTGTAACAAATAACCATGCAATACCGGCTATCGGTCCTATTTGATGCACTATGATTAAAGGTATGTTATGGACAATTTGCCCACCAGCCGTACTCAAAGAATAGCCGTGACCTATAAAACTAATATTCTTCATTGCACGAACTATAACTGGCCACCGCCCAGATGTAAGTGTTGTAATGGTTGAAGCATCTAGTGTGGAGTCGCCATTAAATAAGCCAAATAATGCTGCTACATTCTGGTTTCCCTCATATAATGGGATTAGATAACCTAGTAAAGCCCATAACCCTATCAAGCCAACTAGCACACTAGCGGCGATAATAAAATGTTTACTGAAATCACGCCGTATAAGAACGGTAATCCCCAAGACTCCTAGTATAAATACAGACTCCAATGCCCCAATAAAAAACAAGCCTATAAGTGCCACAACAATTAATGCCCACTGCCACTTTCCCTGATTTACCACTGCCCCGAATATCAGAAAGCCGGCAGATGCACAATAGTTCGTAATAAGACCACCAGAGGGTACTCCAGGATTAAGTGTTCCAAGAATCACAGCAATCACAGCACCAAGACACACGAAGGGTATCAGCATCTTGAATATGTCTTTACCAAGACTACGAGAGACTACATAGGCAAAAAACAAAGCCCCGCCCATAAATAAAGGGGAGACTTTATCCCCCAGAGATTCGCCATTAATAAACCCTGAAATTCCCATTGATGCGACTATAACAAGAAGGGGGATAAGTATTTTCTTATCCCCCCAATCCAACTCTCGCCAGTGATTACGAATGAACAATAGAACTGCCATTATCCATATAGCACCCCCGATAGCTGGCAAGAAAAGTGTTGCCATACCACCAATAGAGGTTACATTGGTAAGCCACAGATTATGTATCGGAAAAAGAGCCAACCCTAACCCAATAACAATAGCCCATTTTCGGTTAGACTTCGCTCTTTTTTCTACCTCCATTATATAGCCTTTAATACATCACCAAACCCTAGGATAGACTCCATTAGCTTTTTAACTGCACCATCACCATCTCTTACTAAAACAGAGGCTTTGTTTGCCCGATAATCATAGTGGAACATAACATCAATACAAGCAGTATCACCCCACACCCAATCAGCAAAGTCACGATAATCCATATCCAAACCAACTTCCATATCGGGGTAAACCTCATAATACTTGTAGAATACCCGACTGGGAAGTTCTTCGCCTTGAACCGGGTGCGTTTTCCTTATTGTCTGTATTCCCTCAGTGTATTTCTTGGTTGCCCTAATACAATCCTCTAAAGCACGAATGGAAATGATATTACCATAAACCTCTTTACCTTTTTTGATTCTAGTCATTCTTCCCTCCTTTTTTCAGTGCCTCACCTGCAAAGAATTTCAAGTCCCTTTCCCCCATATCCAGTTCTTTCAATAAATCCATAAAATCTGGGGTAATTAAAAACGGCCTTAACAACTCCTCTTCTTTGGCTAAAGGATTCTTCTTTAACCTTTCCTTTAAAACACCTTCTATCGCCCTGATGGTTTCTCGCCTAACTGCTCCTATCCCAGCCCCACCTCCCATAGAGATAAGTTTTTGAAGTAAATTTGCGGCTATTGCCAGATTCCTATCACCTCTCACAAAAGGTTTGACGCCGGTTAATACTTTAAATCCACGGCCTAAATCCTTCAACTTACCCATTATCTCATTCTCCTACTCGCTTTTTCTCGACGTTCTTTAGCTCTACCTCGCACTCTCTTTGTTTGTTTACTTTCTTTGGACTCTTCCGAGTTATCACCCTCGCTAGGACTTCCCTCATCAATATACCGGATATCATCCTTGCCCTCATCAATGTATTCATCACCTTCTGCCTTTTCTTCCTTTTTGCTCCTCAAGGCATACATAGCCAAAGCACAAAAGATGGTCATACCAAAGGCTGATGCAAAGAACAGATAATACTGCCAATCACCCCAAGCTGTTGTGGACTCCGTGTAGGCATAGCCACCTAGTATTGCCCAGAAGATAACACACGGGAATCCAAGCATCATATTGCGACTATGGAACATTGCAATAGTCAGCCCCAGTGCTATTAAACTCAAGAATAGATAAATCAAATTTACACCTCCTATTAATGTTTCGTCTTCAATAAGGTCATCTATTATGTCACCTACTCCGCCTGCTGGGTCACCAAGTAAATCCCCTCTAGGATATAATATATCAATAGAATGTAGTATCAGGTCTCCGACTAACTCATCTTCAGGCTTTTGGTCATCAGTGAAATATAGCCTTCTCACTCTTAAGGCAAGAAGGTCGTCAATTTCTATGCCATCGTCAACATTGCATTCTATTATAAACCAGTCTTGGTAACACTCATACTGTGTGTTGCTATAGACTGTCCTTGTTCTTGGTCTTAGATTAGGAGCATAGGCAGGGATTTCTTCTTCATTAGGGGTAACTTCATCCCAAGCCAATTCTAATCGGTAACTACGACCTTCCTCGCCAGCATTTGAAAGGGAAGAATCAATGTGGACTAAAATGTGACTGGCGAAAACAGGATCTCTACTGTCATCCCACCTATTGGGAACACAATGTATGAAAAATAGTTCTTGATCATCATCAGCATATACAGGTAAAATGTAACCCGTAAACATATCTTCTACTAGAATATCCACAGGCAAGGAAGGATTAGCAGGATTTTTTGTCATCCTTGTTTCACTCAAGTCAGGTCTGAACTCAAGGTAAACCTTTCCATCTGCTAGAGCAAAGAATGTTAACTCATCGCCATAAGCCCATCCATCGGCACTATGGGCACAAGCCCTATAGTAATAGGTCACCAATGCTGTCAATCCCGTTATTTCATAATCAAATACCCCAACATTAAATGCCCCTGCTTCAGTCCAGTTATTGTTGTATCCACTGACATTAGGTGCTACATTTCCAGGATTAGCGTGGCTTGTCATATCATCCCATACAAAGCCCCTGATATCATCATTACCAGCAACACCCGTAGCTGTAATATTCCCATTTACTGTAACATTTGTGCCATCAACAATAGCATTATAAGTTTCCACTGTCGGTACTGCCGCCAATACTGGCATTGAAATACTTAAACATAAAGCAAGTGCTAATACAATAGCAATAATTACTTTACTTTTTATTTTCACTCTAGACTATATCCTCAGATGCTGCACTAACATACTGGATATATCCCCCCCTAATCATTCCCGGAACAAGTTTCTCTACCTTCCCCTTATTAATCCCACTTGTTTGGCTTATCTCATCAATATCGCTAGTCCCCTGTGTTTCTAATGCCACTAATATTCGTGATTTGGGGTCACCGCCAAACTCTTGGCACTTTTCACGCCCCTCCTGCGTGAGGCGAAACGTTGCATTGGGTGGGATACCCTTTCCTTTACCTCTATTGAAAAAACCCATTTTAATCCTCCTTCTTATGAAAAATATAATTAGAAGCACGCTGCTCCCAAATACTAAGTGGTAAAAGTGCCAATAATATTCCAACCAACATTATGAGGACTATTATCTCTAGCGTTGTTGGAGGGAAGTTAGATTTAACAATAAATAGGACCCCACCAATAAGAAGAATCACACAACCACTAATATAGCAAGCCAAAAATCTCATTCTTTCCTTCACGGATGGAAATAATATTTTAAGTATGCCCATATAACCCCCCACCAATTCCCTAATGTTTGTTATCACCTTCATTTTAGACCTCCACGCTTTTTAGTGATGTCCGCATTTGCGGAACTGATTTGCTATTAAATATCAAAAAATAACAAGGGTAGGATACTACTCGCTTCCTTCTAACAAATGCTAACTCTTTCAATGTTGCCAGTATTTCCCCTTCGCCCATATCACCATATGTTTCAATATAATCCACTAACTCATCGTATTTAGTCATCCCCTCATTAAGAACAGTTAAAACTATCCTCTCCTCCTCAGTTTCAGGGATATATTTAGGTTTCCTGACTATAATCCGCCCATCACCAAGATAGCTTCTGGGCTTGCCCGCATCTACCGCAATAGGAAAAGGTCTACCAATAGATAATAAAACCATCATTCTTTTGTCATATTTTACCTTTTGAACCCAAAATACAAACCCCGTCTTATTCACATTTGGACTTGCACGAGAACATATTACTTTCCAATCTACCCAAGGCAAACAGGTAAACCTATCCAAGTCCTCCACTTGCTGTGTAGTACCCAATATTAGGCAATCCAAATGCCTCTTCTCTTTAGCGATACCACCCATTGTCTTATTCATAGGATTGTGAGGCTCCCTTTTATAACAATATCGCCAAAACTCAGTTAGGTATAGCACACTATTTTTGAGAAGTACCCTACCCTCTTTTGTTACCCAATCATCGGCAGCTTTTTCCAATCGCTCATTATAATCAGTTACCCCCCCACTTTTGGCTATTAATCGCATTTTAGCCAATTCTTCAGCCAAGACACTATCATTGAATAAGCCAGCATATTCACCGAATAATCTCCTCGGCTTCTCATCTCTCATTATCCTCTTCCACGGGAAAAACCGCTTTAGAGTATAAGACAACCAATTCCCAAATAAGTCCTTGCCTGCCGCTGGGGGGCCAACAACAAGACACAACCCCCATAATTCATTAAAAAGGTTGTAAAGTATTTTTGCTTGATTTGTCTCTTCAGGGGTAAGACCTTCGGCTAGTTGCACACTAGCTTCATCTTCGTACCCTTTAGTCTCATCAAACAATTCGGGATCAGTTAGTCTAGTCTTCGTAGTATTTATTTGCATCTTTCCCGAAATCATCCTCACCAGCTTTTGCTTCTGTTTCGGCAAGTGCTAGGTCTATTGCCCTATCAAGGTTTTTGCCTTCCCTCGATTTCTGCCACTGTGCTACACGATACATATACTCTTCTAGTAAATTGGGGGGTGTAGGCTGTTTCTTTTTGTATATCTTTCCATACTCAGTGCTATCCTGCCGGTAAAGGGCTATCTCAATGGTATATTGCCACTGTAGACTAATAAGGTCAAGTTGGGGAAGTAACCTAGCCTGTAATCTATCAATGATTGTCATCTCCCGTATCTTCTCACGGGTTGGGTTGAAGGCGTAATCTATAACCTTGTCTATCGCACCCGCAGATACTGATACTGCCTTCCCAGTTTCTTCCCCTTTTTCTTCTATGAGTTTATTCCGCTTTAATCTTTCAGGGCTAATCTTAATTGGTGGCTTAGTTGGTGCTTCGAATAAACTTGTCATTATTGCCCTCCTACCACACCCAATGCCTTCATTATAGTGTCTAATTTGTCAGATAGTTCCCCTAAATCGCCTATAGATGACACTATGGGCATAATCTGAAACAGAGTAAACGCTAATAGGATTATTACCAGCCCTAATCCAATATAGACAATCATAGGATTAGGCCCTACTACCTTCCCTAATTTCGCATTAACATCCTTCAATAAGTCCACCAAATCAGTGCTTACTGTAGCAAGTGCTTTCATCACGCTAGAACGCATAAGGTCTCCTAGTGTGGCAGGGTTAGCAATCATCTCTCTTGTAGGTCCTGTAGCCAACCCTTTCACCATCTTAGTAATAACTGCCTTCTTCTTGGCATCCTCAGTATCCTCTGCCAATGCCTGAAGGAACTCTACGACATCCGGGCTGGCAATCTTCTCCCGGTGTGGGCTTCGGTTAAGCATCGGCTCCCAGTCACCTTCATTGACAATAGCCAGCCGTATTGTTTTCTGTAGAAATGCAGGAACAAACCCAACCCCGGGATACGGAACCTCAATCGTAGCCAATTCATTCAAAGCCCATGTGCGTTCTTCATCGGTTTGTGAGTTTTTTATGGTTACTTGACCACCTGCTTTTGGGGCAAGGAAGAAGTCTCCACCGCCTCCCTGTTGAGCCACTAGCACTTGAATATTGTTCTTACAGGTTTTTGCCCATTTCCACTCATAGTACACAACCATAACGACAAATACCACAAATAAGTAAAGACCAATGTGCCACGGCATAAAATATTGTGCTTCAACAAGTCCAGCGTCAGTCATAAAATTAACCTCCTTTTTATTCTTTTATGTTTCAGCCTTCTAGTTGCTGTATCTAAATCTTTCGTCTGCTCTAATATATTCCCCTTCAACATCCGACTTGCCTGTGATATATTTTTAGTTGGCAGACGCTTTATTGCAAAATCAATTCCCCCTAAAAGTTCAAGGCCATGTTGCCTAGCATCATCTTCACTGGTATCGCTTCCGAATATTAAAAATCTTTTGCCCTCATTTCTACCTGTCAACCACCAAAAACTCCTACTCATTTCCGCCACCTCTTACCAAAACCTCTTATAACAAAAAAGCCAATAACTAATACTACTATAATTATTATTGTTATGGGGGAGAAAAAATCCATTATGCCTTCCATATTTATACCTCAATCAAACACAAAAAGGGAACACTAAGTAATTGTAATACCTAATGTTCCCTTTCTATAAGACCCGCCGGGCATTAACCCTTCCTCCCGAGACTCATCACCACGCTGATGAGGATGGATGCGGCTACGATAATCCGCAGTAAACTGCGAAGTATCACCGAGCCAGTATCTGTACCATCTATAACAGAACCCAGTAGCTCATCGATGATAACATAGGCTATGATGCCGATAACAACTGTTATTAGTCCTCTTACACTCACTTATATATCACCTACCTTTTGGGGCTAGACAGCCCACTTAAAGACAACATACCATAATAAGCATCTAGGAATCATTCCTAGCCCTTTCTCCCCAGACTCATCACCACACTGATCATAATGGATGCAGCTACGATAATTCGCAGTAAACTGCGAAGTATCACCGAGCCGGTATCAGTTCCATCAATGACCGCTGTTAGCAGTTCATCTATGATCACAAAGGCTATGATGCCGATAACAACTGTAATTAATCCTCTTACACTCATTAATTATCACCTTACCTTTGGGGGCAAAACTACCCCACTAAACAGGTAACATAACATATTCCCACCAATTTGTCAAGTGTTAGTTATCCCTGGTTCTGTTCGGTTGAAGTTGGTAAGGATTAAATACCTAAAACTGTGCCTCTACCTCGTTTTTTATATGGTGGCGGTAAAAGTGGCTTGATACCATTTAGCAAATTAGCAATTTCAACAATCTGTATTTTGGGATAATTCTGTTCCCACCCTTGAGCGTAATAATCACCAAGCATTTTGGCATCGCTAATCATTCCTCTAGATGGTTTATGCAATACTACATATAACCCCATATCGGAATCCTTTGCATGGTTCATAAAAGCATCAAAATGCTTCTTGTTTGGTTTACCACTTGTCACTTCGACGACAATACGTTTCCGTTGGAGGCTATCATCATCAACAAATATTATTTCACCGTCAACAGGTTTGCCACCAGTTGGCTTAGCCCCAACAAGTAATATAGCCCATTGCTCAAATTTAGTTGTGTCCATTACGGCAAGTTTGATAGCTTCGTCTATTGTGGTTGGTCTACCAATTACAGGTATATCCAACTTACCAAATTCATCAGCCATAAACTCAAGAATAGTGTGAATAGCCCAATAAGTAATATCAATCCCTATCCATTGCCTTTTTGCTCTATGTGCTTCAACTATTGCAGTCCCACAGCCCGCAAAAGGGTCTAACACAATTTGTCCCTCTTTGCTTGCAGACTCTATAATACGTTTAAGTAATGCTGGTGGCTTTTGGGTCTCATAACGTTGCTTGATTGGTGGGATTCTAGGTATATCCCATACATCATCACCCCAAACACCAAGCGAATCTTCATCGCTCGTTTTAGATGGGATTCTAATTCCTTGTTCATTGTAACCACTGATAATTTTCTTAGTGCCAAACCGTTTCAAAGTTGAGGCAGTTCGTTCCATCATATGAGCTTGTAAATAGCGTTCTTTACTCTCTGTTTTGGAATAATAAAAGATTACATCGTGATTGCGTTGGAATTGTGCTCTACCACTAGGCCATTTTCTGTAGTGCCAAATAATTTCATTGTGGTAATTAGCTTTGCCAAATAAAGCATCGAGCAGTAATTTTAGATAATGACTTGCTGTCGGGTCACAATGGAGAAACAATGAGCCATCAGGACGTAATACACGATGAAGTTCTTGAAGGCGTAATGCCATCATTGATAGGTATGCTAACACATCATTGCGACCCATAGCATCATGCATCGCACTAAGTAACTTTGATACCATTCCGCCTTGTCCTACAACCTCTTTATAGGCATCAATAGCCATATTCCATTTCCATGTATCGCTAAACGCTTTAATTTGTGCTGGTGGTGCTGAGCCTGTTTCATCACGAAAAATCACATTGTAATCACGTTTTGAATTAAATGGTGGGTCTAAGTAGATAAGGTGAACAGAATTAGAATCAAACTCACGTAAAATGTCTAGATTATCTCCCCAATATAGTATGTTTGTTTTCATTGGCATCCCCCTAACTTAGTCGTCTTTATTATACACCATCCAAGTTTATTGCCAATAACTATTGACAATGACATATCCCTTATATTACACTAAGTAGTGTTGTATACACTAATGAGGAGGTTATGATGCCAAGAACTCATAATTATAGTCTTAAGACTTGCAAGAGGTGCGAGTATCAATGGTTTCCGAGAGTTAAGAAACCCACTATATGTCCAAAATGCCGCAGTCCCTATTGGAGTAAACCCAGAAGGCGAACATGATGTATTAGATAGTGATTAGGCAAAAACATACGCTCATTTTGATAGAAAAACACTAGGGCAAAAGCCAAGTAAGGAAATTTGTTATGGTAGATTTTGGCTGTAAGTATTGTGGGTCAACCAATATAGTCCGTTATGGTCAAACAGGCGGAGTGCAGTATTGGTGGTGTAAAGATTGTAAACGGAAGTTTGCCGATAACGATGCCATACTGGGCATGAAAACACCTCTCATGCAAGTATCATCGGCTTTGGGTATGTATTATCGTGGAATGAGCATTGATGAGATACGCCACCAACTAGACCAGCAAACTGGTAATTACCCATCTGATTCTACTGTATACGATTGGATAACTCGCTTTACAGATGAAGCTGTTAATAAACTAAGGGACTATAAACCGAAGGTAGGAGATGTTTGGATAGCAGATGAAACCGTACTTGACATAGGTGGACATAAGGTCTAGTTTTGGGACTTGCTGGATATTAAAACAAGATTCCTGTTGGCTTCTCATATGTCCTTTAATCGGACGGCGCAACATGCCAAAACACTGGTAGAAAAAGCTAGTAAAAAGGCGGGTAAATCACCAAAGGTAATTATTACCGATAAACTCTTTGCCTATCTGGACGGCATTGAGATGGCTTTTGGGGCTGATACACAGCATGTCCAATCAAAAGGATTTAGAGTCCAGCCTAATACCAATCTCATTGAGAGATTTCATGGCACATTGAAAAGCCGAACTAAGGTTATGCGTGGTCTGAAAACACCAGAAACAGCTTTAGCGATACTTGATGGCTGGCTAGTCTATTATAACTTCTTTAGACCACATGAATCGTTAGACAATAAAACTCCTGCTGAAAAAGCAGGATTAGACGTTCCTATCAAGAACTGGCTTGACGTAGTAAAACAATCACACACCGAAAGAGTGAGTAGACCTGTCCGCATTAGCGTAGATATAGGTAGACCTACTAGATATGCCATAAGCGGCAAAAGAAGAAGAAAGGGGGTGAAGTCAAAGCGTATGAGAGAAAAGCCAACAACAATGTTATCGCAAATTAGAATGCCTAGAAAGTAAGAGAGAGGATACCGATAATATCCTCTCTCTTATTGGAAATCGGGGGGCTTAGTGTAGTGTCAGCACTTCCGTCTCTAAAACGGACGGCATGGGTTAGAATCCCATAGCCCCCAACTCGTTACTTTCATCTTATCTCGTTGTAGGTAAGTTGTCAATTCAAGCGACACCTTTTTTATAAAATAATTTTAGGAGGAAAAGACATATGTTACTTGAGGCTTTATTTAAACTTCTAGGGTGGCTACTGTTTCCCTTAGGTATTGCCATTGTATTAGGGGCTTGGCTTGGATATGGTGGTTTTTGGATAGATGCAGGGGTAGAATCGCTATACTTCCTCAATGGAAGTTTATTTTGGGCAATCGTGTTTACATTGGGAGGTGGTTTTATAACTGCTTTAAGTGTGGCATTGGCACGGTCAAGATAATGTCTTGATGCCCAATTCTTAGCTTTAATACCTAAATATATTGCTACTAAACCTAAGGCGTTTAGACCACAAAACACTACTATTGGCTTTATCTGATAGAGTGTTGCCCATTCTTGCGTTCTAGTCAAAAGCCAGAATGCCAATGCACAACCAATAGGAATACCTAGTATGGGTGCCCATAACCTTTTTATTAGCCTATTTAAACTCTGCATAATCATCCACTAAAACCGAACAGTACCTTATCCCTTCCGCAAGTCTTTACCGTATCGCTTGCGCTTGGTGCGGACAGCTTTCTTGGCTGCTGCACTTCTTTTGGCTTTAGTCCAGCCCGTGCTTTTCTTTGGCACTTTTCACCTCCTTTTTTATCTTATTGATGGGCTAGATGAGTAGACCTTGAATTTATCTTTGCCTACTCTTACCACTTTTGCCCGATGCCCTGTCCTATTCACATACCGCCTAACCTCCTCCGCCTTTTCCCTTGAAACACCTCTAGCGGTTTTGGGCATAATAGTGTACTTTACCTTTGGCACTTTTCACCTCCTTTTTATTATTTACGGCCAGTCTTTACTACCCGAGGCTTCGCCCATAGTGTAGGCTTCTATTCTACCACCCCTTTCATACTTCTTGCGTTGGGCTGAGTCCTCAGAACTTCTGTGTTTTTCTGTGTTTTCTTCTTGCTTGTTCCTATGAGCTTTTTTCCCATTCTCTTTTTGGGCATCTTATCCCCCTTTTATTTCATTGTTTTACCAAGGAATTTTGTGCCAAGGCTTGGTTGACCATATTAGGTAACCAAATGCCCTACTTTTAGTAGCACGGGCTTTGTATCCTTGATCCCGTAAGTCTTTAATAGCTTTCCTAGCTTCACGCTTAGGAGTTATGTTTCCCGTTACCCTCGTCAGCCTATACTGTATTCCATTAAATGTGCGAGTGATTTTTGGCTTTGCCATTTATTTTAGACCTCCTTTTCTAAATAATCCCTATTGACCTATTTATTTTATTATTTATTATAATACATACTCCAACAAAGCATCATCTAAAGCATACCTCTCATCACTTGTTAAGGTTTGCCCACCTTTAAATCTTTTCCATAAAGACACCTCATTATATTCAATAAGATAATCCTTCTTATGGTTAGGACACTCATTGCCATTTCCATAGCCACCAGTCCAATAGCATTTCTGACATAAAAACATTTATTTTAGACCTCCTTTTCTAAATAATCCCTCATAAAGTATATTAAACTCTCCTTTATTTACTCCATATCCTTTTCAAAACTTCGTACCCCCTTTTCTAAAATGTTTGAATATAGCCCAACCCACACCCCCGATAGTTACCAGAATTATCCAAAGTGTAATATTATCAAATATCAATTCAATAATAGGATAGGCTGCCAATGTTACAGGATCAATAACTTCTACCAACCCTTCAAAAAAGGTCTTCATTGACGGAGCTACTATAACAAGCAGAGCTATAGTTAGTATCGCCCAAACTATTCCAGATTTCTTCATTATGAGCTACTAACCCCCCTAATCGCCATTACTATGCTTACAACAATGCCTATAGACACGCACCAGCCCAAGTATTTCAAGATTGACCAAGCCCCAACAAAGAACGAGTAATCCCACCAAAAAACAGACCACAAAGCCTGTATCCACTCCCATATTACGATAAAGAACCCTACTATTGGAATGTTCCCTCCCGCAGTAAAGTCTGGTCTCATTAGTGCAAAGAATGTATCCACAAGACCTGTGCCTGCATACTGCTTCTCCAATGTCATAGATATTCCCGTGCCGAAGAAAAACAACATACATATCCCTACTACCCAAGTTGTTCTCAACTTTCCCTCCCTAACTGCCAGACACCGATGATAAATAACGCTGTAAAAGCCATCATATACAGTGGCAGTAACTTTATCAAAGAAGCAATGGCTAGAGATACAGCCAAAGTAATCACAGCAGGTGTCGGATGCCTTGATATAACAAAAACAACCGCACCTAATATCACGCAAACAAGTATTGCGGAGAAAAACCAGCCACTAGCTAGAGGTATGTCAAAAGCGACAAAAAGATCATTCATTTGGTCATAAAGGGGCAAACCCGATAGATTGGTATGGTCTGGACTCTGAAACCAACCAGTAGGCATTGTAGGGTCAGTAGGTTCTTCCCCTACAGCTCCACCAGCAGTAGTTGTCGCCAATACTTCAACAGTAGCGGAATACACTGCTCCACTATTACTAATGGCTACAATGTAATAGGTGTGTCCAGCAGTCAAGCTAGTGATAATATAACTTGCCAATGGACCCAGATAAGCCTGGGTTCCTTCAGTTTCATCTGCCGGATAACCAACTTCAGAGTATCTTAACATAGTATTAGTAGCACCAACACCTTTAGTCCAGGTAAGCCCTACTGTATTGGAAGTAGGGAAAGCCTTGAGGTTAGTAGGAACAGCTACACCAGCTTCTGTAGTGAACTCTATCTCACCAACGCTTGTAACTGTGCTATGGTTGTTCCTGATTTGTGCTCTATAGAAGTATCCGTGGGTATCAGTAAGACCAGCTGCATCAAAAAAGGGATGCTGTCCAGTGGTATAAGTTACAGTTGGCTCTTCAGAGGTCTCCCAAGTATTAGCATCATCGGCAGTGCCAGTAGTGGCAACAGAGCCATAAGAAATGATTATTGTTCCAGTTCCCTCATCAATATACCAATATTCTGTCGGGGCATTAGCTCCAGTAGGAGCTGTGCCAGCGTAAAGTGCTTCTTCCTCTGGTGCTGAAAGGTCGCCAATACCTAGTATCACATTCTGCATCTCACCGATAAAGCCTTCAGCATTTACGCCATCATCCCTAGCCCCAATACAGAAAGCATCTGGAGTTAAACTAATAACAGTTACATTTCCTGCGTCATCTACGGCTGTTCCACCATCAGCTATTAGCCTTTGTCCTACTACTGTTGAACAACTAGCCAGTATGTGATGCCAGCCAAGTGCCCAAGCTGTTTCTGCTGTGCCTATAGTTTCAGCAACACCAGCCTCATTGTGGCTCAAATAAATCTTGCCATCAGCACCCTCTATCCATACCATTAGGAATTCATCATCATCAGTATATTTACCAATCAAGTATTGATCTGTGCCACTTCCACCAGCAGGTATAGCAGTATCCAAATTGAACCAGAGGCTCATCCAGAGTTTGTTGCCATCTCCAATATCACCAGCGTGGATGTTGGAAGTAGCAGCCCCAGTAAAGTGCAATATATACTCTCCACTCCAATCAGTAATCGTATCATAAAGAGCAAAATTGGCTGCTGTTTGTGTCTCATCACCATATCCAAACCTTACATCACAACCTTCACCACCATCATCAGTTACGATAGAATTGAGTCTAGCAGAAGTTTGAGCAACATAAGTGGCAGCATTAGTTGTAACAGCAGGAGCAGTTGTATAATCAACCTCAACATAGACTTGGGTGCACTGCACCTCATAATTATCATCGGTATTTTTTAGTTTGACACCAGCCTGTAAAGCATCTATCTGTGCCCAATTCCAAGCACCACCGCCAGGATTATTTGCCCAGGTGTAAGAACCATCTTTCCAAGTTGTTGTGCTATTTGTATCCTCATCACCCTCATAGGCAATTCCACCTATTTTAACTGCTGGCATTAAACATCCTGTTTCCGGTGTGTTGACAACTCTAAATCTGTAGTATAATTTGACTGAGTTAATTGTCCCCGACCCTGTAGTATGGTCAGCAAGCTCATATAGGTCACGAGCATAAGCTGGCAAACTTCTGCCAACAAAAGTTACACCATCATCAGCTATCGCCTCATCTACGCTTTCCCAGTTAGTAGCAGCAGGTGAAGAACCACCTATATAAAGGGCAGTTTCATCCCCAGCAGCATTTGGTCTTAAAGTTTCAGTATAACCTGGAGCAGCTAATACTGGAGTAGTTACCCCAAAAACTCCAAAAGCCCCTAGAGCTAAAATACAAGCCAGTAATATTGATAATAGTTTCCTTTTCATTACCTTACTAACCACACCTTATAAACGAATATCGCAACAGCCAAGAAGGTTATTACACCCACTATAACCCAACTAAGTAACCCAAACCAAGCACCTGCCAGTAGAATCGGATAACCAACACCAAGACCAATCACTAAATGACCGCCAAGTGTTAGCAAGGAGACTACAAGAATGAAGGCTATAAAGGTTATAACCCCCCCGAACTCATCACCATCTAACCCAATCAGGTCTCCTGCACTGGTTAGTGTCGCAGCGATTTGTGTTCCCACCCTCTCTTCCCAGTCCGTTTCCCCCTGTAATTCGTGGGTATAGTCCTCTTCTTCATACGGAGGCTTTTGAGAAACCTGTTCAAACAATTCTGGTCTAATCTCATTTAGATAGGGTATCCCAATAGAAAACCAGATATGCCCCATCGCATTAAGCACTTCCCCTTTGTCGGCTATAGTTTCTGTTAAAGCAATGCCTAAATCATCTCCTATAATGTTTGCCGCTTGTATGACCCAAGCATCCAGGAACGGGTCTACTGCCCCCCCCCAATCTGCTGCTGCTATATTATAATCAGAATAGGGATTAGCACCAAAGTCGCCATAGAGTCTCACCTTGTAATCTGTAACCCCCCATTCCATACCATTAGCAAGTGCCTTTGATATGTAGAAACTGCCAGGTCTATATCCCCACGCCGGACAGCCTATTTGGGCAATCACTGTGGTATCATCAAGCAACCTCACATAGAAGTTATCACGGCAAATTGAAGTCCCATAATATGGCGTGAAGTAATTCCTATAAGTGAAAACCACCAACCAGTCCCCAGTTTCCCTGTATCCAGTAAATACCTTAGCACCAACTACCTCAAATACTGGCTCACCCCAAACTTCAAATAGGTGATCAGCAGTAGCTTCAGCAGTCCAAGTTATACCACTATCAGTTGTCTTACCAGCAATAGCATTAGCCAAGCTACCACCAGCATCCCACTGCCATTCAAGATAGTTAGCAACAGTGCCATTGGGACACCTGAGAACTAAAGCATAAGACTCGCCAGCTTCTAATGTTATATTGTCAGGGAAGTCAAACTTTACCCAATCCAAAGCAACACTAAATAAGTCAGCGTCAAGAGTCATAATATCCAGGTCAGTGCCAGTAGGCTTGTTAGCCACATCAGCGTGTCTTATTGATAATACGGCATCACCAGGAGCAGCACCTGTTCTTATTACATATATGTTGGCAAAGTCAAGTGAGTGAGCTACAGTGCCAACAGTGAATTGCATATAGCTCCAGTTGCCAGCATAAATATCAGTTCCAGCAGCATCACCAAGCGTATTCAGGTATTCGTATAATGTAGGTGAACCCTCAGTGCTGAATACAAAGTCAGCACCATATCCCCAAACACCATTCCACGCCTTTGCTCTAGCGTGGTAGACAGTGCCAGCAGTTAGGTTTGTTAGTTTTACCCAAAACTCATCATTAGCAGCCCAAGTGCCAGTTTTTGTTGAAGAGTCGCCATAAGTATCATCCAATCCATAATCAAAGCCAACCTCGGTAACACTGGCTGGCAAGCCTAGCGTATCAACAGTGGCATTGACAATCGCCCAATCTCTACCAAAGCCAGAGCACCCTACACTGGTCGCAGTAGGAGCTACAGCCCTAAAACCTCTATCGTGAGTTGAATCTGCTGCTACTGCACCAGTGGCGTTGACTTCACAATAAACCCATCTGCCATCGCCATTAGCAGGGAAGCCTGCATCATTGTAAGGGTCAGTGGTAGCACCACCAGTAAGGACATAGCCACCATCCACATCAGCAACACTCCTATACCATTGATAGGTCAAGTTTACTGGTCGCCTAAAACCTGTATTGGCTCCTGAAGTTTGCCCTGCTGCGTCAGGAGCAGTTAGAGCACACCGATAATTGTTTGTAGCACCGTCATTGATGCCTTCACCAGCCAAACTTAATACAGAGTGTGCTTCTGAAGTGCCATCAGAAGCAGAAGCTACGCCAGGCGTAACAGTGCCAGCAGGAGCAGCCCCATCATCATAGGTAGCATTTACGGCACCAGCTATATTACCCCATCCTGCACCTCTGTCAACTTGCCATTGATAGCCAAGAGCCCCACTATCCCTATAACCTCTATTATGTCCTGTAGTTTGTTGAGCACAGCCAGTAGCGTCTAGCACACAATAATACCATCTGCCAGCACCATCGTTAGAGCTAGTTCCTGCCAAACTCAAAGATACTTTGTCTGTGTGGACACCATCTGTAGCCACCGCATTGCCAGCAGTTATTGTTGGAGCAGGAGCAGTAGCGTCATTGTGTGCTTCAGTAGTAGCACCACCTAATACACCATAACCAGCATCACCATCATTAGCACTTCGCCACCATTGATATGTAAGTGCTCCTGGTATCCGCTTCCCATTATCGGCATTGCTATCACCACTCCAACCAGTAGCAGCAATCCAAGCCCTAACTGTATAAGAATAAGTAGTGCCATCATTGGCACTCTCGCCAGCTATATTCAAGGCTATATGAGCAGTTGAAGTGCCATCGCTGGCTACCGCATTGCCAGGTGTGATTGTAGGTGCTGCTGCTGTAGCATCATCAGTAGTGTCTACATCACCTAATTCAGCACCAACAGGAGCAGCATCTCTATAGAGTTGATACTTGGTAGCACCAACCGATTTAGTCCAAGTGCATCTAACTTCACCAGTGCGATTATCAGAAGCTACAAAGTTAGTAGGGGGGGCAGTAGCTACTGTCCACTCAAGATGCAGTATTGCTCCTAGATTATTAGGAGCTTGGTCCTGGGAAAATATTCTTAACTGCTTGGCTACATCTGCATTAGGTCTGACAATAACTACAATTGCTGTTGGAGAATAGGCATCAAATAACTCTTGTGCTGGAGAACCTACCCCACATAATGAAGGTGAGTTTTTCCAACCTGCACCTATGCCATCGGCAATCCAAGCAACACTGGCTTCAGTTCTATCCCTTGCTGTTATATTTCCTGCATCGGTTGTAAAGGCAGCAGGAGCAGCCAATTCCTCAAAGTGGATATTGAAGTTGACATCATCATAACTTGTGGATTGAACATAACCCTTCAGGTAGGCGACATCTATCGTAGTTCCCAGTGTAGGGAATTCTGCTGAAACAAACCGAAAGCCTCCCCAATATCTATTAGCTGCGGTAGTATTACTCCAAATGTAAATAATCGTTGATGTAAGATCTATAGCCCCAGTGTCTTCTATCTCAAAGGCATCATCCGCACTAGCTCCTACCTGCACTTCAAGTGTGGGGTCAATAAATACTGGGTAAACTGCCGTCTGTAACCAGTCGTAAGGAACTAATGCCGAGACATATAATGAGTTGCCCGACTTTTTTAATTCAGTAACTCCTATACCTTCGTTAGTCAAAGAAGCAGGGTTAGGGTCTGACCCCCAGTATTTAATAGGACAAAATACCCAAAACGTCTCGCCATTTTTCTTAAATTCTATAGTATTTACTGTCTGTTTCTTTGAGCTTTTATCCCATAGTCGCCCATCAACGTATATATCCAAATCGAGTGATGGGGCAAATATAAAGTCTAGCTTTAGGACAGGATTACCACCATCAATTATGTATTGAGGCGGTGCTGGAGGCTTAGCACTTAACTGTAATACTTTGTTTAGCTTCCCTGGTGTATTAGTCCATGAAAAGTCTCTACCAGCACCATAGGCATTGTTCCACCTGATTGTCCCCACAGCCCCTAACATACCTGGTAACAATTCAACTGGTGTATTAGTCATTGTAGGACTAACATTCTGTGGCATACTAATTTGCTGTAACTGGTTAAGAGTATTGCTCCACAGTAATCCCATAGGCTGAAAGGCAACTGTGCTACCTTGGGATTCAAACTTCAATACCTGCCCAGCAGTAAAGTTATTCAAGACATAGGTTTTATATCCGTCTTGGGTCATCTGCCAGTTCCAAGGTGCTACTGCAGGCACGAATTGGTTATTTATTTCCTTCCAAGCCCCAATGGTATCTCCTGGGTTTTCCTTATAATGAACACTACCTACTTTTATGTCCATAGAGTATTTATTCCCACCAAGATAATAGGTCTTGCTTGTTTGTGTCCTAAGTTCTACCATTTCTTGCTTAATAGGGTCAGCAGCACTAACTTGTGTAAGTGGTAAAATAGCAAAAGCCAGGAACCCTACTACTAATAGTCCAATCAGTAGCTTCTTCACTTACTCCCCTCTTTCATTCTCCATAATATATCTATTAGTTGGTCATACCACTTGATAAATTGTTCCTGTAAATCTCTATCAGCGATACCAAACCCAGGGTCTGACTCAAATGTCCAGTTTAGAGCTTGCTCATGAGAAGCCCTCATCCCATACAGTAGAACCAATGATTGGTCAAAATCTATTGGATCTGGGAAGGCTTCGTATGGGGGCGTATTTGGGTATCTAAAGACTGTTGTTTGAATCTCTTCTACTATTTCTACCACAGGCTGATGGTACTCATAACCAGCCATAAATATACAGGCTACTAACAAACAAGCAATAATTAGATAGGGTATTCCTTTCCACTTCATAAACCTTTTCATTGCTTCCTCCTAGTAGGGTGCTGACCCAGATTACAGTCAAGGCTCCACACTGGACGACCGGCTAATTTCTTTTTAGTCATATTGCTTTTCCCACCCTTTAGGTCTAATACAAGAAACACCGCAATTGTCACATTGCCAGCGTTGAAACTTACGCCTACGACCTGTGCGGTTGTCTTTGCTCCATATTCGCCCATATCTGCGTAAATTGGTGCTGTCACATTCAAGGCATTTCAACTTTAAGGGATTATTTACTTTATCACTCATAACCTAACCTGTATATAGTATATAACACACTTTTAACTATTTGTCAATTTTTTCTACAAAAGAAAACCCCCAGTTTTTTATGCTGGGGGCTTCTATTCAAGAAGGCTAATGAATAATCGCTTCAATTTATTGCCTCATCCCCCCTAATGTAGTCGGTGGTGGGGGATATGGTTTAACAACCCGTCTAAACTTTGGTTTTTGGGGTTTTGGCGGATATTCCATAGCCTCCTCTTCTTTTACACCAAAGAGGTCTCCAGTATCTTCCTCTTCCGGCACACTAAAGAGGTCGTCATTATCTTCCTCTTCTGGTAATGCAACCCCTTCCGTGCCCATTACATCTTCCTCAGTAACATCAAGTATGTCACTAAACCCATCATCCCGAGGTTCTACTTCTTCCTCTGGCTCTGGCAGTGTGATAGGATCTACTTCTTCTGGCGGTGTTATAGACGTGGGAACGGCGACTAATCTCCCGTCTGGTGTCCTAATATATCTTGGCAGTGTCATTATATTCTCCCCCTTACTTCTAGAATATCGCTAAAGTCATATTCGCCTCTACGGGTTTTCTTTTTTGACTTTTTCTTTTTAATTAAAGGACGACTAATCCGCCCAGATACAGGCATACCAGGATATGCCTCACCAACTGACATCCCTTTTGTGGGACTTGGCAACCTTTTACCCACATCAGTTTCTAATCCTTTACCAGCAAAAGTTATTTGAGTTCCGCCGGCAGTAATAAAGGCATCAACTATCCCTAAATCTATACTTATGTCTTTAGGCGTCAAACCTCTAGGCTGTCCTATCATTTGGATTGTCTGTGCCGGTGTCCTGCCTAACTTTGCCCCTTTAGGTGCTACCCCTCTTGGTAAGGTTATGGGCTTATCTTGGTCATAAGGTGGTGGGATATACTTCCAGAATAAACCCATCTTAAAAGCATAAGAGCCTTCTACTATTGCAACCCTTTTTTTAACTACTTCCTCAGGTAAAGGTGGTGGTATTATAGGTGTTATGATAGGTGTTATGGGAGTGATAGGGGTTATAGGAGTAATAGATATAATCGCAGGTTCTATCGCTGGTTCTATTGCAGGTTCTATCGCTGGTTCTATTGCAGGCTCTATCGCAGGCTCTATTGCAGGCTCTATCGCAGGCTCTATTGCAGGCTCTATCGCTGGTTCTATCGCAGGTTCTATCGCTGGTTCTATTGCAGGCTCTATCGCAGGCTCTATTGCAGGCTCTATCGCTGGTTCTATCGCAGGCTCTATCGCTGGTTCTATCGCAGGCTCTATCGCTGGTTCTATCGCTGGTTCTATCGCTGGTTCTATTATTGCTGGTTCTATCGCTGGTTCTATTATTGCTGGTTCTATCATTGGGGAAATAATAGGAGCAATAGTAGGAGCTACTTCAGGCTCCAGTGTTATAGGAACTACAGCTTTGGCAGCAATAGCTACGGTGAGAGATAATAACCCAGTCTTAGTAAGCTCATATACAGGAACTGCTTCAATTAGAGTTCCTAGCCTCGTAAGGTCTGTAGGTGAAATAACAGCAACACTTCCTCCCCAGTATCTACCAGCTTGTGCTTCTATTTCCATAGCCCTGATAGCATCATCAACTTGCTTTGGCAAGGTTTCAATTAACTTTTTAAGTTTACTGATTTCACTCGCTACCTCATCATATTGAGTAGTGCCTTTGCCAAGCGTCTTTAAAAATTTCTCTAAGGCTGGCAGATTTTGCCTAGCTGCTAGTAACTGATTGTATAATAGATTAATATTACCAACCCTAGCATTGAGTAGTTTGCCCTCTAACCTTGCAACATCATCAACCAAATCCATCCACTTAGAAGGGTCAAGAGGGAATTTAGTTTTAGCAGCAAGCAAAGCACTCTTACCTGTTAGTAGTTGGGCTTGAAGGGTAACCACATCTACAGTAGGTGGGATAGCTACACTCTCTATACTCCTGACTAACCTGCCAGGGATACCCTTTAATGTTGAGGAATAAGCAGGGCTAGGATTTAATCTGGTAATAATATCGTCAGTATATTCTCCAGTGAGTCTTAACAATGTAGCCCTAGAGGTTGCGGACTTTGCGATAGCTCTAGTTAAATCGTCAGTGCTTTGAGCCAGTAAATCAACAACTGCTTGGCGTTGGATAGAGCCGGTGGTTAGTCTACCGCTTTTCAATACCTCATCTAATTGGTTTATGGTGAATTGGATTGCCTTTACCCTTGTAAAATCATCCGCGTATCTAGTGGCAGCATTAACAGCCCCTTGAAATGGCTTTAGTAGTCTAGGGTCAACTCCACCCAATACCTTGACCGCATCATCAACATTCTGAGCTATAACTCGTTGGTAAAGTGCTGATGCCTTTGGCATCCGTTCCATTAGTCTGGGGGCTACCCACTTGATAGGATTTACACCTGCCAATATAGCAAAGAATAATACATCACCGGCTATACTGACACCCTTTGCCCAAGTAGGCATTCTATCCCAAAGATATACAGTCCCGGCTACTGGGATTATACCTATCTCCCAATCCCGTTTCCTTTGATGTTGAGCTTGAGCAACTGCTAAATTAGCTTGCCATTCTGGATTTACCTCATTCCAAACTCTATCTACTACACTTTCACCCTCTCTTTCTATCAAGGTATCAATGTTGATAGTCTTGCCAGTAGTTTCATCTTTAAACTGTAAAGGTTTTAGCAGTTCTATCTTTTCAGCAAGGCTTATATCATAAACTGGCAATCCGTATGTCTCGGAAGCTAGTTTGGCATCAGCAACCTCTTTAGGGGCAAAACCAGCAGCGATTAGTGTAGTGGAGTTTTCAGGATGGTCCTTAAGATATTGAACCACATTGTAGCCTGTAATTTCGCTTTTCCTCTTTGCCACTATTTCAGGCACAGTATATTCGCCAGCCTTTACCATTTCATACATAAGAGCTTCAGAATAGGGGAATACTTCATAGCCTTCTAATCCAGCCAAAGCCTCTCGTTGCTCTTCTTGTTGCTCTTGTATAATCCTATCAGCTTCAGCAAAGCCACCAGTAATTAGTGCCTCATAGACACTAGGGGCTTCTGTTTGCATCCTTGCTAGTTCTGTATTATCAACCCATTGTCCGTCAGGCAATTGAGTATTAGCAGCTTCAAATACTTTTGCCCTTTGCTCCATTAAGGCTTGAACAGCAACACTACCACCACTAGACAATATCGCTTGGTATTGCTCAGGGTCAGTCTCTTTTAATCTAGCTAAATCCTCTTTGCTATACCACTCACCACTTACAACCTGTATATGAGTAGTCTCTAACTCTGCCAATGATACTTCTGCCTCTGCCTGTATCTTGGCATTATAAGCCGTAACCGCCTGTCTAAACGCCTCATCACCCTCTGCATAAGCATCCTTCATTTCTTGTGGTAACTCATCAAAGCCTTCTGGTAAAATGCCTAGTGTTCTAGCTGTATCTATCCTTACTGTGCCCTCAAGTCCCTCCATAGAGCCAATTAGAGTGTTTATATGTTCAATAAGCTCTTCACTATGATAACCCCTAATACTCATTGGATGTTCTTTAATATATTCCAATTGAACAGAAAGAGGAACTCCAGCTTCCTGCATATTTATGAGTATAGCCGACTGCTCACCATAAACCCCCGGAGTAGGCTGACCTGGCTTCGGAGTATATAAAGATAAGTCTGTTTTCTCTAAAGTAGTGGGGAGTGGTGCTTTAACTGGAGGGGGAGGGGGAGGTGGCGGAGGTGGTGGTGGTGGCTCCACTTTAGCTTTAGATGCCATATAGGCAGCTACCTGTTCTTGAGGTATAAGTGCAGCTTCTGTTTGAAATTGAGCAGCAAGTTCTTGCCTAGCCACAAGTTCAGGTTCAGGGGGTAGAGGTTCAGGCTCAGGCGGAGGTGGTGGCGGTGGTGGCGGTGGCTCTGCTTTAGCTTTAGATGCCATATAGGCAGCTACCTGTTCTTGAGGTATAAGTGCAGCTTCTGTTTGAAATTGAGCAGCAAGTTCTTCCCTGGCTGCTGTCTCAGTTATTATAGCCATTATTTATCCTTTTCTAACATAAACATGGAATCGTTTTAAGAAATGCACCACCCCGCCCCGCTGGACTATCCTCACCAAATAGCCCTGCTTTTTATAGCGTGATTTTAAACTATTAGCAGTTTCCTTGCTGACAAAAGAATCTTTTAGTGTGTATCTTTTGCCTTTGAAGGTTTGAGACTTGGGGATTTTAGCAAATTCAGTAGACATTTATCACCTTCCTCTTGTTACTGTCCTTGTGACTGTCGTTACTGTACCTCTCGGTTTCCTACGGACAACACGTTTTTTAGCCTTTGGTGCTACTGCCTTTCTCACTTTCCTACGAGCAGCACGCCTTTTGGCCTTTGGCGGTTGCAAATACCTCGATAATCCTGAGAAGAAATCACCACCACCTATATCCTTAACCTCTTTGGCGGCTTTCTTTCTCTGGGCTTCTGACTTTAACAAGGCAGTCTTAGCTTGAGCTACTTCCCTTTTTGTTTTAAGTCTTTCCCTTGCGATTCTGCCTTCTTCTCTTTCCCTTTCCGAATCTGTCTTGGCTCGGGCAAGCCTTCTATCAGCCCTCTGGTCAGCATCATCTTGATACTTCTTAACACCAGCCTTGAACTTATCTAATAATCCCATTATCTAACCTCCTTATAGAACCAAGCGTTTGACTGCTCCATTCTCTTGATATTTACTTCCAGCATAAAGTCGGCGAACTCCGCCTCCAGATTTGCGAACCATCACATATTTACGCCCACTTTTGGTTATGTGAATTACTGGGCGACCAACCCTGCCATGATACATTTTACTCTTTTTTGCTCGACCTAATATCGCCATCACTTACCTCCTTCCTGTTTGAACACTTATGATTAACAGTTGCTTACCCTCTGACTATTGTGATATGAGCTTTTGGAAATGTTCGCTTTAGCTTAGCTGCTTGTTTCTCGGCAGCCGCTTTGCTCACATACGAATCCCCCCCAGCCTTACCAAATGTGCCTGTGCCCACACCTCTCAGTGCTACCTTAACTCTATATGCCATTATTTACCTCCTTCCTTTATTTTCTTTGGTTTCTTTATGTTTCTTCTGCCCTTATTACCCATTGCCACCTCACCTCCTATGCTTTGACAAGCTTGGTTCATCCATCCACTTTGAGTTATGCCGTTCCCCATCCCTATCAACCAGTGTTAGACGATATTTATGATGATAATTAGGGTCATCGGAAATGTTTACTCTATTTATTTCTCGTTTAACTGTAGGGTTTTGCCATGAATATACCATATCGCCTACTCTATACTTTGGTCTTGTTGCCTTTCTGGTTCTTGCCATCATTTACCCCCTATTCTAAACATTTTAGTTCCGCATACAGGGCATACCCCCTGCGTTGCCGGTTTACCATTCTTCATAGTTATGGTTTTTGGATCTTTTATTTCCTGTTTGGCACGACACTTCACACAATAACCTTTCATTACTTGCCTCCTAATTCAACTTTTATTATACTACCCTTAATACCAGCATTTTTGACTGATGTTTTTGCACCTCTACTGGTTTTAGCATAAACGGTATATCGGCGGTCAAGCCAGTTCTCTACTCCACCTCTTGGTTTTATTCTTCCCTGTCGAACTGTAACATAGTATTTTTTAGTGCCAATTGTTGGCATTATTACTTACCTCCCTTTTTAGGTTTCATTGTAAAACGCCGACATTTTTTGCATTCATAGCGTTGATGTCTTTTATTTTGCCGGTCTTTTGTAAAACCAGCCTTTCTCAATTTTACACTTCCACAGAACGGACATTTCAACTTCATAACACTACCCTCTTTTTATTTATACTATATATATACAACATTTTAAGGCATTTGTCAAGTCCAAGATTTGACTTAACATAAATAGATCCCCTAAATCAGCAATTCATAGCTAATTTTGGGGACATATTGATAAAAATCGCACCTTTAGTATCATCCTTGAAAATATATTTTAAAATTCCCTAAAAAGACTTGACAAACTACCTAATAGGTGCTATATTATAGGTAATTAGACACAAGAAGGCAGAAATGACAAACAGCACCAAGCCAACCAAAATAAGATACCAGATGACAACATCCCTCACAACCGAGGTCTGTAAAATATGTCGGCATGAACATAGGGAAGATAGCCCATTTTATAACCACGGTTTTCTTATGGAATTATGCCAGCAATATAATATATATCCAGTGTGGAGAATACCATATTACAAAGCCAAGTTAAGAGCCTTGATAAAAAAACACTTCAAGGAATATCATCCACAATATGAGGTTAAGTAAAAATGATTCTATTCTGGACTTGTAAAAGATGCGGACATAAATGGACTAACAGAAAAGACCAAAAGCCCATAATATGCCCAAAATGTAAAACAGCTTACTGGGACAAAGAAAGGCTAAATCCTACACAGGAAATCAATAAGGATTAAGTATAGCTAATATATCAAGTATAAAGGAGATAAAATGAACAGACCAGCACAATTTAAGAAATGCTCAAAATGTGGAACTCCAATAACTATAACTTATCAGACTAACAATCAATATACACAGGACTGTCCAGAGTGTGTTACCCACTTAACTACTAGAGAATTGCTTATAATGAAATGGGATAGAAGGCAGGGTTAATCCCCTGCTCCTAGCTCTTGAGACACAGGCTTTCGCTAATAGTAAAATAGAGGCTGATTGGTTCCGGGGCTGTAGTGAAAGGATTAAATCAAGTGGAGTGATAAAATGAAAGTAGACTTAAAGAAGGGAACAGCAACACTTTATGAAGTTAAATGTAAATTGTGTGGCGAGAAGATACGAAGTGCCGAGAAGAGCGGTTGCCAAGAGCTATTAGTCAAGCATATAGACAACGAATGCAAGATTGCCAAAACTATGAAGGATTGGGAACAGCGAGGTATTTACAAAGAGATGATGGGTTTTTTAAAGATAGAAGGCTTGGATAAAGACCTAAAGAAACTCCTGAAACATTATAGCATTGAGGAAATTAAGGACGCCATAGAGAGATTAGAGGTTAAAGGGTAGCTAGTATATTATAGGAGGGGATAAAATGAATACAATAGAGAAATTAGATTTCACCTTTGATCCATTCAAATCCGATAATCCAACTATCAGGGCAGTTTTTGCAGATGATTTGGCTCAGGTTATATGGTGTGCTATTAAGCGTAACCATATTGTTAACCAATATTTTAATGCGAACTGCTTGGCTTTGGCGGATGAGCTTCGTAAGAAAAAGTGGGTTAATATCACTGGACAGCAGTTAAATTGGTGGTTGAAAGATATGCACATTATTGGTTCTGCTGAAGAGGATGTAGGCGACAAGGTATTACCCTATATCAAAAAGGAAATAATCTTTGAATATGTTATCAATAAAGTTTAACAACTATTAGAGGGGTTAGAAGTTTAGCTAGTATATTATAGGAGGGATGAAATGGCAGTAAATAAGACACGATGTGAAGCAATGGTTTGTCCACCTGGGCAATGGGGGTCTTTCCAACAGCACCGATGCACCAAGAAGGCAGTTGTTATACTAGATGGTAAATCATATTGTAAGATACATGACCCTGAATATATCAAGCAACGAGATGAGAAACGAGAGTTAAAAAGAAGGGCAAAGGGTTGTCAAAAATGCTACGCTGATTTAAGAGTTTGGTGGAAATATTGTCCAATGTGTGGAACAAGGAGGGAGATTAAATAATGGCAGTATATCAACTCATAGATAAGAATGGACATAAGAGAATAATACATAGGAGGAAGAAATGATTGACTATAAAGGGGAACAGGATTACAGACCTGACATGGAATCAGTCAAAGATAGTAAGGGATATACTAAAGGGGAATGGAGAGTAGGAAAATCAACTGACAGTATGGGATATGAAACGCCTATATATGCCGATACCGAAGAGGGGCGAGATTATGAGATAGCAACAGTTCACATCTATAACGGAGAACAAATAGCCAATGCCCAGCTCATAGCATCTGCACCTGATTTATATGAGGCTTGTCTTATCGCTATAAATGAAATTGAGAGGCTTGCTATGGTAACAGGCTATGTGGGTGAAGCTCATTATCCTAGAATAGCACAAATCAAGCAAGCACTAGCTAAAGCAGCGAAGGTTAAGTAAATAATGGACAACCTCATAGACAAGATAAAAAACTGGATTACACCGACGCCAACAACCCCTGAAATTAGGGCGGAATCCCTTAAACAATTACAGGCCGAAGCTCAGCTCTTGGAGCAACAGGCCGATTATGCCGAAGCCAAGGCGTTGGTATTAGAAAGAATTAATAAGGCTAAAAAGCGGAGAAAGGCAACAAAATCATACCCCCACATCAACAAAAGGTATATATTGATAGGTCTTGGTCTTTTGGTTGTTATTATCTTTATTATGGTGAAAGGTTGCTAATATGACGGTATTGGGGATAGCATACGAGAGCCACAGCAATAGAAATATAGCGATTGCTCTGACCGATCGCTATCCCCATCCGACCAAAGGAGAAATAATGTTAAAGAACCATAAAGGTGAGTTTTGTCAAGTAAACCGAAACCTATTCTGCCAGGAAGGATACTGTTCGGAATGTGAAATTTACCAAAGGAGAAGTAAAGATGACCGAAATAGAGTTAATAAAACTCGCCCAGAAAAGGGACAAGCAAAAACTTCTATGGATGCTCCTATCATCCCCAACTTATGACCTAGCTAAGTGGTGGTATTGGGCAGATTACATCAGGGCAAATAAGAACTAAGGAGACAGAACAATGACTGCGAATATCAAATGGTTAAAAACTCGTTGTCCTATATGTGGGCGAGAATATGAACACCCCGAAGATTACAAGCCAAAAACATGCGGCGATTATGATTGTATTCGTAAACAACTCCACCCAAAACTTAATATGGTTAGAGGGTAAGATATGAGAGTAGGTATAATATCTATAGTAGAAAGGTACAATGGTATAGATATAGAACTATGGCACATCCCAAATGTCGGCTACATATATCACGCCTTGATAAAAGAGAGACACGAATTTTTTGATAGATGCCGAGATGCTAGAATACAAATCACTATAGGAGGTAAGGGATAATGAAACGGAATATACTAGGTCATTTGTGGACATTAATAGGTTTTAGTGGTTATGGTTATGGTATCTATAAATTAGTGGACTGGGCTCCTAGCATAGTTGGAAGGGGGTTACATTTTTGGGGTATATGGGGCATTGTCTTTATAGCTCTTGGGCTACCGGCACTGTTTCTTATACTAGCCATTCGTGAAAAAATAACAGGGGAGCCAGAGAAGGAACTCTTAGGGGTATTTGTAGACCCTAGTTGGCTCTAGGAGGTAAGGAGTAATGAAAAAGATTATCGTGTTAGTTCTTTTGTTAATGAGTGTGCTGTTAGTTGGATGTGCTGATGTTCCGTGGGATTTGGTAGCAGAAGGTGTACTGACTAATTATTCTGAGGTTGCCGGCCAGGCTGTACTTACATTTGATGATAATGTGGCAGTATTGTTGGGTGCTTATAGTCTTGAGGAACCCAAAATATTGGTTTTGGGAAAGTATTACTATCTCTATAAGGAGAACGGTGGTGTAGTTTGGAATGGTTATCATTTACTATCTTCTAGGAGGTAAGGGGTAATGAATTTGAAAGAGTTCGATAAATTAACGGACGCTGAATTGGAAGCAAAAATAGATGATATAGTTGAGCAGGCTTATGCTGCTGAAAGTTTACAAAAATCCAATTTTATATTTAATATTGCAATATTACTTCAACTTAAACTAATAGTACGGAAGATGCTCCAATAAAAACTTGGAATATTGATGGAGGTAATGGTTAATGAAACAGACAACAACTATATGGGATGACGCTATTGAGGACTACAAAGATTATGGTTTTAATATAAATATATCAGATGACTTTTTGCTGGAACTTTACTTTAAGGACAATCTAATTGCCACTTTTTACCAGGACAAAGTTACCCCAGAGATATTGATACTGGGCTGTAGAAATTACCTACAAAGCATCATGAGGAGTATTTAATCAAGGGGGAATAAAACGATGGGTGATGAACTTAACAGGATGTATACTTGGATTTGCCCGGAATGCGGGCGAAGATATGATGAAACAGATGTTGGGCAACTTGAGGTTAGGACACAAAGGCATAAGTGTAGACTTGAATTAAAACTACAGAAAACTGCTAAAGGGGTAATACATTGAAATTCATTTGTGCTATTTGTAAAGAGGAAATGCCACACTTCAAGGGACTATTAGACCACTACAAGGCAAAGCACCCCGACCTTTTGAGGCGGTATGAAATCAAACATACGCCGTCTAGGGTAACCCTTTTGGCACACTCACCAAATGCCGATACCGCAATCAAGGCACAAAACTGGGATACGAAAGATTGTAAGATCAAGGAGATAGAATAAAATGGCAAACCCAAAAAGACACGACATAATCTTAGTTGATAGAACTGAGGTTAACACAGACGGTAGAGGCCCATTTTTAAAAATTTACGATATGGCTGGCAATACTTTTAGAATAGCAGAAAAGCGTAGTCAATTATGGGATGTATTCAGAAACGCCCAAAAAGCCGAGCCGATATTAGTAACTTTTGAAACCTATATGAAAGTAGAATATATCTCTGATGCGAAATCTATTGTTGATGATATATTAAAGCAGGCAGTTTCTAATCTCGGCTTGAAAATTGTAGACAAACAAAATGAGGAACGCAACAGGAGCACCTCCCTTTCATATAGCAAGGATATGCTATGTGCTGGTAAAATAGAAAAAGAAAAACTTTTTGAACAAGCACAAGATAATTATAACTTTATTAAAACTGGGCTTTGCCCAGAAGGGGCAAAATTAAACAAGGTAAAATATGAGGGGAGTTAGTCCCCACTATGGCAGACTAAAAGGAGGGGTTAAATGAAAGTAGTCAAGTGTATGGTATGTGGAAAAGAGTTTTCTGGTATAGGTGCTGGTAAACATAAACGGGATACAAGACGCAAGGGGAATGAACATAACGAATGGGAACTACTAATACCAAAGGAGGAGAAATGATACACGGCAGTTCAATAGACTGGGGAGGTAAACCAATGAGTGAACAGAAGGAGCTAAATAGACCCGACCGAGAAGATTTGGCTGATACTATCTTCCCCTTCCGTTGGTTCTCTAGTAATAATAGGGATGATGCTCTAGACCTGGCAGACCAACTTCTAGCCCTCATTCCTGATACCACTAGCTACCTATCACTAGAAGAGCACAAGGCAAGAATGGCAAAAGCAAGTAAGGATATTACATCAGATTTGATAGAGCATTTTGAGACAAAAATAGAAGAAGCCAAGAAGCAGGAGAGGGAGAGGATATTCAAAGATATAGACAATGCGGGTCTTATTGGTGAACATACGGATAGTCCTTTACACAAGACAGGGGCAACCCTACTTGACTGCCCTGCCTGTTGTTGGTATGCCTATAAAGCTCTAAAGAAAACAGAAGGAGGCTCATAACAGATGATAAAACCAGGGATATTGAGTGATGAGGCAATAGACAAGGTAGTCAACGATTGGATGGACAAAGACTGGGAAGTTCGTTCAATTCAATTAGATAGGGGGCATTGGGAATACATTGCCCCAATCATAGCCCAAGCCCAGAATGATTACTGTTATAAGGAGATGCTGGGGCAGTTTGAGGAATTGATAGATAGGTATATGGCGAACGGAAGATACAAGGCACCCTGGGATGATGTAATGGTGAATTGTATATCAGGTGATGTTGAATATATCTGGGGACAACTCAAGCAAGCCCTTCAAGGGTTAGAAGAAGGATAGATATGAACAGTGAAATTGCCCATAATATTAAGCACCGAGTTTATGCTAATGATGAGTTTATGACTCCACTTGAATTGGCGAAAGGTTTAATCAAGTTAGTACCGCTTGTGTCGGGGAATGATGTTATTGACCCCTGCCCTGGTAATGGTGCTTTTTATAATGCCTTTCCATCATTTGTCTTCAAGTCGCAGATAATCGGTGATTTCTTTGAGTTTAACCACGATATAGAATGGCTTATCAGCAATCCCCCCTATTCAAAATTAGATGCTTGGCTAAAGCATAGTTTTGAAGTGTCCGAAATTGGCGTGGCGTATTTATTGGGATTACACAATATAACACCAAAAAGGCTAGAGCTTGCTAATAGTTATGGCTTTGGCTTAACTAAAATACATCTCTGTAAAGTATTCCACTGGTTTGGTATCTCGGCTTTTTGTATTTGGCAGAAATATAAAGAAGATATTATCAACTATGACAGAATAGTCTGGAGGTAGGTTAGAAGAAGGATAGATATGAGGAAAACCCAGAAATCATTTAATTCCACAATAAATAAAGTGAGTGATAAACAGGAAGTGGAACTGGCTTTGCGCCAGAAGATTAAGGGGGAATTAGTAAAAAAGTTTGGGAATAAATGTATGACTTGTGGCGATAAATACAGAGATTTTAGGGGATTATCTTTGTCCCACATAATCCCATTAAGTCGAGGGGGTGAAACTTCTAAAAAGAATTGTCTGCTAGAGTGTGGCTTTGACCACGATAAATATGAAAAGAAACCAAACTCAAGACCATTATGGCAACAAATACAGGCAGGAGTAAAATGAACAATGAAATCAAACTAAGATTAAAGAACATTCTATCAAACCACCAGGGGCGGGCTAGAGCCATAACCCGGCGTGAAATCAAAAATACTTTAGGTTATCAAGATGATAAAGATGATAGAAAAGTAAGACTTGTAATTGCTGAGTTAAGGGCAGAAGGATTACCTATTTTATTCGCCACGCAGAAACCCGCCGGCTATTATGTGCCAGCAACCTGGCAGGAATTACATGATGGATTAGACTCTTTTAAAAGTTATATCATAGATTTGTGTGTCCAAAGAGCTAAGATTAAAAAGGCGGGGGAATTAAGTTTGTATTCTAGTAAGCAGGGAATATTACTATGACCTTTGATGAGATTATAGACACGATAAAATAAAATATAGAAAAAGGCTTGACAAATCTTCAAAATGTGTTATAATGTTAAAACTTATGTTAAACAAAGGTAATAATAAAATGCAAAATCCCCTCTTAAAAGAAACTGAGGCTTATGTAAAAGTTTTCCGTATGCAAGCCACTGGAGCAGACGGCGATACTGTTCGTGTAAGTGTGCCTCGTGAGGTTGTAGAAAAGGAAGCTCGCCGTAGAGGTATGGATATTAAGGACTTTGTTAAACACTTTAGAGTTCAATGGCTTTTTAATGGCATTGAAGGTGCTTGGGCTAGATTTATACCTGTTGATAAACCCGCTGGGAATGTAGAGGAAATAATAATCCAAGAATAAAGGAGAGATATTAAATGAAAATAGCAATTAACCAGATTATCCCAGACCCGAACCAACCACGCAAAACCTTCAATGAGAAATCTATACGAGAACTAAAAAACAGCTTTGATACAATTGGTTTAATCCAACCAATTACAGTTCGCCTTCGTGATGGCAAATATATGATTATTGTCGGGGAAAGGCGATACCAAGCAGCTCTGCTTGACCCACTTGCTCATGAAATAGAATGTATAGTTAGAAACAACATAGACGATAAGACTACTAGGGAAATGCAGTTTGCCGAGAATTACCACATAGAACCACTAACAGCATTGGAACAAGCCGAAGCATGGGTCGCACATATAAAACAATTTGGTATGAAAAGGATAGAATTTGCGAAGATTATAGGAGTAAATGAGGGAACTGTAAAACAAAACATTACCGTGGTAACGAATTTAGCACCCAATTTAATCAGTGCTATACGAGAAGGTAAATTGGCTAAAAGCCATGCTGAAGTAATAGCCCCCATCAAAGACCAAAAACGACAAGTAGAAATAGCCAAACCTATTTTAGAAGGTAAGATAGGCGGTTACAAAACCTTTGAATATATTTCAAAAGCAAAAGAGAACCCGACACTCCCCGCAGAAGATATCGCTGTCCATGTTGTTTATAACTCTGAACAAAACAAGGCAAATGGAAGAGCTATCTTAGATGAATTAAGACGGCAGCGTACCGAAGAGAGGTTATCTGAGGCATTATCTAATAATCACAGAGGTAAGATTTTACTCGGTGATATGGCTGACTGGGAAAAGTATAATGCCTTTGGTGTTGAACAATCAACCGTAGATGCTATAATAACTGACCCACCTTATCCCAAAGAATATCTACCACTATTTACTCACCTTGCCACATTCTCAAAATATGTTCTCAAACCTAATGGTTCCCTTTTTGTTATGGTGGGACAAAGTTACTTACCTAATATAATATCCACGCTTACTAAGCAGTTAACATACCATTGGGCGCTAGCTTATCTAACTCCTGGCGGACAATCACCTCAATTATGGGTGAAACGGGTAAATTCATTTTGGAAACCTGTGCTTTGGTTTGTTAATGGTGAATATCAGGGCAAGTGGATAGGCGATGTTGTTAAATCTAATGTCAATGATAATGATAAGGATTTCCACAAATGGGGACAATCTGAGAGTGGTATGAGCGACCTTATCAACCGAGCCACAGAACCGAATGACTTAATTGTTGACCCTTTTATGGGTGGTGGGACAACAGGAAAAGTTGCATTAGAATTAGGTAGGCGTTTTGTAGGCATTGATGTTTCTGAAGATGTGGTTCGATTAGCAAGGGCAAGGCTTGGAGTAAAAGCTAATGTTTGAAGTCGGCAAATATTATCACAATAACATAGGCGAATATGAAGTCATTCATATCAAAGGCGATAGTATGCAAGTCCGCTACCTTGCTGGTAATCAACAAACATTATCTATCGCTATCCAGTCTAAAATCTACGAACGCCAATCATTTCAGCAAACTCCAAAAACAAAACAACAGCCACAAAGTTATCAAGCATATTGGACACTAGGTTTCTTAGCAAACCGAATTATCCATTTGGGAGCAAATATTACAACCGAAAAAGAGGCAGACTTTCGGGATAACTACTGTCTTATTACCGGGCAGGAGTTACAGGATGACCAACTTGGTATCTGTTTTCTGCGAGATGGTGCTAACCAATGGGGTAATCAAGGTGTTATCACCTTCCGAGCCACAACAAACGAGTTATTACTTTTAAAGTTTTCTAGCACACCCTATCCAACAAACCAACAGGACACCTATGAGGTCAAGGACATTCATTATTTTTGGTTCGCACTAGAGCATAAATTTAAACTAGGGGGGGAACAAGCCATAGAAACGACAGTAAAATGTATCCCATCACTATACGCAGATGCTTTTGATAAGGGGTATACATTTGCCTCAAGCAACATTAAAGCAAATACAATCACCCCTTAACAACCCCTATATTATATAATACTATATAAGAATAGAAGGAGAGAAGAGAGGTGACTAACTAAGTTATAAATAAAGTTACAATAATACTTGACACAGGTTACTGGATAAGTTACACTAAGAATAACAACAAAGTTACTACGGAGGTTACAAAATGCAAAGAGGTTCGACGAAAAGGAGTTGGATAAAATTGTGGGTCACAGGTTGGTTGCATGGCTCTATTAGATGGCAACTAGATGCATCGGAGAGAGCTACTTGGGCAGATTTAATGTGTCTTGCTGGTGAATGTAATCATAATGGGCAAATCTGCGATAATGATGGCAAAGCATTCCCTATAGATTATATAGCAAATCAACTGAATATCCCATTAGATTTACTAGGGGCGACAATAGCAAAGTGTAAGGCGGAGGGGAGAATAGAAAATAGAGAAGATGGCATTATTGTTATTGCTAATTGGAATGCCTATCAATCAGAATATATGAGGCAAAAGAAGTATCGGCAAAATGAAGCAACTAATAAAAACAAAAAGACATATGGGCAGTTTAAAAATGTCTTATTGTCTGATAGCGAAAAAAGGAAACTCATAGATAAGTTCGGGGATGTAGGGTTTAATGATAGGGTCGAGGAGTTATCAATTGGCATTGAAAGTAAGGGTTATAAATATAAATCGCATTATGCCACTATATTAAGTTGGGATAGGAAAGATAATGGAACACATAAGCAAGACACTAAATCAATTAAACCCACAGGTATACGAATCATCAGTTGACGAATATACCCCACAAGTTGACAAGAGTTCGTGGTTGTCTGATAGTGGGATATCGTTGAGATATCGTGATAAAAGTTTTGCGAACTTTGAATTAGATAAAGGCAACAAATTAGCCTTTGATAAGTGCTGGGAATATGCTGAGGGATTCCCTCTAGTCCGCCCTATAAATTATCATTCGCTCGGGTTATTTTCAAAGGGGGTTTGGGGTGTGGGTAAGACTCATTTAGTATGTGCTATTGCCAGGCGGTTACAGGAAAGATGCCAATTCGTGAACCCTGTGTTGTATATGACCGAGCCTGATATGTTGAGGCGGGTGAGGCGGACTTATGATCATAGAGATGGCGAGGAAACAGAAGATGAGGTGCTACGTAAACTAGTTGGTATTCCTCTATTGATTATTGATGATGTGGGCAAAGAAGAAATCGCCGATCCTCGTTTTGTGCAACGAGTGTGGTTTAGTATCATTAATACTAGGTATGATAATCTGCGACCAGTAATAATCACGGCGAATTTATCTCCTGACGAAATATCCTACCATTTGGGCGGGAATAAAAATAATGAGGCAACCTTTGACCGCCTTTATGAAATGCTACAGGGTGTGTTTTACGAAATAAAGGGCAAGAGTTATAGGAGGAAAGTATGAACTGCCCGATAAAACTACCCAAATCATTAAGGATATGTGAAGCTTGTATATTTAGTAAAAACGGAGATTGTGATTACCCATATTATCGGGGTATGAGTGAAAGTGATATTAAAAAACTAACTAAATCTTTAGGAGGTAAGGAGTAATGGGGTTAAAAATAGCCAAGTTTATTACTGGTGCCATATTAGCACAAGGTATTGCTCTAGGTGCAGGTTTAGGATTAGTGGCGATTATCCCGATTAGGGGAACATTATTAGCGATGATTGTTTGCCCGATAGGTGCGGTGATTGTGGTATCCTTGACAGCTTTAGCAGGTTATTGGGCTTTCGGAAATTTTATTGATAAGGCTCTGGGAGGTAAGGGGTAATGGGATTAGTTTTTGCTACTATGCCGTGGTATTTTGACATATTATCATTTGCCGGACTAGGAACAATATTCGCAATTTGCTTTGGCTTCATACCTGCTTTCGCCTGGTCTGATACAGTTATTAATAGAATCCCTAATCTGTTATCGGGAAAGGTTGCAGAGTGGTTTTGGTTTGGACTAACTGTCATTGCCATTGCAGGCGGGTATGTTCTAGCTTTTGCTATTTTAGCAGGATGGACAGACTAATGGTTGGAGATAAATGCCCGTATGTATTTTGCCCGAAATGTAAAAGCTCTAACTCCTGGGTAAGAGATAAAACCAAAGATGTTGTTAGGGAGGAAAGCGGCGAGATTTTATGGAAGGGCTGGCGGTGTAGATTCTGCGGTGATACGGCTTTGGAACCAACAATGGTTATTAAAAAGGGGGAGATAAAAGATGGCACTAACTAGAAAGTTCAATGGTAAGCAGTATCAGTTTGACACACAGCACCACAATGAGATGCGAGCACAAAGTAGGGCGGAACGGATACGCAAGGATGGCGAACTGGCTCGGTGTGTTAAGGTGGATAGTATGACCTGGGAAGTGTGGAAACATTAAGCGATAGGTGATTAGGGAATGTTATATGAGATAATATATGCTGAAAGGAGGTAAGGATGTTTCTAAAAAGAGATAAAGAAACAAAAAACGCTCTACAAGAACTTAAAGATATTGAGGTGAAATATACTAATTTAATGATGCGCCGTTCTCCTATTGAAGCTATGCTATACTTAGCAAATCTATCTTTTGGGTGGCTTGATGATATAATACTACTGTTTTCTTCTAAAGCTACAATCCTTAAAAAGTTACAAGACTTTAAGGCTCTTTATAATAAACTAGAAAGAGTAACTAGGTAGAGGGTAATATAGAGTTATGATTACTATACTTAAAAAGGAGTTGAACTGATGCCTAGAAAGAGAAAAGAACCAGTATTTTTAATACAGAGCCGAGCAGTATATGATCGGCATCCTGTGTCAAAAAAGCGATTTCCTGGGGGAAAGGTAGTATGGGGGAAGTGGGTTGGCTGGACAGAGCATCTTGACAACGCTTTCAACTTCCGTGATGCCGTTCGGTATGCTAGGAAACTATTAAGGAGCAAGCGGCTAGGAACTATCGTTTATATCCGCAGAGTTTCAGAGAAGGGGTTTCCGACACGGCAAGTCACAAAACTATTTCAGGCGAAATGGGGACACGATGATAAGCCCTTTACCGAGTTTGATGGTTTGGCTGGCTTTTACTGGGCAAGGAGGGCGAAGTTACTATGAGTTATTTCCCTAGAAATAAATATCATGCCGTAAGAAGTTATAGCAATCTTTTGAAGAGAGAGTTCGATAGCAAAGCAGAGGCACGGCGTGGCGAAGAATTATGGTTATTGGAGCAAGCCGGGATGATTGATGATTTGCAATACCAGGTTCCTTATGTGCTATGTAAAAAGCCCAGCATCAAAATAAAGATAGATTTTGTGTACTGGTTGGATGGGAAGGTTATTTACGAAGACGTTAAAGGGATGATTACCAGAGAGGCGAGAATAAAAATGGCGTGGATTAAAGAACAGCAGGGAATTGATGTGTGGGTGACAAGTTAAGGGGATAACATTTCAACCACAAATGTATAGTGAGATGAAAATAAATAGAAAATGGGCACAACCCAGTCGGCATACTTTTACTATCAAGCCAATTGCGGATTTGTTAAGTCGGTATATTGGTGATGGTAGCGGGTGGGCTGACCCCTTTGCTGGGTATAATAGTCCGGCAGAGTTTACGAATGACTTGAATCCAGCCACGCCAGCTAAATCTCATTTAGATGCCCTAGAGTTTTGTGACGGATTACAAGGTCTTTATAAGGGGATTCTTTTTGATCCTCCTTATTCGCTACGGCAATTAAAGGAATGTTACAACAGTATTAATATAGAGAAAATACCTTATCAGCAAACGATACGCTTCTATGCTGACTTGAGAGATGTACTAACTGGTAAGATACAATTAGGCGGGTATGCTATAAGTTTCGGTTGGAATAGTATAGGTTTCGGGAAAAAGAGGGGCTTTGAGATAATAGAGATTTTGCTTGTATCACATGGCAGAGCGCACAACGATACGATTGTCACTGTAGATATTAAAAACTGGGAGCAACCAAAGCTAAAATGAACTATACATAATACGCCCAAATGTTAGGAGGTAAAAGGTAGTGGATGAAATAGATAGGATACTAAAAAACAGTAGCAAAGCAGAACTCATTGAGAGATTAGATGAAGAATTAAAGGAGTCTGATAAGGTAATTATCGTCTTAATCACTGATAAAGAAGATGGTAGATATACAAGCCAAGTAATGACCTTGGGAATAGAGAATACCTATGAGGCTTATGGGATATTAGATGTAGCAAAACACGATTTACTAGAAGAGGATTTAGTATAAGGAGGTAATGCCTATCGGAAATAAGACTGGGTAATAAACAACTTAAAAAGGAGAAAATTTGAAAAAGAAACTAATACTTATACCACTTCTAATCCTCGTTCTTGTGGCTACTTTAGCCATAGGATGCACTGGGGACCAAGGCCTCAAGGGTCCCAAAGGGAATACTGGGGGGCAAGGGATTCAGGGAGAGCGAGGACCACAAGGCGAACAAGGACTACAGGGTGAAGTTGGACTGCAAGGAGTAATAGGAAGGACTGGCCCAACGGGAGTCGCTGGCTCTGCAGGTGCAAAAGGAGACCAAGGCATACAAGGTGTGCTTGGAGCGGCTGGAAGTCCTGGATCCACAGGTGCTACTGGAGCCATTGGATCAACAGGGGCACAAGGTGAAGTTGGTCCTACCTTTTCCAATCTTGGCATTCTACTGTATGTAGAGGATGGTGGGGAAGAGGTTGCTTATGTTACCTACATTCTTGATGAGCCTATTGCACTAGAGGACTTAGTAGAACTAACATTCTTTCAGGAGCTAGTCTACGGCGGTGTAGGGTCAGGGCAATATGGGGCTAATGTTATCCTTGGCATTGATGTGGACGGTGATGGATATGAGGCTGATGACCTAGCTTGGCATATTGGTGAGACGCAGCATAAATCTGAGGTTCTGGGGAATGATACTTTCATTGAGATGGATGGAGTTCTCTTTTATCCTAATCCTAAGAGGGTGGAGGCACTAAGCGTTGGTAAGTGGTGGACTCCTAATACTACAGGAAATGGACTTTCTGTTGACCTTTACTGTTTATTCCCGGAGTTACTAACGAGAATAAGTGAGGGAGGTTGGGATACAAATGTCCCAAACACATCTGTCCAGGTAAGCCTAATCAGACTTATTATCGGTGGTTCTGGAAGCTGGATGGACACCGCCTTTCGAGTCACTTCTGATATGATACCATCCGAGGTGGGAATGTATCCCTAGTAGGACTACAGGGAAGGATTTATTTCTTCTCCGCTGGGGTCAAGTTAATTGACCTCAGATGAGAGGGCATAAAGTAAAGGAGGTGAACTTTGCCTATGGGGATAATAGTAATGGGGGTTATTTCTGTTCTTATAATAGGCGGAATCGTTTACCTGAAATATTTTCATAAAGGTTAATGAAAGGAGGTAAGGGGTAATGATAACCATAAAAAAGACCACAGCAATGTATCTAATGGACAAGAGCAATGCTAGTGAGTTAATAAAGTTTATCGCTGGCTTAAAATCTTGGGTGGCGAAAGTTGCTAATGAGGATTATGACAACCTTGTTTTATTAGAGGCAAGATTTAATGAGATAATTGAGACACAAACACCTAGATTTGTTCCGTGGGTTTATGTGGAAGGGTTTGTTGAAATAGAAGAGACGAGTAGGAGGTAAGGGGTAATGAAAGCTGTTGACTGGGCATTCTTAGCAGTTGTGGTATCTGTGGGACTGTTACTATTTACAGTAATCATAACAATGATATTAACCTCTGAGTCATTATGGTTAGTTTTAGGAAAATTAGGTAAGTGGGTTTTAGGAGGTAAGGGGTAATGGGAAGGGGGATGAAGGTATTACTCAGTAAAGAAATCCCGTCATGGACAAAGTGGGCAGTATTTAGTATCTGGCTCTTTATACTGCTCTTATGGCTCTCTGGCTATTCAGCTTACTTTGGTTTTTAGGTGGCCTAATTAAAATCTAAGGGGGAAAGAGATGAAAGGACAATGTGAAATTGGCGGATGCCAAAAACCAGCTAAATATGCACTTAATAAGCTATATCCCGATGGTAAAAAGAGATGGCTCCATGTCTGTAAGGAACACGAAGGGGAAATCGGTAATGAAAACCTTAATCGTGTAGGTGGACATTTAACCGAAAAGGAATTAAACCGGCGTATTTGACAAATCCTGGTAAATATGTTATATATAAAACAATAAAGGTTGAGTGAGGTGAATAGTAATGGCCCAAACAGCAGTTAGGACAAAAACACTTGCAGACAATCTGGCAAACTCATTTCGGAAAGATGGTTACAAGGTAAGAGTAACCAAAATTCCCAAAAGTACTCCTTACTATAAATATGGACTTCGGTACTATGTAAATGTCATAGGTATGAGGTGAATAGTAATGGAGGAAACGCCCTAATAATTTAATAAACATTTACTCCTTTCTCCTTTCACTAGGAGCCATCCTCTATCAGTTATAGGGGGGTGGCTCTCTTCTACACAGACCTTACCAGAACGCCCCAGGTCAAATTCTACCCTTATTACCCTATTACACAAGTAATCTACTATACCCCATCCCAGGATATCTATTACAGACCCTATCACTAGCTATAACCCCTTTTAAGTAATCGGTCCCCCCTATTTACCCGGAAAGCGATAATAGCCGGGTTACAGATCGGCTTCCTTGTGGACACCAGCTCTGTTGTTCCGTCCTCGTAAAAAAGAAGTCTCATCCGTGATGGGACCCGATCCTGTGGCTTTTCCCCGAACTCCAATTCTGTATTCTCATTCACCGGTAATACACCTCCTTTATATTCCATTCTTTTAGTTTGGCTTGCCATCTAACCATATCTTTAATAAGTGGACAAGTTTCCTCAGCAAAGTCCACCACTTCCCTTATCCCTGCCTTGAAGGATATTTCTGCTTGGGCTTGGACTATACCATCTAAATCCCAGTAACAATCATCACCACCTGCGTGAGCTTCGGGAGTATTCATATATTGTGCAATCTGTTCATCACTCATCACTGTATCTTTAGCTTCCATTAGTTCCCTCCTTTAATATTTACCACACCCTATACCAGACCCCCCACAATCACTTTCTAGGCTTACTAACCCTATCAAGAGTATAAACTACCCAGGCATTGATAGACCACTTCCTTTTATTAGCTAGTAGGCTTATCCGGTCAATCAATCTTTGGGGTAAGCGGAAGTTCCTAGTGATGGTAGGTTCTTTAGTGTCCATGTTGTTTCTTGCTCTCTATTTGAGATTTTCTCCCGACTATATTAGTTATTGCCTCTATGCCTATAAAAAAAGTCGTCATTTTATCTGGTCTAAGCATCAAATACAGAAATAGGATAATGACAAGTGGAAAATACAATATCATGCTAACTAGGTGCAACACTAACATTTTTAATATTCGCCTTATCATTATTATTACCTCCTATGGCTACAAGTATAGCACATTGTGTCAACCTTTGTCAAGATATACCTTACTTTACAATAACACTCTTTTGGGTCGCACTATATTATATGTCTAGGCGTGAGCATATAGCATAAGGGAGTATAAGCGAGCATAGGGGAGGGTTATTAGACATAACGCTTTTCCAATCAACCATACTTAAAAGCCATACATTTTAGCCCTATCATTAACACGGATACCTCTGAGACGCACTACAATGGATATAGGGTAGGCCTAAATAAAGAATGGGTAAAAGGAGGGGGTGG
>Ga0307377_10000376_pt1 | contig 60540 bp, 42 predicted proteins | sample TR3MG_FD_202535 | JGI IMG/M metagenome (GOLD analysis project Ga0307377, IMG submission 202535) | Soil microbial communities from Risofladan, Vaasa, Finland - TR-3 | ecosystem: Environmental > Terrestrial > Soil > Coastal area > Acid sulfate soil | place: Finland: Risofladan, Vaasa | collected... | reverse complement strand
CTAGCGATTGCCCACGAGATCGGTGACCGGCACGGGGAGGGTGCGGCCCTGGGCAACCTGGGGAATGCCTCCGCCGCCCTAGGGGACGCGCGGCGCGCCATCGGGTACTACGAGCAGCAGTTGGTCATCACCCGCGAGATAGGCGACCGGGGCGGGGAGGAGAACGCGCTGGGCAACCTGGGGAATGCCTACGTGCGCCTGGGCGACGCGCGGCGCGCCATCGGGTACTACGAGCAGGCGCTAGCGATTGCCCACGGGATCGGCGACCGGCGCGGGGAGGGTGCGGCGCTGGGCAATCTGGGGGGTAGCTACGCCGACCTGGGGGATACGCGGCGGGCCATCCGGTACTACGAGCAAGCCAGCGTAATCCTGGAAGAAGTCGGCGACGTGATGGCAGCCGTCGGTGTCAGTTTCAACCTGGCCCTGCTGCTGGCCCAGCAGGGGCGCCCAGCAGAGGCTCTGCCTTACGCCCAGCGCGCCGCCCAAGTCTTTGCCCGGATCGGCCACCCAGAATATGCTCAGCGGGCGCAGGCGTTGGTGGCGCAGTTGCAGGGCAAAGCACACTGATCGTGCGCGAGATATTGAAGCGACTACAGGAGGCTCACCGATGAACGTCTATCCACCCGGAACGCGCATTGGCCAATACGAAATTGCCGGCCGCCCGCTGGTGGGCGGGATGGGCATCGTGAGAGGGAGGAACAATGTCCACTTTCAAAGACGGCTATGCCCTGATCGTTGGGATCGCTGGATACTCCAAAGTACGTAGACTGCCCAAGACTGTATTGAAGGACGCTCGAGACGTGCACCGCCTCTTGCGCTCGTCAACTCACTGTGGCTATTCTGATGCCCAAGTCCGGCTGCTACTCGACGATCAGGCTACCGCCGACGGTATCCGCGATGGACTACGGTGGTTGGCCGGGGTGGCTGGCACGGGTGATACCGCTCTGGTTTTCTTTTCCGGCCACGGAGGGCGAGTCGAGAGCGGTTCCCAAGCCGGGAACTATATCGTCCCTTTCGATTGTGACCCAGCGGATCTGCCCGGAACGGCCATCCCTGGCAACGAATTGACCGGTTTGCTACGTGACGTCCAGGCCCAGCGGGTGCTGGTTCTCTTCGACTGCTGCTACTCCGGGGGCACAGGTGAGCCCAAGGGCCTGGGGCCGGAGCCCGCGGAGTTCAAATCTGGTCTCGAAGAAAGCTACTACGAACACCTGGCTCAGGGTGCAGGTCGCGTGATTATGGCTTCGTCTCGCTCCGATGAAGAGTCTCTGGTGCTGCACGGGATGGACAACAGCCTCTTCACCCACTACCTGCTGAAAGCGCTGCGAGGCAGTGCTCGCACTCGAGGCGACGGCCTCATCCGCGTCTTTGACATTTTCGACTACGTGTCGGAAGAGGTTCCAACTCGTGGCCCTCAGCACCCGATCTTCAAAGCAGCCGACCTGGAGAACAACTTCGCGATTGCCCTGTACCTGGGCGGCAAGCAAGTTGAGCCTGCTCCAGGCCCAGCCCAGCCTTCGCGCGCGGCTACGGGCAAGCGTGTCTTGGGTGAGGCGGTCGTGCACACGCGGCTTCACTCACTGGCTACTTTCATCCGCCAACGTCGCGAGACAGGCGAGCCACCCTACGTCCTTGTCCTGGGTGCAGGAGCATCGCTGGCCTCGGGCGCCGCTTCTACCGCTCGCATTGTCGAGACAGTTGTTCAGGAATATAGGGGGCTGGAGCTGGCCGGCCTCTCCTGGGAGGAGAAGCTGGCCGCTTTCTTCAAGGTTTTGGACGGCGTGAGCGCCGAGGAACGTTATCTCATCCTCAGTCGCCACTTGAAAGGCGCACAGTCTTCGCCCGGCTATCACCACCTGGCGGCCCTCGTCAAAGCGGGCTGTTTCGACACCATCCTCACGACCAACTTCGATCTCTTCCTGGAGAATGCCCTGATGGATGCCGGCCTGCGGGCGCAGGAGTTCACAGTGCTGGTCAACGGCCAGGACCAGGAAGACCACATCCTCAGGGCGCTCAAGTACCCTGCCCCCAAGATCAAAATACTCAAGCTGCACGGCGATCTCAACGCTCGCCTCTTCGCCTTTACCCCTCAGGAGGTCTTCCAGTTCGCCGATCGGATTGAGCGGACGTTGACCGAGATGCTGAATGGTGACATTGTGGTGGTGGGGCACAGCCTGCGGGATGATGACCTCAACCGTTGTATCCGGGCGAGCGGCGGTGCCCTGTGGTACGTCAACCCGGCCGAGCCGTCGCCAGCCGATTTCGCACGCCGCGCCATGGTGGCCCGTGGCACCTCCGATCACATCATCAGTGGCGAGTTGGGGAGATTCGACGAGTTCCTGGCATGGTTGCACCTGGAGTTGCTGCTTCCTCTGCCCTTGCAGGTGTCTGATCCCAAGGAGCGACGGTCGCTGGCTGACCTGGATGACTGCCGCAGGCGAGGTGACCATCTTGGTATGGCTGCCGCTCTGGAGACCCTGGCCCGCATCTATGCTCAGGCCGGCCATAAGGAGCGAGCGGAGGTCTGCTATGATCGTGCCGTAGCGCTCTTGGAGGGCCTGGGGGATTTGCAGCGGGCAGCGCGCGTTCTGCGTGCCCTGGGCAGGTTTCACGCCGGGCTCAATAGGCCTTTTGAGGCTCTGAGCTGCTACCATCGCAGCCACGATCTCAGCCGCGAGACGGCTGACCCGCAAGGCCTGGCCCAATCGCTGGCTATGATGGGGCAATGCTGGCGGGCGGTGCACAAACTGGAGAAGGCGATCCCATACTGGGAACAGGCCTTGGCTGTCCCAGATGGCCTCGGTGAGGGTGAGTCGAAGCGGGTGGCTCGATGGCTGCATGAAGCACAGAGAAGGCTTGGGACGGCGGAGGAAGCGCCAGGTAAAGAAGCGGAAGCGGTATGAAGCCGAACAGGGAGGTTTGTCATGGGACGAGAAAAGCCCAAGTTGGTCGTCCTGGGTGGCCCCATGGATGGCCTGGAATTCAGCGTTGATCAACCGGTGATGACTATCGGGCGGCGGGATGATCAGGATGTGTGCCTGCGACTGGACCAGGCCGTTTCTCGCCATCACGCCAGGCTGAGCGTCGAAGAGGGTGAATACTGGCTAGAGGACGATGGCAGTACTTATGGCACCTTCATCGCGGATGGCGAACACAAGATTGAGGACCGGGTCAAGATCACGCCAGGTGACACTTTTCGCCTGGGTGCCCAGAGTACTCTGAAGTTGGTGCTTGAGGACGTGGAAAGTAAGATTGTGCGGCAGGCCGACCACCTGATGCGCAGGTTGGCCGTCCGTCTGCCTGAAGTCCCGCAGGAGAAGTGGACCATGCTTAAGGAACAGTTAGCCGCCATCCTACGCCGATTGGACGAGGTGAGCAGCGAGGAGGAGCTTGTGGTCCTGCTCCAGCAGATGGCGACGATCATTGAGGAAGCACTGGGGGTGCACGTCGTCGTTGGTCGCCAGCCGGGCTCTGGAGAGCCTTGTGGTGTATCGCCTGACGCTGCCGATTTGTCTCCCGAAGAAGGTGGGCTGGGAACCCTGGTGACCTTCTTCAAGTCGAATCTGAGTGAGATCATCAAGAAGATGGAAGCAGAGGAAGCGGAGGGGGCCAAGCCATGACGACCCAGGAACATACCAAGGCTTTATGGAAAGCGCTTATGGATTCTCTAGGCGAGGACAGCAAAGTCATCCTGGATGTGGCCGCGGCGTATTCGGAAGGGTTGAAGCACCACTACCTGGGCACAGAGCATCTCTTCATGGCCATGACCAAGCTTGAGGGTAGCCTGACCCGGAAAGTGCTGGCTGCCTTCACGCTGGACGCCAAAGAGACGCGGGATCGGCTGAAGGTCACGGCCGGCCCGGGGTACAAGAAGCCGCCGTGGGAAGGCATGATGCCGACGCCACGCCTGCGGAAGACCCTGGTGGCGGCGCACGAGTTGGCCACGGATGAGGGCTGCGCGCGCATCGGTGAACGCCATCTACTGCTGGCCATCCTACAGGACGAGGACAGCCTGCCGGCGCGGGTATTGCAGCGGATCGCCCAGGAGAGGCAGTTCGACTACGCTCAATTGCTGAGTACAGCCATCGCAACGACCTGGAGTCCGCCTGCGGACGGGGTGCCGCCTTACGACCTGCAAGCCAGTTTTGGCGGGCCTGCCTCTAGAGGTCGGGCACCAGCGGACGGCGACGTGCGGCCTCCCCAACCGCCACCCGGCCACACGCCTGCCCTGGACGAGTATGGCCGTGACCTGACCGCAGAAGCCGGTCAGGGTAAGCTTCACTCTGCCATCGGCGTGGATGACATCCTGCGGCGCATCGGGCGGGTGCTGATTCAGAGAGAGGCTAACAATCCACTGCTCATCGGTGAGGCCGGCGTCGGCAAGACGGCCATCGCTGAAGGCTTTGCCTACCGCCTGGCCCATGGCCCAGCGGTCGTCGAAGCGCTGCGTGGCAAGCGCATCGTCGAGTTGTCAATCAACAGCCTCGTCGCCGGCACGATCTACCGAGGCCAGTTGGAAGATCGAATCCAGCAGGTGTTGGCCGAAGTGAAAGCCAACCCGAATGTCATCGTCTTCATAGACGAAATCCACACCGTCCTCGGCGGGGGGACGGGCAATGGTCTGACCGGCATTGCCAATGCCCTGAAACCGGCCCTGGCGCGGGGCGAGTTCCCGTGCATTGGTGCCACCACAGTCGCCGAATACCGCCGTTACATCGAGCCTGATACTGCGCTGGCCCGCCGTTTCGAGACCATCTTGATCGAGGAACCAGACGTTGACGCCTGTATCGAAATCCTGAAGGGGCTGAGACCCGTCCTGGAGGAGCACTACCAGCTGCATATTGACGACGCTGCTATCGAGGCGGCCGTGCGGCTCTCGGCCCGCTATCTTCCCGGTGAGCGCCTCCCGGGCAAGGCGGTCAAACTCCTGGAACAGGCTTGTCCCGTAGTCGGTGTCCCCTCGCTGACGGAAGGGAAAGTGCCCGCCGACCAACTCATCTTCACCGAGGTGAACGAGGACCTGATCCGCTACCTGCTGGCAGAGAAGACCGGTATTCCGCTAGCCCGCCTTACGATGGACGAACTGGCTCGTTTGAAAGGGATGGCAGAATGGCTGAAAGAACGGGTCATTGGTCAAGACGAGGCAGTGGTGGCCATGACTCAGGCGGTGAAACAGGCACGAGCGGGGCTGACAGACCCACGCCGGCCGGTGGGTGTCTTTCTCTTCGTGGGACCGACCGGTGTGGGCAAGACGGAGTTGGCCCGCGCGCTGGCCGAGTTTCTCTTTGATACACCTGAGGCCCTTGTCCGCCTGGACATGAGCGAATTCCATGAGAAGCATCAGGTCTCACGACTCATCGGTGCCCCACCCGGCTACGTAGGTTACGAAGAAGAGGGACAATTGACCGGCAGGCTGCGCCTGCGGCCTTACTGCGTAGTCCTTCTAGACGAGATAGAGAAAGCCCATACTGACGTCCACCACCTATTCCTGCAACTGTTCGATGAGGGGCGGCTGACCGATGCACGGGGCCGCACTGTCAGCGGTCGGGAGGCACTGTTCATCATGACCTCGAACATTGGATCGGAGATCTACGCCCAGGAGCCCCTTGGGTTCGCACAGCACGGGAAGTTCGATGCTGCCTGGCTGCGGGAGAAACGCCAGGCGGTTCAGAAGGCCATCCGCGAGAAGTTCAAGCCGGAGTTTCTGAACCGCATAGACCAGGTTGTGCACTTTAATCCCCTGAGCTCCCAAGACGTCGCAAACATTTTTGGCCTCCTGTTCCATGAAGTCCAGGACCGCATCTTGTCCCGGCGGAGTATCACGTTGGCTATCACTTCTGAGGCCGCTGAGTTTGTGTGCCAGCAAGGGTATGACCCGCTCCAGGGCGCTCGCCCCTTGCGCCGTACTATCGAGAGCCTGATCGTTCAGCCGGTGACCGAAATGATACTAGAGGGACAGGCAAACCGAGGCGACCACATCGAGATCGCGTTTGACGGCGGGCGGCTGAACTTCAAGAAGGCACGGAGGGCCCAATGACCGAAGTATACAGATCTGGAACCCTGATTGGTAACCGCTACGAAGTTGTCCAAGGCCCGCAAGAGAAACCCAGTCTCGCTGGCGGTATGGGTATCGTCTACCTGTGCGAAGACCTCAAAGAGGACCGTCCCGTGGCGCTTAAGACCTTCAAGCCCGAGTACCTGCCCAACCGCGCCGCGCGCGACCGCTTCCTGCGCGAAGGCACGCACTGGGTTGACCTGGGTGCTCACCCCCACATTGTGCACTGCTACCAGGTGATCCAACCCGGTGTTGCGCCGGAGGTCTACCTGGTACTGGAACTGGTGGCCAAAGAGCAGGACCGGGAGGATGCCTCGCTGCGCTCCTGGCTGCCCCCAGGCCACCCGCTGCCGGTGGAGACCGCGCTCTTGTTCGCGCTGCAGATCGCGCGGGGGATGGCCCATGCCGCTGCGGTCATCCCCGGCTTCGTGCACCGCGACCTGAAGCCGGAGAATGTCCTGGTGGGGGCGGACCGGCTGGCGGGCACAGGTGTCAACCGGCTGCGGGTGACAGACTTTGGGCTGGCGGCGGTGTTGGAGGTCAGTGGCCAGGGAGCAGAGACGAGTGATCAGGATATTCCCCCCTCTAGTCCGGGCTCTCAGGTCGCTGATCCTCTACGGCGCACACAGCTGACCCGCGGTATCGTCGGCACGCCTTCGTATATGGCACCGGAGCAGTGGCGGGGGGAGGGGATGAGCGTGGCGGCGGACGTGTACGCGCTGGGGTGCATGCTGTACGAGATGGTAGCAGGGCAGCGGGCGGTGAGCGGGGGCAGCCTGGCGGCGCTGGAGCGGGCGCACTGCATGGGACAGGTACAGCCACTGCCGGGAAGTATACCTGGGGTGGTGAGGGAAATGGTACAGCACTGCATGGCGGTGGAGCCTGTAGGGCGATACGGAACTTGGGAGAAGGTGGAGGCAGCGCTAGCGGGTGCATACGCGAAAGTAGTGAGACGCGCCGTACCGAAAATGCAGCCAGCGCAGAAGCTGAACCGGGCGGAGAGGGTGGCGGTAGGCTGGTCGTATGCAGCTATAGGAAGTTCATACCTGGACATTGGAAAAGCCAAGCGGGCACTTGGGTACTTTGAGCGAGCGCGGGAGGTGGGGCGGGCGAAAAGGGAGGGACTACTAGAGAGGTCAGGGTTGAATGGCCTGGGGGAGGCTTATCGCAGCCTGGGGAATATGCAGCAGGCGATCTGTTACCATGAACAGGCACTGACGCTTTCTCGCAAAGCCGGCGACCAGAACGGTGAGCGTGGTGCCCTAAGCGGCCTAGGCATCGTCTACAAGACCTTGGGCGATGTACAACAGGCCATTAGGTGCCACGAACGAGCGCTAGAGATTGCTCGCGAGGTTGGTAACTGGCTTGGCGAGGGCGACGCCCTGGCCAACCTTGGAATAGCCTATAGAACCCTCGGGGATGCGTGGCGGGCGATTGAGTACTATGAACAGGCGCTGACTATCTGGCGCGAGATCGGCGACCGTCACCGAGAAGGATCTGACTTAGGTAATCTGGGTAACGCCTACGCTGACCTGGGGGATGCTCAGCACGCCATCGACTATTATGAACAAGCATTGGCAATTGCCCGTGAGATCGGGGACCGGCGGAATGAGGGGGCCTGGTTGGGCGGTCTGGGGATTGTCTACGCCAACATGGGATATCTCCAGAAAGCTATTGAATTATACAAGCAAACGCTGGTTATCTGGCGTGAGATCGGGAACCGGCACGGCGAGGGTGTTCACCTATGCAATTTGGGTACAGCTTATGACCGTTTAGGGGATGTACAGCAGGCCATGGAGTGCTACCAGCAAGCGTGGACGATCCAGCGTGAAGTTGGTGACATCAAGGGCGCGGCTTTAGATTTGCTCAATATAGCTCTGTTGTATGCGCGACAGAATGAGTTGGCTCAAGCGCTTCCTCTGGCACAACAGGCGGCCGAACTCTCTGCTGGCATTGGCTATACCCAGTGCGCTGAGCGTGCACAGCAGTTGGTGACTCAGCTTCGGGTGAGGATGCGGTAGCTATTGGCGACTGCAGGAGTGTCAGTACGTCACACTCAGCACTGGCTGCAAAGGAGAGTTGGTTTCTCCCAAGCCTGGCTCGAAGCCGGAAGAAGATGCCGGATGAGCTTATATTCACCGGGATGCTGCATTGCGGATCGCTACGAAGTTGTCGGCCGGCCTTTGATAGGCGGTATGGGCATCGTGTACGTGTGTTTTGACTACCAGGAACAGCGTCCGGCAGCGCTGAAGACCTTCGTTGCTATGGCGTCGAGTACATCAGCGACGGGCGGGAAATCTATCTGGTGCTGAAATTTGTTGCGCAGGAACAAGGTCGCTACAACGCCTCGTTGCAGTCTTGGCTCACACCGGGGGCATCACTGTCAGTGGAGCAAGTGCTGCTGGCCCAGCAGGGACGCATAACAGAGGCTCTGCCTTACACTCAGCGCGCCGCCCAAGTCTTTGCCCGGATCGGCCACCCATAATGTACTCAGCGGGCGCAGCCATTGGTGGCGCAGTTGCAGGGCAAAGCACCCTAGTTGTGCGCGAGATACTGAAGTGACTACAGGAGGCTCACCGATGAAAGTCCATGCACCCGGAATGCGCATTGGCCAGTACGAAATCGCCGGCCGCCCGATGGTCGGCGGGATGGGCATCGTCTACGTGTGCCGCGACCTGGAGCAAGACCGCCCCGTGGCGCTCAAGACTTTCCAACCGCGGTTCCTGCCCAATCGCGCCGCCCGCGACCGCTTCCTGCGCGAAGGCACGCACTGGCTAGACCTGAGTGCCCACCCCCACATCGTGCGCTGCTACGAAGTGCTGCACATTGACCCCGAAGTCTACCTGGTGTTGGAACTGGTGGCCAAAGAGCAAGGGCGGGAGGACGCCTCGCTACGCTCCTGGCTCGTACCTGGCCACCCGCTGCCGGTGGAGATCGCGCTCTTGTTCGCGCTGCAGGTTGCGCGCGGGATGGCCCACGCTGTGGCGACCATCCCCGGCTTCGTGCATCGGGACCTGAAGCCGGAGAACGTACTGGTGGGAGCGGACCGGCTGGCGGGGACGGTCTCGTCGCAGACGGGCGTGAACCGCCTGCGCGTGACCGACTTTGGGCTGGCGGCGGTGTTGGAAGAAGCAGGGAGCAGGATGCAAGATACGGGAAGCAAGGAGCAGGAAGCGGAGGGAGCGCAGGCGAACGTGGGCCGGACACAGTTGACGCGGGGGGTGGTGGGGACGCCGCTGTACATGGCGCCGGAGCAGTGGCGTGGGGAGCCGGTGGGGGTATACACCGACGTGTACGCGCTGGGCTGCATCCTGGCGGAGATGCTGACCGGGCGGCGGGTGGTCGAGGGGGGCACTCTGGGGGTGCTGGAGCGCGCGCACTGCGCGGAGAAGCGGCGGCAGTTGCCGGCAGGGCTGCCGAGAGCGGTGGAGGAGGTGGTGACCTGCTGCCTGGCGCTGGAACCGGGGGCGCGCTACCGGAGTTGGGAGGAGGTGGAAGAGGCATTGAGGGAAGTGTACCGATCTGTGCTGAGGCGCCCTGCCCCGCCCGTGTCATCGGCGGCGGTGTTGAGCCGTGGGGAGCGGCTGGCGGTGGGGTGGTCGTATAGCGCGTTAGGGGCTTCATATCTGGACATAGGTAAGGTGAGGATAGCGCAGAGCTACTTTGAGCAGGTGCGAGATGTAGCACAGAAGGAGAGCGAGCCACTGCTAGAGGCGGATGGACTGAACCACTTGGGCCAAGTTCACGCTGCCCTGGGGGAGGCGAGCCAGGCCATAGCCTGCCATGAGCAGGCGTTAGCGACTGCCTGTGGAATTCGAGAAATGTCTGTGGAGCATTCAGTAGAATGGATGGCGGGCTTGTACAGCGAAGGGATCATCTTGGGCAGCCTGGGCAACGCCTACGCGGACTTGGGAGACGTGCCCCGGGCCAGTGATTGCTTAGAACGAGCACTGACGATTGCTCGCAAGCTCGGTGACCGGCACACTGAGGGAGCCATCCTGGGCAATTTGGGTGCTGTACAGTACCGCCGTGGAAATATGAAACAGGCCATCGCGTATCACAAGCAAGCACTGCAGGTTGCCCGCGAGGTCGGGGACCGGCAGGGGGAAGGAAACGCGTTAGGTAATCTGGGGGAGGTACACCGCAAGCTCGGGGATACACGACAGGCTCTCAGGCTCTTCGAACAACATCTCAAGATTACGCGCCAGATAGGTGACCGACGTGGCGAGGGAACCGTCTTAGGCAACCTGGGAAACATCTACTCAGACCTAGGGCAGCGGGAGCAAGCCATCGACTACTATGAGCAGGCGCTAGTAGTTACCCGCGAGGTTGGTGATCGGCGTGGGGAAGGGATCGCACTGACAGGTTTGGGAAACATCTGCAAGAACGGGGGTCGTGTGTGGCAGGCGATTGAGTACTACAAGCAGGCCCTGGAGATCGACCGCGAGGTCGGCGACCGGCGTGGGGAGGGATACGACTTGATGGGCCTGGGCAACGCCTACTCCGATCTGGGGGATGTGCAGCGAGCCGTTGGATACTATGAGCAAGCCGGTGCAGCCCTGGAAGGAATAGGCGATTTGATGGGATCTGCCAGTGTTAGTTTCAATCTAGCCCTGGTGCTTGTCCAGAATGGACACCTTGCCAGAGCCTTGCCGCACGCTGAGCGAGCAGCGCAAGTCTTTGCCAATATCGGGCATGTTCAGCATGCTCGGCAAGCGCAGCGGTTAGTGGCCGATATTAGAATGATGGCGTTTTGACCATCATCAATAGGGTGAAGACTGAGTTATGAACATCTGCCCATCTGGTGCCTTGATTGGCGGCCGCTACGAAGTGGCCGGCCGCCCGATGCTCGGCAGGATGGGCATCGTCTACGTGTGCCGCGACCTGGAGCAAGACCATCCGATGGCCCTCAAGACCTTCCCTCCCGAATTCCTGCCCGACCGCGCCGCGCGCGACCGCTTCCTGCGCGAGGGCACCGCCTGGGTGGACCTGGGCGCGCATCCTCACGTCGTGCGCTGCTACGAGGTGCTGTACATTGACCCCGGAGTCTACCTGGTGCTGGAGTTGGTGGCGAAGGAGCAGGGGCGGGAGGACGCCTCGCTGCGCTCGTAGCGGACGTCAGGGCGGCCGCTGCCGGTGGAGACGGCGCTGCTGTTTGCGCTGCAGATCGCGCAGGGGATGGCCCACGCCGCCGAGACCATTCCCGGCTTCGTGCATCACGACCTCAAGCCGGAGAACGTGCTGGTGGGGGCGGACCGGTTGGCGGGCACAGGTGTCAACCGGCTGCGGGTGACCGACTTTGGGCTGGCGGCGGCGCTGGAGGCGAGTGATCAGGGATCAGTGACCAGGGATCAGGGTACTCCTCCCTCGGGTCGGGGCTGCCAGGTCACCGATCCTCTGCGCCGCACGCAGTTGACGGGGGGGGGACGCCGGCGTATATGGCCCCCGAGCAGTGGCAGGGAGAACCGGTCGGGGTGTACACCGACGTGTACGCGCTGGGCTGTATCCTGGCGGAGATGCTGACTGGGCAGCGGGCGGTCGAGGGAGGCAGCCTGGGGGCGTTGGAGCGCGTGCACTGCGCGGGGGCGCATCCTGCGCTGCCGGTGAGAGTGCCGGAGAGAGTGCGGGCCCTGGTGAGGCGCTGGCTGGCGGTGGATGGAGGAGCACGCGGCTCGAATTGGGAGGAGGTGGAGGGGGCGCTGGTGGCGGTCTACGTGGGGGCAAGCGGCTGATCGGCCCCGGCGCTCGCACATTCACACTGGAGGAGTTTATCACCGATCACCTAGCTTGATGTACCCGATTACCCTTGTTACTCGTGGGCGGGGCCGAAAATCGCCCCCGCAAAACAGGCGACATCTCTTGACTAGCTCACCGATTGCCAACAAGCGGGAACGAGAGGAGTGAAACGGAAGATGGCTACTCTATATAAACCCGGCGACGTGATTCGCGACAACTACAGAGTATACGACATCAAAGAAGGGGGAATGGGGATCGTTTACTTGTGCCATAGGCTTGATGTTCCCATGGACATGGCTCTTAAGACAATACGGGAGGAATATCTAGCCGATCCGAATGTTCGCGAGCGTATCTTGAGAGAAGCAGAGATCTGGACGAATCTGGGTGGCCACCCTAACATCGTACGGTGTTGGGGCGCAGAGTTTATCAGAAGTCAGTTGTTCCTGTTCCTTGGGCTTGTAAAGGGTGCACCCGGAATGCAAGTTGAATTGCGTTCGTATATCACTCATCACCTTTTGGGTCCGACAGACTCGATCAACATCGCGATACAGATTTGCATCGGCATGAAATACGCCCAGGAGCGAGTCCCTGGTCTAGTTCACCGTGATCTAAAGCCAGAGAATGTGTTGATCAGCGCGGATGGTACTGTGAAAGTAACTGACTTTGGGCTGGCTGCTGCATTGGGGAGCGGCAAACCAGTAAGTGCTCCTGACGATTCTGAAGATGATCTGTCGACTGCCCATCCCGCCCTAACGCGTGTGGGTACAACCTGGGGCACCCCACCTTATATGTCACCAGAGCAATGCCGAGGCGATATGGTGGATGTTCGCAGTGATATCTACGCAGTTGGCTGTATTCTGTTTGAGATGCTGACTGGACAGCAGATATTTCCAGTTCGGAGTGTGCGCAGTTTTATCCACCACCACTTGTACGAGGAACCCCGTCCTCTGCATGCTGTAGATAGCAGCCTGCCCGCCGAATTGGAGCACATCGTCTCGCGCTGCCTGCAAAAAGATATCCAGGCCCGTTATCCAGATTTCGTGTCACTAATGGCGGATCTACGTGAAGCGTTCGAGGCTATTGAGAGGCGCCCTCCGAGATTCAAAGTATCGAAGCCTGACCCAGAGATGGCCAATCTTATGGCAAGTTTAGACTTGTTTGTTAAGGCTCGCACCTATAGAGAAATCGGACGCGTGCAGCAGGCATTGGAGATCTACCGGCAACTTATCGCTTCAGGGGAAGCTCAATACCATGAGGAAGCAATTTGCCTGCTCCAACTGGGAAGGCATGAAGAAGCAGAGGCCAGCTTCAAAAAAGCCTTGGAGCTAGAACCTGATAATGCTAGCATCTGGCATGATGTGTCCGTCTTCTACACAGAGCAGGGCAGGCTAGGAGAGTCCCTATCGTGCAACCAACGATCTCTGGAACTGAATCCTGAGGAATCGGGTTATTGGGATCAGAGAGGGTACATTCTGAATAGACTAGGAAATGAAAAGGAAGCCATGGGCTGCTTCAGACGAGCATTTGAGTTGGACCAGACCGACGAAAATGCATGCACCAATGTCGGTGTGTGTTTGGCTAATCGGGGTGAATTGCAAGAAGCCCTGGATTATCAGAAACTGGCAACGACGTTGGCCCCTGCCTTTCCACAAGCCTGGCTCAACAAAGGAGGTGTTCACGTTGCTCTAGGCCAGCACGAAGAAGCATTGGCCTGTTTCGATAAGGCTCTGGCATTGGATCCCAGTCTATCAAAGGCTTGGACTGCCAAGGGACAAACTCAGTCTCTGTTAGGCCAGTGGACAGAAGCATTAGCTTCCGTTGATGGGGCCTTGGCCCTGGACCCGGGTCTGCCAGAGGCTTGGGCCATCAAGAGCCAAGTCCAGACCCAGTTGGGCCAATTAGCAGAGGCGCAAGACTCCATTGACAGGGCCTTGGCGCTGAACTCTGGTCTGCCAGAGGCTTGGATGGTCAAAGGGCAGCTCCAGCATAAATTGGGTCATTTGGTAGAGGCACTGACTTGTCTTGACAAGGCCCTTACACAAAATCCTGACCTGCAGATAGCGTGGACGACAAAAGGTCAAATCCAGGCTGAATTAGGCCAGCTAATGGAGGCGCTGGCTTCTCTTAATAGAGCCTTGGCACTGGCGCCCGATTCCGCTGAGACTTGGATGAGCAGGGCATGGATCCAGGCTAGACTGAACAGGCCGATAGAAGCGCAAGATTCTCTAGACAGAGCGCTAGAGATAGATCCAACTTTCAGAGCAGCCTTGTTAACACACATCCAGTCTCAATTCAGCAAGCCAGAAGAAGCACTGGTGGCAGCTCATATGTTGTGCAATTTGGGGAAACTCGAAGATGCCTTGGCTTGCTGTCACAAAGCCCTCCAGTTGGCCCCTGCCAACAGTACGATCCTGGAAGAGGTCGCCGTCATTCTAAATCGATTAGGAAGGCACCGGGAGGCCTTGAGCTATATCGAGCGTGCATTGGAGATAGCTCCTGATAAAGCCATTACGTGGTACAATAAAGGTGTTATCTATGCAGCTCTGGAAATGTTCGAGGGTGCCTTGGATTGTTATGAGCGGTCACTGTCACTTGACTCCGGCGATTGTGACGTATGGCATAACAAAGGCATCGCTTTAAATAGCCTGGGGAGACATGAAGAGGCCCTATTCTCTTTCGAACAGGCTGTAAAGATAAACTCCTCCTATGCATCAGCTTATGCCGAGCGTGGCGTCGCCTATTTCAGTCTGCAGCGCTACGACGAGGCTATGGAAGATTTCACCCGAGCCATCCAGCTTGACCCCACTTTGGCCCGAGCCCATCTTAACATTGGCGTTGTGCTTGGCAATTGGGGCAGGTGGCGTGAGGCGCTGCACCACTTCGAAAAGGCAGCCCAACTCGGTGAGCCGCGAGGAACACAGTATGTTGAGTTAGCAAGACAGGCACTCGGCGAGGAAGCCGCTCCACGAGTGGCCCCCGGTCAGTTTCGCGTTGCTTTTGAAGCATTCCTGCGGGCCAGTTCTCTGGGCGAAATGCAGTCCGTGGTGACCAGATTCCCATTCATAACGAATATCACTTCTTTCACGGCTACTCCGCAGTTTGCTATGCTGCAGATACCGCCGGACCTCAGACTCGCCTTTGAGCAGCGTTTGGTTTGGCTGCGACAAGTCATCAGTGAGCAGGAACACGAGAACGAGCGGGAATGAAGCCTAAACATCGTTACCAGCCCGGCGACGAGGTCAGTAGACGCTACCAGGTCTACCAAACCGTGATGGGCAAAACAAGGGCGGCACCATTCCTAACGCAACGGGCCGCTGAGATCTGGGGGGGGATCGACAGTGTTTATGCACAGCAAGCGCAACAATCGGCTCTGTTCTTACTTCGCCGCATCTACCAGCCAGCCGAGGACTCGGACGGGGGTGGCGGCCTGCTGGGCCAGGTCTCCCAGGTCCTTCATCCCTTCCGGCACCAGCACTGTGCGCAGGCGGTCGCCGAAGGCCGCCCGGCACTCCCGCCACATGCGGCGGGCGTCGTCCCGGTGGGTCACCAGGTACACGCGCGGGTGCACGCCGCGGAGGACCCGTGCAGGGACTCGACATACTCCCGCTTGACCCAGCTCCACAGCGTTGCCACCGAGACGGTGGCTGCGAGCCTTGTGTGAGAACGGTGGATTGCGTGCTGCTGTCATCGGATTCGGGGATCGGATTGAACGGAACGGGAAGGCTTGCCGCCAAGCCGTGGTGCGTATTGCGTGTGCCGTGTTCCGAAAGCGCAGAGAAAGGCACAGGGCCGGCCATATCAACTGGCAGGCCGGACTGCGCGCTGAGCTGGAAGCAGTAGCCAGGAGGCAGAAGAAGCCAACTATGGAAGCGGTCAGAGTTGAGCAAGTAGTCGTAAAAGACGGTGAAGTTGTCATTACCGGTCTACCCTACAAGACGGGACAAGTGGTTGAGGTGATCGTTTTGCCCCAGCCTCAGAAAACGGTGCGGCGGTCTCACCTGACAGTGCGTCAATTGCGACAGTCTGGGCTGATCGGCCTCTGGAAAGACCGCGCTGATATAGAAGACAGTGCGGCCTACGCCCGGCGACTGAGGGAACAGGTGCAGAGTGAGAAGGTTGCAGCCTGCCTCTGAGCCTACTTGCCTGAACGCTTGCAGCCCCCGCGCCCAGGGGTGTCTTATGCCAGGTATGATCCTGCATGGTACGCCACCGAGACGGTGGCTGCGAGCCTTGTGTGAGAACGGTGGATTACGTGTTGCGGGGCAGGTCTTGCGTGGGCCGCGCCGGCCTGAAAGAGCCGGCGCTGGGAGGCCCCACATACCGGGAGGTCCCGCCCAGCGGCGCCTGTTCCACGGCGGCGCGGCCCATGAGGACGCCTGCTGCCTCAGAAGACTTGCCCTGGCCCGATGATAGCACAGCGCAGAAGGTCGTGGTTGACTTCTGCGACGGAGACTGGCCGGGCCAGTGAGTTCCGTCACCAAGCCGCGCGGCGAAGAGGGTCCGCGATTGCCTTGTGTGGAAGAGAGGCCCCCTCCCCTTAATTTTGGCAGTGGTGCTGGTCGCTGAAAAACTTGACTTGTGCACGATTGTATGATATACACGGTACGGGTCAGGCAAGCAAGAACGCCTCGTGATCTTCGTGGTCTCGCCACCGTGCGCCGAGGCAGCAGAAGCGCCTTGGCGGCAGACATTAAAGCGCCATGACACCCACTCGCCGTCGAGGTGAGTGGGTGCTTCTTTTTTTGTTTTAAAGGCTTGAGCTGCATGAAGCGAAGGTTTTACGTGCAGTTCTTAGGGGACGGGGCGGCGGCAACGCAGCCCTGCTACCCGGCGGAGGTCGGGTAACTGGCCGTCCTACCGCGATGCCCACCACACTCCTCACTTCATTCCATCTACGGCAGGGGCTTGTTCAAACACAATTATGGAGGTTTATAATGAAACGTTTGCTCGGTGTCATGGGAAGTTTATTCGGCGTGCTGGCGCTTGTGACACTGACAATCTGTTTTGCCACAATTCTTGAAAGACTGCAAAGACACACAGAACCAGCGCCTCAAATGTTCCAATCGCCTTTCCGATCACCTATCAGAACACCCACCCCGCAGCCAACACCACGTCGTACGTCAACACGACCGCCAGAACCACCCACACGAACGCCAACACCTACACCCGAATCTTTGCCTACCCTAATTCCTGGATTCCAAACCATACTCTATGCTACGACAGGAGAAAGGGGACCTGAACTTTACCGAGTCCAAATGGACCAGGCAGCTCGTGTGATGGGGCCACTCTATCGAGTGGATACGCCAACCTTATGGCACAGCAGAATCCACCTGGACGGACTTTATCCCTCGCCAGACGGCCGACAAACGGCTGTAGCTTGGACATATGGCGAAGGGGGAACTTTCGTCTCGCTCCTGGGCGTGAATGACGGAGCTTTCGTTCCTTTGTTTGGCGAAAGGGTGGAGCTGGACCAAAGAGTCGAGTTTCTCGATTGGTCGCCAGATGGAAGTAGTGTTCTGGTTCTGGGAAGAGATACCAATCCTGATCTAAGAGGCAGTGCATGGCTAGTCGATATAAATACACGCCAGTTCCGTGCGATGAACATCAAACAAATGACTGACGCACAACAAATTACTGGAGCTTCATTCTCGGGTAGTGTCCCTGGACAATTGAGATAATCAAGGGCATACTATCAGCGGAACGTAACCTCACCCGGGGGTGAGCCATGAAGCTGATAGCATGCCTGATCGTATTGTCGTTGATTTCTGCGTTTTGGTCAACTGGTCTGGTCAGCCCAAGGGTGAACCCAGTGCCAGCCAGCCACACGGTACTTGAACAACTTGAGAGAGATCATGCACCGATCTCGCCCTGGTGGGGCTGGGATATGTGGGCCGCAAGGGTCGTGCGGGCTTGGCGACGGCGACGGCGTACACGGCGGCAGTGGCACACGCCGGGCAGAGTGGAACGGTGGCTGCGCCAGTTTCGGCGGTGGCGCCGCCGCTGGCGACGTTTGTGGCGCCGGTGGCAGGCATTGATGGATGGCACGCTGCAAGTACAGAAGACTACCGCGCCCGCTGCAAGCGCCGAGCGTGTGGAGGAGACGTGCGAGACCAGGGTGGCGGGTGATGCAGGCCAACAAGCTCGTGACTCCCAGGCGTCAACGGCGGGGGGTGTGGAAGAGGCCGGCCCGACGACCCGACCCGGGCCAGGGCGCCCTCGTACCATTCCCACCGCTCAGCGGTGTTGTCCGCACGAGGGGTGCCGGGCCTACGGTCGGTTGGGGGATGATCCCCTCCACGACGTGGTAGGATGTGGCACCTACACCACGGTGCACGGGGAGGCGCGTCAGATGTACCAGTGCAAGATATGTGGGCGGCCCTTTTCGGAGACGGCCGGGACCCCCTTCGCGGACCTCAAGACGCCGACACAGACGGTCTGCATTGCGTTGCAGGAGTTGGCCGAAGGGCTGGGAGTACGAGCGGTCGCGCGGATCCACGGGGTGCAGCCAGATGCCGTACTGGGGTGGCTGAAGAAGGCCGGGCAGCACTGTCAGCGGTTGTCGGAGTACATGCTGCGGGAGCTGCGGGTGACCCAGGTGCAGTTGGACGAGTTGTGGACCTTCGTGCGCAAGAAGGAGCGCATGCTGAAGGCGTGGGAGATGCTGCACAGCGAATGGGGCGACACGTGGGTGTGGGTGGCCTTCGACCCGGTGCACAAGTTGGTCATCGCCGTGCTGGTGGGCGAGCGTAGCGAAGCAGAAGCCGTGGGGTTTCTGGCTCGGCTACGCGCTCGCTTGGCCGCTGCCTGCCAGCCACTGTTGACCAGCGATTCCTTGCCGCACTACGTCGAGGCGATCCTGCAGGCCTTTGGCGTGTGGGTCCAGCCCCGACGCAACGGGGATCGTGGTCGCTTTCCCAAGCCACGCCAGGTGCCTGCAGAGGGACTGAAGTACGCCACGGTACACAAGGAGCGCCAGAAGGGGCGTGTGGTTTCGGTCACTACCAGGATCGTCTACGGGCGCACGGAGGAAATCCAGGCCCTCGTGGAGGCAGTCGGGCACAAGATCAATACCTCGTTCGTCGAACGAATCAACCTGACTCTACGCCATCTGCTCAGCCGCTTGCATCGCAAGACGCTGTGCTTCTCCAAGCAGCGGGAGTACCTGGTACATCATCTGCACCTGGCCCTGACCTACTACCACTTGGCGTGCTATCACGCCAGCTTGCGGGTCGCACTGCCAGAACTGCTCCCCACGCGGGGCAGTGGCTCGCCCAAGCAGTGGCAACCGCGCACACCGGCCATGGCCGCTGGCCTGACGGATCACCGCTGGTCTCTGCGAGAGTTGTTAATGTGCCCGGTGCCTGTGATGCCAGGATAGACACCGCCTAGCACCACCCGATAGACCTGCTCGCTCACGCGCTCAAGACTCGCGGTTCTTGTGGCGTGGAGAATGATGACATTCTGAGCCAGTTTGAACAGGATTTCGGGTGCCCTGCGGGGCGCCCAGATGGCTCTTTCGCCATTTATCTCAATTGTTGAGGGACACTACCCATTCTCGCCTGATGGGAAAACGATAGTATACGCCCGATCGGAATGCTACAAGTGTGGCAGCGAAGTGTGGCGTGTCGCCTTGGATGGCTCGGATCAGCAACTCCTGTTCAAAGTCCCACAACTCAGAGTGGAACAAGTGTTGTGGTCACCCAAGGGACGCTATATCGCCTTCACACAATGGCGAGAAGCCGAAGCTCAGGACTTGTTCATAGGAGGAATAAATTCGGTTGCTGCCGTGGGCGAGTTGTGGGTGATGGATACCCAGGAAGGTGAAAGGCATAAGCTCAGTTCAGTATTGACTGGATACTACAGGCAATTTGGCCTTGCTTGGTCACCGGATGGTAAGCAAATCGCTTTCGTGATGAGCGACGATGCCAAGCTTGGCAAGCAGCTAGATGAGTTGCACAGCAATGTCTATGTGGCCGAAGTCAACAGTAGCAGTGTTAAACCGTTAACTCGTTTCAGCCGCGCTCAAATCCTGGCTCCGACTTGGTCGCCTGATGGTTCTATGCTTGCTTTTGCGGGTAACCCAGATGGTACTCCTGGGCGACTAGAGCTTTGGGTGATGAAGGCCGATGGTAGTACAATACAGCGATTTGACGAGAGCCGTGGTCTGACCGTCAATGCTAACGCCACAAATGTTGCTATTGTGTGGCTGCCATGAGCGCAAGGAGTAGAAAACATGAACACCAATCTTACATGCAAGCTGTTGATGATAGCTGTCTGATCATCGTTACGATACTGGGCGATCCGTCGAGTCATCAAGCCACAGCGCGAGGCGGCGTAAATCTTCGATTGCCTTTCAACGGAACGCGTAGGCTAACTGCCTATTGGGGGCCTCCTACGAGTGACCCCACCCCCACCTGCGGTGGGGGCTTCCTAACTACGCCAATGCTGCATCGTACTCGACTCCAGGCTCCGCCACCAGCCCTCGGCTGCCTGCCGCCAGCACCGCCACGAACTCCTGCGGTGTGACAATCGGCACCCCATGATAAGAGCCAATCTCCAGCAAGTGCCGGTCGCCCGAGACCAGGAAATCAGCCCGCCCCTCCAACGCACAGGCCAGGAACATGTCGTCGGCCGGGTCCGTGCTTCTTTGCACCTCGTACAGCCCAGCCACCAGTTCGGCATCGGCCACCAACGAATCCACGACTGCTGCCACGTCGTCTTCGGCCAGGTGGTAGCGTCTGTATATTCGCGGATAACGCAAGACGCGCGCGACCTCAGCAATGATCGCCTCTGACGTGACCAGCGTGAACCGGCCCGCCTGCCACGCCTCCAATATGCGGCGCGGTGCACCGCGTGGAACGATGATGCCACTCACGAGCACGTTCGTGTCCACGACGGCGCGCGTCATGCGGTTCTCCGTACGGCCGCTACAGCCTCGGCCACGTCAGCCTCCACCTGCTCGAGTGGCACGTCCGGGTTACGCCCGGCAATGGACAGCAACCGTTCGAAGCGCGCTTTCCGTTCCCGCGCCTTGGAGGCCATCAGCCTCTCATATTCGTCAAACCCGATCAGTACGGCCATCGGCGTACCGCTGCGCTCAATAATGATGTGCTCTCCCCCGAACCCGGCCTCACCGACCAGCCGCGAGAATGACTGTCGCGCCTCTACCGTTCCTACTCGTTTCGCCATCTTCCCACCTCCCCGTACATTATGTACATAGTGTACACCATGATCGCGAGGCTGTCAAGCCAGGGCCGCTTTACCGCCCCGCCACCCCCAGGTCACGAGCGTCAGCATCTGGCCGCTAGAGCCAAGTCGCCGTGACCAATGGCTGGCTTTATGGATGATTGTGAGGATTGTCCGTGGCGAGCCCCTCGGCCATAGCAGCAGCCAGAAGATCGTCATCGGCAGAGACGAACGTCAGGGGTGATAGTCCACTTTCTACTAGAGGATCGTTAAGGGTAAGCGCACAGGCCAGATGGACGGCGTCGTAGCCGCGTAACTTGCGACGGCGCGTAAGTTGGATAGCCCTGTCTATTACAGCCGGGCCTACAGCAGCAAGTTGATAGCGGCGTTGTGCATCCTGGATGAGGTCAGCCAGGGCATTGTCGCACTGAGCGGGTGTAATGAACCTACCACGTCGCTTGGACGCAAACACTGCTGCCACTTCGACCAGACCGATGTGGGCGATGGCGATGGCGTGAGTGTCTTCGTCAGCACACAACGTCTCGACCCAGGCAGTACCTACCTCGGCCATGTATCGCTTGACCAGCGCACTGGAATCGAGGTAGAAAGTGAGGGGCTCTGGCGCATTGCGTTCGCGGCTAGTTGTAGGGGTAGTCACCAGCGTTCCGTTGTTCGATGATGATCTGGCTGGCGGGCTTGCCGCCTGCACGCACGGCAGGCTGGCGCGTCCGAGGTGATGGATAGCGCTTGGCAATGGCCGGGTCAAGAGGAACGACCAGGTCTGCGGCTGCCCACAGCCTTTCCACCCGTTGGCGCGGCGTAAGAGGAGCCTGTTCCCCCCCTTGTTCCCGCCAATGCTGCAGGCCCAATTCAATGACCTCAGGCAGATGGCCCTGGAGCAGAGCCAGTCGCCGGGCCAACCTCTCGGATACCTCGAGCGAAATCGTAACCATTCTTGCCCTCCAGGACCATTATAGCAGTGAGGAAAGGATTGGTCAAGAGGATGTGCTGGCCACGCTAGCGCCCCGCCACCCACGAAGCCACCAACGTCAGCATCTCCCCGCTGAAGCCCAGGCGCTCGGGGTCTATGTTCTCGACCGTGTCGGTGGGCAGGTACAGGTCCTGGTCCGCCCCATCCCACATCAGTTTGGCGGTCGGGATGCCGGCGGCGTTAAAGAGGACGTGCCAGCCCTCGCCGGTGGCGGTCCGGCGGAAGGCGCGCCGGGGCATTTGGGCGGAGCCCGCCTCCAGCGCATACACCAGCGGCAGGTCGTGCTGGGGCGTGCCATAGTACATCAGGCTGTAGCCCTGGCCATTGCCGATGCTGTCCAGCGCAATCACGGCCACCGTCTGCGTCAACGGGAACGCTGGATCAGCCAGGTAGTGCGCGACGCCCGCGCTGTCCAACTCCTCCGCGCCCCAGGCGGCGAACAGCACACTGCGCGCCGGGCGATAGTGCGTCGTCTGCCACACGCGCGCCAGCTCCAATAACGCCCCCACGCCGGACGCGTTCCGGTTGGCGCCGGGGAAAAAGCGGACGGGTACGTCCGCGAAGCCGTCCGGCAATCCGCCGGCGTGGTCGTAATGCGCGCCGACGATGAGCACTTCGTCCGCCAGGCCTGGATCGCTCCCCGGCAGCAGGCCCAGCACGTTGGCCGTGAGCGTGGTGGTGAGGGGCAGGCGCACGAGCGTCTGCTGCACCTGGGCGTGCAGTACAAGCGCAGGAGGCGCAAACGACAGGTCCCGGTACTGCAAGCCGAGCCGCTCGAGCAGGGCCTGGAAAGCGGCCTCGCTGATCTCGAACACGGGGATGGTGACCCCCGTCACAGAGATGGGGCGAACGTGGCTGGCCTGCAACTGCTCGGCCGTCCGCTCGGTGGCCACAATCAGCCCGCCGGCGCCGTGTTCCTGGACTTCCCTGGCGCGCTCGAGCCAGGCGTACCCGTCCGCATCGTCCACGTCCCGCTCGAGGACGACCGCCCCACCAAAACGCAAGCCCTCCAGGTCCTGGGTGTGCACCCACACCAGGTCTGCCTGGACAATGCCCTCCCCGGCGCTCTCCACAAAGTCCTGGCGGTAGGTGAAGGTGTGGAGTGCCGTGCCGTCGCCGCCCAGGAGGGTGAGGGTTGGGACCTGGATGAGTTGGGTGTAGGAGATGGGGAAGCGCTGCAGGTAACCCGCCGGGCTGGACTCGGTGGCCGTCAATGGGTCGCCCAGCGGCTGCAAGCCCAGCGCGGCGAACTGCTCGGCCACGTAGGCGGCGGCCAGGTCTGCGCCGGGCGCGCCGGCCTCCCGCCCCCCGAACTCGGGGCTGGCGAGTCTGGCTATGTGGGCCAGCGCACGCGCGGGGTCGAACCGCTGCGCCAATGGGAGCACGTCATCCGGCACCCCGGCCGCGCGCGCGTATTCCAGCCAGGCCGCCGCGAAGGATTCCGCCTCCTCGCCCAGCGCGGCCGGCAAGCCAGCGGCCACGTCGGCGGAAGTGACCGACCGGGCGATGAGCCGCCTCAAGCCCGCCAGGCCGTGCCGCTCGACGACGAAGGAGACCACCGACCAGGACTGGGCCTGCAGCAATGCGGCCTGTTTGCCCGGCACGTCCTCCCAGGACGGCAGGTCGTACAACGGGAATTCTTCGTGGCGGCGCACGGCATCCTGCACGAGCGGTGCGTACCTCCCGGCCACCCAATAGTCGCCCAGGGGCAGCGCGCGACCGGCCTCGTACGTGGCGACCCCCTCGCGCAGCCAGGCCGCCTGTACCCCCTGGGCCGTCAGCACCTGGCGGGCCAGTTCCCGCGCGATGGTGCTGGTGAGATCGCGCGGCGTGTCTGCCCGCAGCCACAGCCGGATGGCCTCGCCCGGCGCGCTCCAACTGGTCACCCCATCGGGCAGGGTCAGGGAGATCGTATGGCGGAACAGGTCACCGCTGTCGTAGACCTTGATCTGCTGGGGCAAGGGCGGAGCCGCGGCCAGGTCAGCCGTCACCTGGGCGTAGGCCGCCTCCGCCAGGTCGAGCACGCGCCCGGCCCAGGCGACGTCGTGGCCCTGGTACTTGAGCGTGAAATGCTCGCCGGCCAGCTCGCTCCAGGCCACGCCGGCGTAGCGCCAGCGGCCGTTGTCCCGCACGAAGCGGGCGTCGTAGACGACCTGGCTCGGTTGTGCGCCGGTGATGGCGGATGAGTACATCCGGGCGGATTCAGCCCTGAGCGTGACGAGCGCCTCCCTTGCGCCGGGCGACCAGGCGGCGACTTGCCCGCTGACGGAATAGGTGACGACGGGGTGGCCGGCCAGGCCGGCGAACCAGGTGCGCTCCTCGGCGTTCAGGGCCGGGTCGGCAGCAGCCAGCGTGGAGAGGAAACCGTCCAGGTCCCCCTGGCGCACCGCCCCGACGCGGGCGTCTATGGTGGCCCGGATACCGGCGGCGTCGGCGCGCAGCGGGTCGAGCCAATCCGCATGCCAGGCGGACTCGAATTGGGCCGCCGACAGCCCCAGGGCTTGCTGAAAGGCCCCCTCTTCGCCCGTCCGCCCCCCACCCCAGGCCGCGCACAGCGCACGCAGTCCCGCGCTGCCGTAGCGCGCGAGCAAGGTTTCCGTGGCGCTCCAGGCCTGCCCGCGCAGCACCTGTGCTTCCGATTCCGCCAGGCCGTCCAGCGCAGGGAAGTCGAGTAGCCGGGTGGGCACGTCCGTGGCCGCCAGAAGCGGCAGGTACTCCCGCGCGGCGTCGCGCTCATAGTGGAGCGCCAGGCCCTCCCGCAGCCAGGCGCCCGCGCCGGGCGGCAGGCCCATCTGGTTGAGCGCCAGGCTGACCAGGGCGGGGGTGACCGGCTGGCCCCAGGCGATCTCGGCCAATCCGGCGGGCCGCGCCGGCCTGAAAGAGCCGGCGCTGGGAACCCCCGCTGACGAGACCAGCCAGCGGACGTCGCGGCTGGCGGCCGGGCGGGCGATGGCGCGCAGCGTGGCGGCATTGGGGTAATAGATGACGCGCGTCCCGCTCACCGGCGCCAGCCCCAGGTCCGTAGCGATGGTGAGGTACGAGCGCTGGGTAGTGGAGAGCAGTTCACCCACCTGCACCGGCACGTCGGCAAAGCGGGAGACGGTGACGCCGGCGTCACCCGTGAGCGTGTCCAGGTCGTAGCCCGCAAAGGCCCACACGCCGTCCCGCTGCACGAAGCGCACGTCGTAGGAGACGGCTGGCTCGCGCCGCGTGGCGTCTGCCCAGCGATAACTCAGCCGCAGCGTGACGTCCGCCTGGCCGTCGCCGATGCGTATACGGCCCGGCTCAATCGTCACGTCGGCCAGTTCGCGCGACCACAGGTTGTCGAACCAGGCGACCTGGGCCGCGCGCAGGGCGGGGTCGGTGGGATCGAGCCCGGCCAGGAAAGCCTCCCGGTCGTGAGCAACGATGCTGGCTTGCAGCCGCTCGACCGCCCGCTCCACCTCCACCTGCTCCTCCGCCAGCGCGGCCAGGGCGTGGGTGGCAATCACGCCGGCGGCTTTCAAATTCTCCGGGCGGACGTTCGCCACGTCGTCGGCCGGGGTGTGGTAGACGGGATCGGGCTGGTATATCAAGAGGGCGGCCGGAATACTAGCCTCGAGGAAGGGGACGTGATCGCTGCCTCCAGTGGAGGTGAGGGTGGCCGTGATGCCATAGGTCCGGGCGCTGGTCTGCAGTTGAGCCGCGGTCGCTCCCTCTCCATCCACCTGCAGGTCCGGGCCCACACCGACCATGTCCAGGGCGAGCATGCCGACGGTGCGGGTGAAGGGGATTGGGGGGTTCTGCACGTAATACTGGGAACCCAGGAGCCGGTGCTCTTCGCCGTCCCAGGCCGCAAAGAGCACGCTGCGGGCGGGGCGGTACCCGTGGGCCTGCCACAGCCGGGCGATTTCCAGCACCACGGCGACGCCGGAAGCGTCGTCGTTGGCCCCGCGCAAGATGGCCCCATCCGGTTCGCGGCCCAGGTGATCGTAGTGCGCGCCGATGACGACGACCTGGTCGCGCTGCTCGGGATCGGAGCCGGGCAGGAGTGCCAGGACATTGCGGGCTTCGACCTGCTCCAACTCCTCGGTCGTCACTTGCATGCGCACGGTGGTCGAGAGGGGTGTGGCGGAAAAGCGCAGGCTCAGGTCGTCCAGCGTATAGTCCGTGCCGGCCAGCAGGTCCTGGGCGACGGCGGCGGAGATCAGGTAGGCCGGAATGGTCTGGTCCACCCAGGCGGTCTCGCGGTAGGCCCCGCGAATGAACTGCTCGCCCGTCCGATCCCGCTCCAGCAGCAACAATCCGCCCACGCGGTGCTCGATGGCCTGGCGGTAGACCTCGACGTCGCGCGTGTAGCGGCACAGGATGATCTGGCCGGCCACGTCGAGTCCGGCGTAGTCGTCGTGCGTGCAATTGTTCAGCCAGACCACCGGCCCCTCGCCTGCCCCCGCACCCAGGTAGCCGCCGGTCAGCGCGCGGTAGTCGGTGCGGTAGGCGTAGGTGCGGGTCAGCGTCACTCCCGGCGGAGGCACGATCACCAGGACGGGGGTCTGAGTGATCCGCCCGTAGGGCAAGGTGAAGGTCTGGAAGTAGGAGCGGGTGAGGACGGCCGTGTTGTCGAGGCTGCCCGGCTGCAGGCCGTACTCGGCGAAGCGGGCGGCGATGTACGCGCTGGCGGCCCGTCCGCCGGGGGTGCCGGGCTGGCGGCCCTCCGTCTCGTCGCCGGCCAGGTAGGCGATGTGCTCGAACGCGCGCTCTTCGTCGAAGGCGCGGGCCAGCGCCGTGGCGTTGGTGGCCGGTACCGGCGGCCCCACGACGATGCGGACGGGCACGTCCGGTTCCGTCTCCCCCGTCGCCAGCGTTGGCCCGGCGCCGGTGGAGGTCGGTGCGGTGGCCGGTGACGCCTGAAATGGCAGGGAAGGGGTTGGCCCGGCGGCCTCCTGAGGCGCGGCGGGCCGCAGCAGGGTCCACAGGTAGACCAGGATACCGGCCTGGAGCACGGCCAGGGCGACGACCAGCGCGATCAGGAAGCGGCGGCTCGAGAAAATGCTACGGCGTGGCTCGCTCATGGCACATCGCGTCAGGGCGACCAGGTCCCCAGCCCGGCAAACCCCTCTCTCAACGTCAGTTGCTCCAGCGTCCCAGAGGCGAGTTCGTAGGTCCACAGGTTGGCGTAGGGCAGTTCCGTTCCCGTACGCTGGCGCAGCGGCCCCATGGTGAACAGCAGGCGCTGGCCGTCCGGTGACCAGGCAGGCCAGCCCAGCCAGCCCTCTTCCTTCACGACGGTGGTGAGTTCGCCCGTCTGCAAGGTGACGACGTACAGGCTGGTGGCGTACCCCTGCCGGATACTGCTGGCCACGGCGACGGCGACGCGCGCGCCGTCCGGCGACCAGGCCAACTCCACCGGCTGCAAGGGCAGTTGGGCAACCTGGCGTGGCTCCTGGTCGCGCCCCACGACGAGGAGGGTGCGCGATGCATAGTCACCCACCACGACTTGACTGCCATCCGGCGACCAGTCCGCGGCGAGCGCCCCGTCGAAAAGTGCGACCATTTCCTCACCGCCGTCCTCCTGGCTAGACAGCGCGTGCACACTCATCTCGGAGTCGGGCGAGCCGCCCACGAGGAGCCAGGCCTCCCCGGTGGGAGACCAGGCCAGGTCGTAGACCGTCCAGGGCAGCGGGACACTCCGCTCGATCCCGCTGCCGTCGGCCCGCACGACGTACAACGTACTGGTGGGTTCATCCTGCCCGGTCGGCTCCCCCCTGGCCGCAAAGGCCAGCCGCGTCCCATCGGGAGACCAGGCCGGCGCGATCCCAAGCACCGCCGTGATGGTGGCACTGGCCCGGGCGTGCTCCGTCCCGCCGGCCGTGGACACCCACACCCCGGTGTCGGTGACCTGCTCCGTGAAGGGGTCCCCCGTCGTCCCCACGTAGGCCACGCGCTGGCCGTCGGGGGACCAGGACAGGTAGAGGCAGAAGGTCAGGCCGGGTTCAGACACCCGCTGCACGTCCGATCCATCCACGTCCATCACGTAGAGGGCCAGGCCCCCCTCCTCGTCCGAGAGGAACGCGATACGCGGCTCAGCACGAGCGGCGGCCGTCCCCGCTACCTCGCCCGTGCCGCGCCCCACTGCCCCACCCGCACGCGCTACCGTCAGATAGACGGCCAGGCCGCCAGTCAGCACTATGCTGGCCGTGAGGATCGCCACAACAACCACGAGCGGCCTGCTCTTGACATTCACAATTTCCGCCTCACGTTTCACTGTCGGCCTATTTTACCCCACCCAGCCTGCCGGTGCAAGCCCGCATGTCGCTGGGGAGGGAGGGCATTTGGACCACGAAAGGCGCGAAATCTCGCGAAAGAACACGAAAGAAGAGGCCTACCGCAGCACCCACAGGCTGAAGGCCATGACGATCATGCCCGCGATGACGCCCAGGATGGACAGGTGCTCTTCGCAGAAGGAACAGGCGACCGGGATCAGTTCGTCCAGTGAGATAAAGACCATGATGCCGGCGACTGCCGCGAGCACCAGGCCCAACAGCGTTGCGTTCAGAAACGGCAACAAGACCGCTGCCGCCAGCACCGCCCCAACGGGCTCCGCGATACCGGACAAGGCGGACCACAAGAGCGCCTTACCCCGGCTGCCGGTGGCCGCATAGACCGGCGCCGACACGGCTATCCCCTCTGGAATGTTGTGCAGCATGATGGCGATGGCAATGGCGATACCCAGGGCGGGGTCTTGGACTGTGCCCACGAACGTGGTGATGCCTTCGGGGAAATTGTGGACGCCGATGCCTAACGCAACCAGCAATCCGGTCTTGAGCAGCCGGCCTGTGGGCACCTCGCCCTCCCAGCCATCCCGATGACGGCGCCTATGCCGGCCACGCCCCTCCCCTGGCTCAGGCAGTGGACATGCTCGCACCTCGGCCCCGGCGTCGTGGCGCTCACCCATGTGGATGTGCGGGATGAGCATATCAATCAAGAACATCAGCGCCATCCCGCCAAAGAAGGCCAGATAGGCCAGCGGGAAGCCGGTTTCCTGGACTCCTCCCGGCAGCAACTCGCCGAACGAGACCAGGATCATCACCCCGGCCGAGAAACCCAGCATCAGCGACATAAAGCGCGGGCCGGGCTGGCGTACAACGGTGCTCAGCAGGCCGCCCAACGTGGTGGACAAGCCAGCCAGGGTCGAGAGCAGCAACTCTGTCAAGTTCATGAAACATTGGCAGGGCTGAACGCCCTGCCAACTGACATTCTGTCACAATTCTGGATGGCCCACTTGGTGAACGGTTTTCTGGATGAAATCGAGGGTTGTTCCCCACCTGGGGATGATCTTTCGGCCCTCACGTGGGCGTGACACTCCTCCAGTTGCGTCCTGAAGCGATCTATGACAGGATGTCAGCCGCAAAGTATTGACTTCTGCGCAAGGTTGCACTATACTATGAGCGCAATGTAACAAGGAAGCCTCGCGGCTTTGCCCAGCCCGAGGCAATGACCAGGACGGCGGAAGCGCCCTGGTGCTAGAGAGTATGACCCAGAACCCGCCCGCCGTCAAGGTGCGGCGGGTGATTTTGCAGCTTCGTTCGACGACGGTACATGTGTGCGAAGCCAATTCATCAGGAAGTGAAAGACAGTGGCCGAAAGTTGCATTCCAGACTCCTTCTCCGCACTAGACCCCTATGCCATGGTGATGCTGGACTTGGGAGACATGGACCTCTTTGGAGAGTACCTAACCGACATGGAAGGTTTTCTCGAAAACCACCTTCAGGAGCACTCTGAACAGTACGAAACTCTTCGCTCCAAACTGCAATCAGACAGAACAGCTGTGTCGCCAGATGATCAGGTCCCCAGAGAGATTCTGGTCGAGGAGATGTGGCTGTACAGGTTTGAAGGATTTGCAAATATCCTTCGGAAATCGTTCTTCATAAGCGTATACGGTTGGCTTGAATCTAGTTTGACGGAAGAGTGTCACCGTCGAGACAGCGAATGGAAGGCCAGGATAAAAGAGAAAGGAATACGCGGTAGCACAATATACGAAGCAATGTCATACTTGACTCGGTGTCAGGGCGTCAACTACCCACTCGGAGAAAGTGCGGAATGGCGCAGAATAAACGGAGATTACAGACGTCTCCGAGACTGCATTGTCCATTGTGGGGGCAGGCTAGATGAGCGTTGCGAGGGCAAGACCAAACTAGAGAGATACGCCCGGAAGGCAGGCCTGACGTCTTCATATGGTGACGAAATCATCCTTAGTGCAGACTTCTGTAGGGAGGCACTTGACACAGTTACGAGGTTCTATACATCCCTGCTCCTGGCATGTGGGAGAGTCAGCATGTCACGACCTGATGGCAAATGACTCTAGGAACGCTACGAGGCCCTGGATACCATCGAGCCCACTGGCCCATTTGAGCGGGTTCTGGCACGGCTACTTATGGCATCATCCAAGCGTCGTCTGCGGGCCATCGTGTGACCTTCCCCCGAGAAAGTGGGCACGAAGATAAGCCAAGTTCGTGTATAATACCACTCTCGGAGGAATATGATGAAACAGACCAGACGATCCTATGCACGTGAGTTCAAGCTCGAAGCCGTGCGGCTGTTAGAGACGAGCGGCAAGAGCGCGGCCCAGCTCGAACGTGAGCTAGGCATCGGCACGGGCTGCCTGTCCCGCTGGAAGCGGGAGTTCGCCGAGGAAGGTGTACAGGCCTTCCCCGGCCACGGTCGCCTGATGCCAGACCAAGAACGGGTGCGCCAACTGGAGCGGGAGAACGAGGTCCTGCGCCAGGAGCGGGACATTCTAAAAAAGCAGTCGCCATCTTCTCGCACCTAAGCCCATGAGATTCCAGTTCATCGCCGACCAGCGGGATGAGTTCCCGGTCATTCGCATGTGCGGGGTGCTGCGGGTGTCGCCCAGCGGCTACTACGCTTGGCGTCAACGGCCTCCCAGTGCGCGAGAGATGGCAAACCAAGAACTGGTCAAGCAGATCGAAGCCGTGTACCATGACAACCACGGCGTCTACGGCAGCCCACGCATCTACCGTGAGCTGGATGAGCAGGGCGTGGCCTGTAGTGAGAACCGCATCGCGCGTCTGATGCGCCTGCGCGGCCTGCGAGCCAAGCAGACGAAGCACTACAAGGTCACCACGAGACGCAACCAGGCCCATCCGGTGGCCCCGAACCTGTTAAGACGGGACTTCAGCGCCGACCGACCGAACCAGAAGTGGCTGTCAGACATCACCTACATCCCGACCCAGGAAGGATGGCTGTACCTGGCCGCCATCCTGGACCTGCACGCCCGGCGCATCGTGGGCTGGGCCATGGCGGACCAGATGACGAGTGACCTGACCGTAGACGCCCTGGAGATGGCGCTCCGTCAGCGTCAGCCCGGGGCCGGCCTGATCCACCATTCGGATCAGGGCCGTCAGTACACCGACCGCACGTATCGGGCGTTGTTAAAGGACCACGGCATCCAGGCCAGTATGAACGGTGTTGGCAGTTGGTACGACAATGCGCCGATGGAGAGCTTCTTCGGTACGCTGAAGAGCGAATGGGTGCATCACTGTGTGTATCACACGCGCGACGAGGCGAAGGCGGACGTGTTCTTCTACATCGAGTCGTTCTACAATCGGCGGCGACGTCATTCGGCGCTGGACTATCTCAGCCCGGAAGCCTAGGAGCAACTCTACTATCAGCAAGAGCGAACCTTCGCTTAACTCCCTGTCCACGAAACCGGGGGAGGGTCAGTGAAGGTCGCGCCTACCTGGGTTAGTGAGGGCATACTGAGCGCCAGGGAGAGGGTTGGCGACAAGAGGGCGGCGCTTTGGGTGAGTGAGAACTGAGCCCTGCCTCTAGAGCATTGGCCGAGGCAGCAAGAGCACTGAAGAGGTAAGGATTGAGATAGCGAGAGCCTGCTTGCTGTTAGGATTGAGGCAGGTGTTCTCGTTGTAGTGAGGAATGCTTGTCCTCCAATGGAACTGGAAACGCCATCGTATGAGCGGCCATACGTTAGTCAGATGTCTTGCAGGCAATTGTCTGATAATCCGCTACGCTGTCAGGTTGTGCCCAATGTGAGCGGCAAGTGTGTTGCAGTGGGACAGCGGTCACCTACCTACCAGCAGAGGAACAGTGATGCGTGACTACAGACGAGAATGGTTTGATGCAGCTCGGTTGTATAATCGTTCCGTGGAACTGGGTCAATCGGTAGAGCACGAACTGGATTTCCAGAGGGCCAAATGCCTGGATACCTATAATGCCCTTTGGGAAGATGTGAGGCGATTTGTCGATGACCGAGCAGACTTTGAGCGTTCGGTTCCTCGGGCCGGTGTCGGCATAAGCTTGTTGGGACACCTGGTATATTTCCCTCGCTATACTGTCAAGGAACTGAAGGATAAGCTTCTCATACTGCAAGGTTACCTTCGTGACTACATCGCGTTCAAATACCCTGATCTGGCGGCTCAGAATTTTCCTCAGTACCAGGAGTCTCGTGATCGAGCGAGAAAGGAACAAGAGATCGAGAGCCTCCGAGCGCGCAACCGTGCACTTGAGGATAGCCTACATGCAACAACAGATCGGCTCAGTAGGCTGAACGAAATGCTGCTGGCTCTGACAACACCGTCTCAGTTCGAGATCCCTGAGGAGGCCCTCGACAAGCTTGATCCACTGGAACGCACTCGCCTATTGGAGGCGGTGCAAGCCTATCGGGTCAATGCCTGGACTCCGGCTGCAGCAGTCTGTGGCATGATTCTGGAGGGGCGACTCCAAAAACTCTGCAGAGAGCATGGCATACGACCGGGCGGAATCGGAGACATGATTCGGCGCCTAGGCGAGGCAGGGCTCCTTAGAGGTTATTATCAGAATCTAGCTCAAGTAGGAGAGTTCTTTCGACATAGGGCCTCTCATCCTACTTCCGAGGAATTTGATCGAGAGAAAACAACGTTGGTACTGACTTCCTTGGTCATACTCATCCGAGATCTGTTCTAGAGGCTGAGTAGGTAGCTAATCAACCGACTGCCTTATCGCCCAAGACACTATGGCGGCCCGACAAGGTGGCCGAGGCAGCAAGAGCACTGAAGAGGTAAGGATTGAGGTAGCAGCAGCCCGTTCGCTGTTGAGGTAGGGGCGGGCTATTGCTTAGTGGGCACACAGCATCAAGGTTGTTATGAGCTGTGTAGGTGCAGGAAAATGCGATCACTCACTTGGCGTCGGACACTACGTGTTATTGCTGTCCTGTCCTGGATCGTGGCCATCGCCTGGCTCATCGCCGATCCGGGATTCGAACCATTGCTGGCCTTCCTGACTGGTGCTGCTGCATTCTTGGGATCATTCGCCGCCAGGGAAGGCGGTCTGACACCTGACCAACACCTGCGCAATCGCCGTACGATGCTCGAACTGGTGAAGAGGTTTTGGGTCAAGGGTGTGCTCGAGCAATCGCTGCACGATGCAGCGATGATCGAACTCGGTATGGAGGAGAAACCAGGCGCGGTTGAGCATCCGTGGGACATGGTGCTGCAGACTGACCGAGAGGATCGCGCTCTGCCAGCAGGCACGAAGATGCTGGATGTCTTCGATGAGATGGGCGGGAGCCTGCTCATTCTCGGTGAGCCAGGTTCAGGCAAGACGACAGTGTTACTCGAACTGGCCCGCGACACAATTGCCCGCGCGGAAGAAGACCCCACGCAGCCCATTCCAGTTGTGTTCAACCTTTCCTCGTGGGCAGAAAAGAGGCAATCTATTGCTGAGTGGCTAGTGGAAGAACTCAACACCATGTACAACATCCCTAAGAGGGTTGCCCGACCGTGGGTTGAGAATGATGACTTGCTACTGTTGCTTGACGGGCTAGACGAGGTCAAACGGGAGTATCGGGAGGACTGCGTCAGAGCAATCAACGACTTCCGCCAAGAGCATTTGGTTCCTCTGGTGGTATGCAGCCGTGTTGCTGCTTATCAAGCCCTGACAACTCGGCTTAGGCTCGAGGGGGCGGTTCTGCTGCAACCGCTGACTCCTCAGGAGGTTGATGAGTATCTGGGAAGAGCAGGTATAGCGCTGTCGGCGGTACGTGAGACGCTACAGCACGATCCTACGCTTCAGGAGCTAGCAGAGACCCCACTGATGCTCAGCGTTATGACCTTGGCCTACCGAGGGATATCAGTGGAAGAACTGGGAGCACTGGGCTCGGTTGAAGACCGCCGCAGACACATATTTGATGCTTACGTGGAGCAAATGTTCAAGCGGGTCGCCAGAACTGGGACTGAACTGTACCACAAAGAGCGAGTTACACGTTGGCTGGCATGGTTGGCAAAGCGCATGACCCAACATGCCCAGACAGTGTTCTTAATTGAGCGTATGCAACCCAGGGTGCTGCAGCCCGGAGTACAGCAACGTCTGTATACTGTTGCCTCGGGTATGATTGCTTGCCTGATACTCTTTTTGTTGAGTTGGTGGCCCATTTGGCTAATCAGCGATAGGAGCATTTCCTGTATGACGTTCTGGTTGGTTTTGTGGCTTGGTTATGGGCTAATTTACGGGCTGAAGAGCGAGCCCGCAATCGCAGATTCGATACGGCCGATCGAAGTAGTGAGATGGTCGTGGAAGAAAGCCTGGGCGGAAGTACGGAGAAGAGGAATAGCGGCTCTAAAGGAGTGTACAGAGTACCTGCCGGGAGCTGTCTTCCTTGGTGTACTATTGGGAGTGCTGATAGGTTGGGATAAGAACGGGCTGATTGGTGGGGTGGCAGGAGGGGTGATTGGAGGAGTGGCTGGAGTGCTATTCCTATTGCTTCTGCCAGAGGAGGGCACAGGCCACTGGTTGGTTTTCAGGGTGATAGCTGGATTTTGGGATGGGCTAGACCTCGGGCAGCTAGAAGCAACAACGATTCCCAATGTGGGGATTCAGCGATCGTTACGATATGCCGTTGTCTCAGGGCTGATTGCTGGGGTAGTGAGCGGATCAGTTGGAGGCCACTTTTGGGGGCTGGGAGGGGGGCTGGCCTTGGCGCTATTTGGCAGCGTAATGAGTGGGTTGTACTTTGGTGGTGCTGCCGTCGTCCAGCACTATACCCTGCGCTTTACGCTCTCGGTTGCGGGCGATATCTCTTGGAACTACGCCCGCTTCCTCGACTACGCCGCCGAGCGCATCTTCTTGCGCAAAGTTGGCGGCGGCTATATCTTCATCCACCGACTGCTGCAGGATCATTTTGCGTCGCTGTACCAGGGCCAGTGATGAGATAGCAGTTTGACAGACGAATGGAAGACAGATGACCGACCCCGCCCCCAACCGACCACCTCATATCCCAAGGCGGCGCCCTCGTCTGCGCCATCGAGGCCCTGGGCATCATCGAGCCCACTGGCCCGTTTGAGCGGGCTGTGGCACGGCTACTTATGGCAGCATACAAGCACCGTCTGCGGGCCATCGTGAAGGATGCGCCTACCTGGGTTAGCGAGAAGATATTGAGCGCCAGTGAGCACATCGGAGACAAGCGGGCGGTCTTGTGGATGGGCGAGAATTGACCGAGCGCAACACTAAACGAGCCAAGCCTGCACGGGAGACGCACCTATGACTCAGCCCAAGCCTACTACTACCGGGACGAGACACACCCTACCCTTCGATAAGCTCTCCCCCGCTGACTTTGAGCGCCTCTGCCTGTGGCTCGTCAAGCGTGAGGGGTACGAGCGTGCCGAGCACTTAGGTGCGACAGGCAGCGAGCAGGGACGTGACATCGTTGCCTGGCGCGAGGGTAAGTTGTGGGCGTTCCAGTGCAAACACGTGCAACGGTTCGGCCCCAAGGGCGTCCTCACCGAGATCAACAAGGTCGTGGGATTACCCGATGGCCTGCGCCCCGCCGCGCTTGTGTTCCTCGTTACCTGCGATGTTTCTGCCAGGACTCGCCAGAAGGCACGCGAACGCTGTGGCGAGGGGATGGAGTGCCACTTCTGGGCTGGTACGGAACTCGACGCGATGGTGAAGCACCACCCTGACATCGTGGAGGAGTTCTTCCAGGCTGGCTATGGCGACGCAACCAGCGCGCAAGTCGCCCCCCACCCCTGCCAACTTCCGGCCGACCTGGCGGACTTCACGGGCCGGGAGAAGGAAGTGGGCGAACTGGTGGCGCTGCTGGGCGGGGGGGCAGCGGGGGCGACGATCTCGGCCATCGGGGGGATGGGGGGCGTGGGCAAGACGGCGCTGGCCGTGCACGTGGCCCACAAGGTGGCCACGAAGTACCCCGACGGGCAGATCGTGGTGGAGATGGGGGGCACCTCCGAGCGGCCGCTCACCCCGGTGGAGGCGATGGGCCAGGTGGTCCACGCTTTCCAGCCCGAACTGCGGCTGCCGGACGACCCGAACGAGGTGACCGCCCTGTACCGGACGACCCTGGAGGGCCGGAGGATGCTGCTGCTGCTGGACAACGCGGCCAACTCGGCCCAGGTGCGGCTGCTGGTGATCCCGGCGGGCTGCGGGCTGGTGGTGACCTCGCGACACAATATCTCGCTGCCGGGGCTGCGGCACTTGGACCTGGACGCCTTGCCGGTGGAGGAGGCTTGCGCGCTCCTGCAGACGATTGTGGGGCAAGGGCGGGCGACGGGGGAGGAACTGGGCAGGATTGTGGAGTTGTGCGGGCGGTTGCCGCTGGCGCTGCGGGTGGCGGGCGACTTCCTGGTGGTGCACCCGGACTGGAGCGCGGCGGAGTATGCGCGGGCGTTGGCGGACGAGCGGGAGCGGCTGGCGCGGCTGAAGCACGAGGACCTGGACGTGGGGGCGGCGCTGGGGCTGAGCGCGGCGCAACTGGTGCGGGAGCGGCCGGACCTCGCGGCACGCTGGCAGATGCTGTCGGTGTTCCCGGCCCCGTTCGAGCGCTCCGCCGCGGCAGCGGTGTGGGGGGTAGAGGAGGGGGAGGCGCGGGATGGGCTGAGCGAGTTGGCGGCGCGCAGCCTGGTGCTGTACGAGCGGGAGGGTGGACTGTACCGGCTGCACGACCTGATGCGGCTGGTGGCGGAGGATGCGTTCGGCGACGGGGGTAGGAAGCGGAAGGTGAGGAGGGAGCGGGCGCGGCTGGGGGAGGCAGGCGTCCGCCACGCAGCGTACTACCTGGAGGTGGGGAGCCGGGCCAATGCTCTGTACGAGCAGGGCGGTGAGCACGTGCTGGAGGGGCTGCGGCTGTTCGACGGGGCGTGGCCGCACCTGCAGGCGGCGTATGGGCGGATGCGGGAGCGGGGGGATCGAGCAGCCGCGCAGTGGACGAGCGAGTTTCCCGGCCGGGTAGTGTACGTGTTGGACCTGCGGCTGCCGTCGAGGGAACAGATCCCCATCCTGGAAGCAGCCGTGTCGGCCGCCCGCGAGATCGGGGACCGGCACGGGGAGGGGGCGCACCTGGGCAACCTGGGGCTGGCCTACGCCGACCTGGGGGAGGTGCGGCGGGCGATCGAGTACTACGAGCAGGCGCTGGCGATTGACCGCGAGATCGGGGACCGGCGCGGGGAAGGGGCTGATCTGGGCAACCTGGGTCTGGCCTACAGCGACCTGGGGGAGACGCGGCGGGCGATCGAGTATTACGAGCAGGCGCTGGCGATCGCGCGCGAGATCGGGGACCGGCGCGGGGAGGGCAATAGGCTGGGCAACCTGGGGATTGCCTACAAGAACCTGGGGGAGACGCGGCGGGCGATCGAGTATCACGAGCAGGCGCTGGCGATCGCGCGGGAGATCGGGGACCGGCGCAATGAGGGGAATCAACTGGGCAACTTGGGGAATGCCTACAGCGCCATGGGGGAGACGCGGCGGGCGATCGAGTATCACGAGCAGGCGCTGGAGATTGACCGCGAGATCGGGGACCGGCGCGGGGAGGGAAATGATCTGGGCAACCTGGGGAATGCCTACAGCGCCCTGGGGGAAACGCGGCGGGCGATCGAGTACCACGAGCAGGCGCTGGCGATCGCGCGGGAGATCGAGGACCGGCGCGGGGAAGGGGCTGATCTGGGCAACCTGGGGCTGGCCTACAGCGACCTGGGGGAGACGCGGCGGGCGATCGAGTATTACGAGCAGGCGCTGGCGATCGCGCGGGAGATCGGGGACCGGCACGGGGAAGGGGCTGATCTGGGCAACCTGGGGCTGGCCTACAGCGACCTGGGGGAAGTGCGGCGGGCGATCGAGTATCACGAGCAGGCGCTGGAGATTGACCGCGAGATCGGGGACCGGCGCGGGGAAGGCAATCAGCTGGGCAACCTGGGGAATGCCTACATCACCCTGGGGGAGACGCGGCGGGCGATCGGAATTTTCGAGCAGGCGCTGGCGATCGCGCGGGAGATCGGGTACCGGCGCAATGAGGGGAACTGGCTGGGCAACCTGGGGAATGCCTACAGCGCCCTGGGGGAGGTGCGGCGGGCGATCGAGTATTACGAGCAGGCGCTGGCGATCGCGCGGGAGATCGGGGACCGACGTGGGGAGGGGGCCTGGCTGGGCAACCTGGGGATTGCCTACAAGAACCTGGGGGAGACGCGGCGGGCGATCGAGTATTACGAGCAGGCGCTGGCGATTGACCGCGAGATCGGGGACCGGCGCGGGGAAGGGGCTGATCTGGGCAACCTGGGTCTGGCCTACCGCGCCCTGGGGGAGACGCGGCGGGCGATCGAGTATTACGGGCAGGCGCTGGTAATTCGGCGGGAGATCGGGGACCGGCGCGGGGAGGCTTTCGATTGCTGGAACCTGGGCTTGCTGTACGAGGACAGCGATCCGGCCCGCGCGGCGGAACTGATGCAGGTCCTGGTGGAGTACGAGCGGGAGATCGGCCACCCGGATGCGGCGGCGGATGCGGAACGTGTGCAGGGATTGTTGGGCAAGGCGGGCGAGGGAAGGTAGACGACAGACAGTAGATGGGGGAAAGATGAGCGAGACCGATCTGCAAATTGGCGGTGGTTACGTCTACCAGTGGGAGTGCGCCCTCCTGCTGGCCCTCAATCATTTCTTCGAGCCGGTGCGCTACGATCCCACCCTGTTCGACCTGGTCGAGGACTTTCTGGGCGAAGTGGCCGAGATGCAGTTGGAGGGAGAGGACCGGCAGAACGGCGTGGAACTGGAGGACATCAACCTGATCAAAGGCGACCGGCGCATCCTGATCCAGGTCAAGACGAAGCAGGCGGAGGGGGAACCGTGGACGCTCGCCGATCCTCTGCTTCTCAAGGCGCTCTACAGGTTCTACGCGAGCCGCTTCTCTGCCGAGGAGCCGGACAACACGCGCTTCGTGTTCCTCACGAACCGCCCGCTCAACCGCGATCTGGTGCGGGTCAAGTCGGCTATCAAGAGGGGCGCGGTGGATGAATGTGCTGAGGCAGGTAAACTGTACGAGCAACTGGCCCGCTACGCGAAGACAGAGAAGAAAGCGGGCGTGGACAGGGATCGCTTCGACGCGGTGATGGGGCGGACGGCGCTGGTGGAATACCTCTCGGTGGACACTGTGAAGGCGAACGTACAAGCCAAGCTGCAGGCCTACGGCCGGGCCGACTGGAGGGAGGCGCACACGCTCTTACTTGAGTACTTTATGCGGCAGTCCACCCGCGTGGGTGGAGGTGTGGTGACTCGGGAGTCAGTCACCGAGGTCCTGGGGCCGCGGCGCCTCCCCACTGTGACGGTCAGCCCACTGCACCAACTTCCCGCCGACCTGGCGGACTTTACCGGCCGGGAGGGGGAAGTGCGCGAATTGGCGGCGCTGCTGGGTGAGGGGGCGGGAGGGGCGACGATCTCCGCCATCGGGGGGATGGGGGGCGTGGGGAAGACGGCACTGGCCGTGCACGTGGCCCACAAGGTGGCCGCGCGGTACCCCGACGGGCAGATCGTGGTGGAGATGGGCGGCACCTCCGAGCGGCCACTCACCCCGGTCGAGGCAATGGGCCGGGTGATCCACGCTTTCCAGCCCGAGCTGCGGCTGCCGGACGAGCCCAACGAAGTGACCGCCTTGTATCGGACGACCCTGGAGGGCCGCAAGGCGCTGCTGCTGCTGGACAACGCGGCCAACTCGGCCCAGGTGCGGCCGCTGGTGGTTCCGGCGGGCTGCGGGCTGGTGGTGACGTCGCGGCACAATATCTCGCTGCCGGGGCTACGGCACTTCGACCTGGACGCCTTGCCCGAGAAGAAAGCGCGCAAGTTGCTGCGCGCGATCGTGGGTAGGCGACGGGCGACGGGGGAGGAACTGGGCGCGATCGTGGAGTTGTGCGGGCGGCTGCCGCTGGCGCTGCGGGTGGCGGGCGACTTTCTGGTGGTGCACCCGGATTGGAGCGCGGCGGAGTATGCCCGGCCCTTGGCGGACGAGCGGGAGCGGCTGGCGCGGCTGAAGCACGAGGACCTGGACGTGGGGGCGGCGCTGGGCTTGAGCGCGGCGCAACTGGTGCGGGAGCGAGCGGACCTCGCGGCGCGCTGGCAGATGCTGGCGGTGTTCCCGGCCCCGTTCGAGCGCTCCGCCGTGGCGGCCGTGTGGGGGGTGGAGGAAGAAGAGGCCAGAGACGGGCTGAGCGAGTTGGCGGCGCGCAGCCTGGTGCTGTACGAGCGGGAGGGTGGGCTGTACCGGCTGCACGACCTGATGCGCTTGGTGGCGGAGGATGCGTTCGGGTACGGGGGCGGGGAGCGGGACGCAGAAGAGGAGCGGGCGCGGCTGGGGGAGGCGGCGATGCGCCACGCGGCGTACTACCTGGAGGTGGGGAGCCGGGCCAATGCCTTGTACAAGCAGGGCGGGGAGCACGTGCTGGAGGGGCTGCGGCTGTTCGACGGGGCGTGGCCGCACCTGTGGGCGGCGTACGGGCGGATGCGGGAGCGGGGGGACCGGGCGGCCGTACAGTGGACGAGCGAGTTTCCCGGCGAGGTGACGTACGTGTTGGACCTGCGGCTGCCGCCGAGGGACAAGATCCCGATCCTGGAAGCGGCAGCGGCGGCGGCCCGCAAGGTTGGGGAACGGAGCCACGAGGGAGTGCACCTGGGCAACCTGGGGCTGGCCTACCACAGCCTGGGGGAGACGCGGCGGGCGATCGAGTACCACGAGCAGGCGCTGGAGATTGCCCGCGCGATCGGGGACCGGCGCAATGAGGGGGCTTGGCTGGGCAACCTGGGGAATGCCTACCGCGACCTGGGGGAGGTGCGGCGGGCGATCGAGTACTACGAGCAGGCGCTCAGCGTGGCCCGCGAGATCGGCGACCGAGAGGGGGAGGGGAATCGTCTGGGCAACCTGGGCAATGCCTACGCCGACCTGGGGGAAGTGCGGCGGGCGATCGAGTACTACGAGCAGGCACTCATCATTGCCCGCGAGATCGGGGATCGGCGCGGGGAGGGGGCGGCCCTGGGCAACCTGGGGCTGGCCTACGCGGACCTGGGGGAGGCGCGGCGGGCGATCGAGTACTACGAACAGGCGCTGGCCATAGCGCGCGAGATCGGAGACCGGCACAATGAGGGGGCCTGGCTGGCCAACCTGGGGAATGCCTACGCCGCCCTGGGGGAGGTGCGGCGGGCGATCGAGTACTACGAACAGGCGCTGGCCATCTCCCGCGAGATCGGGGACCGGCGCGGGGAGGGGAATGACCTGGGCAACCTGGGGCTGGCCTACGCTAACCTGGGGGAGGTGCGGCGGGCGATCGAGTACTACGAACAGGCGCTGGCCATAGCGCGCGAGATCGGAGACCGGCGGATGGAGGGGAATGCCCTGGGCAACCTGGGGAATGCCTACGCGGACCTGGGGGAAGTGCGGCGGGCGATCGAGTACTACGAACAGGCGCTGGCCATCTCCCGCGAGATCGGGGACCGGCGCGGGGAGGGGGTGCACCTGGGCAACCTGGGGATTGCCTACAAGAACCTGGGGGAGGCGCGGCGGGCGTTTGAGTACTACGAGCAGGCGCTCACCCTAGCCCGCGAGATCGGAGACCGGCGCGGGGAGGGGAATCGGCTGGGCAACCTGGGGATTGCCTACAAGAACCTGGGGGAGGTGCAGCGGGCGATCGAGTACTACGAGCAGGCGCTGGCCATTGCCCGCGAGATCGGGGACCGGCACAATGAGGGGGCCTGGCTGGCCAACCTGGGGAATGCCTACGCCGCCCTGGGGAAGGTGCGGCAGGCGATCGAGCACTACGAGCAGGCGCTGGAGATTGCCCGCGAGATCGGGGACAAGCGCATCGAGGGGAATCAACTGGGCAACCTGGGGGTTGTCTACAAAGATCTGGGAGATCTGGCGCGTGCCCGCCAACTGGGGGAGCAGGCGCTGAAGATCTACGAGGCCATCGAGGACCCGAACGCAGAGCGGGTGCGGGGGTGGCTGAAGCAACTGAATGAGGGGTAGACAGTAGCCGGGGGAGAAGAGGGCGGGATCAGGTTGGATCACTCGTGCATCGGGCGGTAGGCGCGTCGAAAGGGAGCGCTGATGGCTGGACCAAGCGTAGCGACCGTCAAGAGACTGTTTGCAGTATCGGGGAACCGGTGTGCATTCCCGGAGTGTGCCCTGCCCCTGGTGGACGAGGCCAGCGGCAAGGTCACGGGGCGCATCTGCCACATCAAGGCGGATAGCCCGGGCGGCCCGCGCTACGACCCCGAGCAGCACAACAAAGAGCGGCACGGGTTTGCCAACCTGGTGCTGATGTGCCCACTCCACCACGACGTGATTGACAGCGACGCCGAGGCCTACACGATGGAGAGACTGCTGGAAGCCTAGGAACTTGTACTTTGCACGAGCCTGATCTCACCCTGCTGATGGCGCCGAAACAGGCTCCCGCAGCCCTTTTGGAAGAGAGCGAGCGTACATTACGCGACTGCAAAATGGTCGAAAAGCGAGCAGCAGAGATGCAGCCAGGCCCCAGGGAACTTCTTCAACAAGAATGCACTTGTTCATAGAAAGAGCCCGCAAAACCCAGGCCTCGTAGAATCAATGCTGATGCTCGGGGGGACACTCGAAGCTCTTCTGCAACGCCCGCAGATCTTTCATGTAAGCCGGACGGTTGGTGGACAGGATCAGGGACCACACCCAGTCCGAACCAGGGCAATTGAAGATCAGCCACTCGACAGGGTACTCGGCGGCGGCCTTGGCTACGTAGTACTCTTGCCCCCGGCCGGCAACTCGCCAGGCCGGTCGTCCTTGAAATGTGCTCGTTTCTGCTGCCAGCTTGCGGAGGGCGGTGTCTGGGTCCTGGTGATGTAAGCCTCCCTCTGCCAGGCTGTGTGCCTGGGCAATCGCCGCAGCCGTATCGGGTGGAAGATCACCCTGCCGCCAGTGTACTTCTAGCGCTGCAAAGGTGACGCCCGACGCATTGTACCGGTAGTTGTCCAGTATCACGTAGCCGCTGCCATCCTCGTACAGCCAGTCTTCAAAGTGCAGGCCGCCGCTCCCCTGGAGATTGTAGAAACCCGTGCCCAAACCGAACAGGCGCGGGGGCTCGACCCAGAAGCCATACTGGCTTTGATACATCTCGCTGAGGGAAGGGTCGGCTTGAAACGTGCCTTCCACCTCAGCCTGTTGGCCGTCCTCCCAGGTGGCCTTGCCAACCATACGCCAGGTGCCGCCGGCTCCCCGTAACGGAAGCCTCACCAGCCCGGCCAGGTAGCGGCCCTGGCCCCTGTCTGTGCAGGCCTGGCTGCCAAATAGCTCTCCACCCGGGGTCCACAGCTGGGCCTGGACCGTGGCGCCCTCCACCGGCAAACCGTCGTGATCGGCGAGATAAAGCGCCATTCGCACCTCTGCCCCTCCCGCCACCTGGCTGCTTTCGAGTGGAGAGATGATCTGTAGCGAGCCTGGTTGGCGCGGAGGTGTGGCGCTTGGCGTTGCCGGCGGCACAATCGTTGCGCGCAAGATAGGCGTAGCTGCCGGTGGGCTGGAGAATGTTTCCGGCAGGCTGTCTGCTGGAGCCGCCTCGCATCCGGCCAACGCCGGGATAAGCGTTGATAGGATCAGCAGTACGCTGTTGAACAAATAATGGCGGGTTCGTAGTCGCGGCCTGCCAGTAGCTGCAGCCTTCAGTCGCGCTTGCGCTGTGCATTGCGAGTTGGAATGCAAACTGTGCACTGGGGAACTGCGAAAGGGTTTTTTATTCATCTGGACGGTTTCTCAAAATCTCTTCAGCCTTCTCAGGGCCAAACCGCTCTACGACTTGACCCCACATGGGAGAGTTGCGGAGCTTTTCCTGCCATATCTCTATCAGTCGCTCCAGCGCCTCAGGCGGCAGATGATCAGCCGGCATAATCATATGCACGCCGTTGTCTTCCAACCACGTTGGCACCTCGGCCATAGCTGGCTTCTTTGCGCGTGTGTGCTTTCGCCTTTTTCTCTTTATTCATTGTATCCGAAAATGGCCTCAGCGCGAGTGACAGCGCCTCAACTCAATCAGGAACAGCGGAACCCAGCGATGATGTGGCGCGGCAGTTTCTGTTGCCGGTGCACCAACTGCCCGCCGACCTGGCGGCGCGCTGGCAGATGCTGTCGGTGTTCCCTGCCCGGTTCGAGCGCTCCGCGGTGGCGGCCGTGTGGGGGGTAGAAGAAGAAGCGGCCAGAGACGGGCTGAGCGAGTTGGCGGCGCGCAGCCTGGTGCTGTACGAGCGGGAGGGGAGAATGTACCGGCTGCACGACCTGATGCGGCTGGTGGCGGAGGATGCGTTCGGCTACGGGGACGGGGAGCGGGACGCAGAAGGGGAGCGGGCGCGGCTGGGGGAGGCAGGCGTCCGTCACGCGGTGTACTACCTGGAGGTGGGCAGGCGGGCGGACGACCTTTACAAGCAGGGCGGGGAGCACGTGCTGGAGGGGCTGCGGCAGTTCGACGGGGCCTGGCCGCACCTGCGGGCGGCATGTGGGCGGATGCGGGAGCGGGGGGACGAGATAGCCGTGCAGTGGACAAGCGAGTTTCCCGGCCAGGTGGCGTACGTGTTGGACCTGCGGCTGCCGCCGAGGGAACAGATCCCCATTCTGGAAGCGGCGGCGGCCGCCGCCCGCAAGATTGGGGACCAGGGTGGGGAGGGGATGCACCTGGGCAACCTGGGGATTGCCTACAGCGACCTGGGGGAGACGCGGCGGGCGATCGAGTACCACGAGCAAGCGCTGGCCATCTCCCGCGAGATCGGGGACCGGCGCGGGGAGGGAAATGACCTGGGCAACCTGGGCTTGGCCTACGCCAACCTGGGGGAAGTGCGGCGGGCGATCAAGTACCACGAGCGGGCGCTGGCGATTGCCCGCAAGATGGGGGACCGGCGCAATGAGGGTGGGATCCTGGGCAACCTGGGCTTGGCCTACGCCGACCTGGGGGAGGTGCGGCGGGCGATCGAGTACTACGAGCAGTGCCTGGTGATACACCGTGAGATCGGGGACCGGCGCGCGGAGGGTGCGATCCTGGGTAACCTGGGGAACGCCTACAAGAACCTGGGGGAGGTGCGGCGGGCGATCGAGTACTATGAGCAGGCGCTGGATATTTACGAGGCCATCGAGGACCCTTGGGCGGAGCGGGTGCGCAGTTGGCTGGCCGAGTTGGCTGGAGAAAGCGCGCCGTAGATACTGCCGCCGGAGTGAACCTTGCCGCCGGCGGACACCGCCAGCCCTCAGTTGGGCCAGCCCTCTGCATCCCACGTTTCACGCTTCACGTTTCACGTTTCACGCTTCAAGTTTCACGCTTCACGTTTCACGTTTCACGCTTCACGTTTCACGTTTCACGCCTCAGTACCTCGGTTCGTGCGCCGCCGTGATCAGCGCCAGGTTGACGGCCTGCGCGGCCTGGCTCAGGTGGCGGGCGTCAATGCCATCCGGCGCGTCGGCCTCCAGGGCAGGCGGCGGGTTGCCCCAGGTGACGACGAGTGTGCCGTTCTGCCCCTTGAACAACCCCTGATACTGGTGGAGCAGGGCCGGGCCGCGGGCGACCTCCACGTTCAGCCGCCCGGCACTGGCGACCAGCAGGTCGAACAACTTGTCCCCCCCACTCACCCGCTGGACCACCAGCCCGTCGCCGTCCGCGCCCCCCAGCCGGTCCATGTGCACCACCGCCGCCACGTCGTAGCGGTGGATGAAGCCGGCCGGCTGGTCGTAGAAATAGTGGGCGCCCGAGTAAGGTAACTCGCCGCCGGCCCAGAATGTAAAGAGCACCGAGCGGCGCGGCTGGAACCCCTGCGCCTGCCACAGGCGGGCGATCTCGAGCATGGCGGCCACGCCCGAACCGTCCCCGTTGGCCCCGGGATAGAGCGTGCCGCTCGACTCGGACAAGCCGGCCTGGACCGGCGCGCGGCCTAACCCGTCATAGTGGCAGGAGATGATGACCAGTTCGTTCGCCAGCGTGGCGTCGGAGCCGTCCAGCAGCCACAAGATGTTGTAGGCGGTGACAGTCTCGGGCGGCCGGAGTTGGACCCGCATGCGCACGCGCGCGCCGAGTTCACGGGTGACCCAGGTGGCCACGTTCGGGTCCAGCGCGTGGCTTGCCTCGCGCAGCGCCGCCACGTCCAGCCCGTCACCCGCCAGGATGGCGTCGGCAGTGGCGGGCGTGATGCGCAGGACCGGCAGCGAGGGGCGCTCCAGATAGTCGCTGGACAGAACCTGGTTGCGCGGCGTCACGTCGTCGGACACAATCAGCACCCCCAGCGCGCCCCGGATGAGCGCCTCGGTGGCGAAATCGTCCGGCGCGTTGCCGGCGATGACCAGCGCGATGCGCTCCCGCAGGTCCAAGCCCTTGAAGCGGGCGTAGGCCTCCTCGGGCGGACGCCGGACGATGTCCTCGGCGGGGGCGAACAGCACGAGCGTGACGGGGGCTTCGGCCTGCCCGCTGCCGCCGTGATGCTCAATGGACTCGCCGTAATCGGCCAGGCGGGTGAAGGTGGTCAGCGCGCGCCCCGCGGCGTCCACCAGCGCCAGTTCCGGCGGCTCGGCCGGGCCGGCCAGCGTGAGCGGCACCTCGCGCAGCCAGCCGCCGGGCGGTGCGCTGATGCCGTAGGCCTCGAGTTCCTGCACGATGTACTCGGCCGCCCGCCGTGCGTCGGGACTGCCGGCGCCACGCCCGTTCAGGCTGGGGTCGCTCAAGAATGCGACGTGGCGCATCAGGTTGGCCTGGCTGACCTGCTCGGCCAGGTGCCGGTAGGAGGGGGCCGGCCCCAGCGTGAGGATCACGTAGACGCTGGCGGCGGTGATGAGCACGCTGGCGGCGATCCCCCGCCAACTGAGCAGCACACCCGTATTGAACAACCCCTGGTCAATCAGCCGCCGCAGCCCCTCGCCCAGCAGGTTGAAGCCGACGACCGAAGCAAAGAAGGCGACGGCGGGCGATAGTACCATCCAGGGGTACGCACGCGCCCAGGCCCGTGAGCCGGCCATCATGGCCCCCCACTCGGGCATGGCGAAATACTGCTGGCGGGTAAACTCGTCCATCTGGACCGCCGTGCCGCCGCCGATGTAGACGCCGACGAAGCCCAGTTCGCCCAGGATCATCAGCACGGCCCCCATCTCCAGCAGCGTGATGACGATCAGCGCCGGCAGGAGGTTGGGCAGGACGTGGCGGACGGCCAACTCCAGCCCATTCAAGCCGATCGCCCGCCCGCTGTCCAGGAACGGCTCTTTCTTGAGCCGGATGAATTCGGCGCGGGTGTACTGGGCGATCTCCCCCCATCCGATGGCGCACAGGGCGACGATAAAGACCGGCAGGCCGCGCCGGATGTCCAGCGCCAGGATGAGGACCATCGCCACCAGCAACATGGGCAGCGAGATCAGCATCTGGATGAGGCCCATGACCGTCTGGTCCAACAGCCGCCCCTGGTTCCAACCGGCCAGGCCGCCCAGGGCCACTCCCAAGACCAGGCGCGCCATAGCGATGAAGGCGGCGGCCACCAGCGTGTTGCGCGTGCCATAGAGCAGCATGCTCAGCGTGTCCCGCCCCAGTTCGTCGGTGCCGAACGGATACTCGGGCGAAGGAGGGAAGGGCGGAGAGTGGAGCGTGCCATCCACGTATTCGATGGAGCGGCGACCGCCCAGGTAGGGGTTCTGGGGAGCCAGGAGCGGACCGAACAGGACGCCCACGAACAGCGCCAGCACAATCAGCCCGCCGGCCAGCAACGGAGTATTGAGCAGGACGTGGCGAGGGCGGAGGCGGCGTCGCCGCACTTCTCCATCCACTCTGGCAGGCTGTCCGGGCTGCCCCGCCGTGTGGCGCAGCCTGGACAGGTCGGCGCGAGGATTCAGCAGGCGAGCCAGGTACTCCCCCAGCCTCACGCGCCCTCTCCTTCCGTTCCCCCACGCAGACGCGGGTCTATCAGGCGGTAGAGCAGGTCCACGGCCAGGTTGATCAGGAGAAAGGTCACCCCCAGGCTCAGCGCCAGGGCCGCCAGGACGTGGGCATCCCGTGCATAGATGGCGTTGAGCATGGTGACGCCCAGGCCGGGCCAGTTGAAAAAGATCTCGGCCACCGGCAGGCTGCCCAAGGCAAAGCGGAACGAGACGACGACCCCGGTCAGAATGCTGACGCTGGCATTGCGCAGCGCGTGCCGCTGGAAGACGGTGCGCCGGTGCAAGCCCTTGGCGCGGGCGGTGCGGATATAGTCCCGATCGAGGATCTCGGACAGGGAGATGAAGGTGATGCGGGTGATGTAGGCCAGCGGGCGCGCGGCCAGCACCAGGGCGGGCGGGACGATGTGGGGCATCAGGCTGCGGCGGTATCCGCCCAGGCCGAGGATCGGGAAGAGGCCGGTGCCGGTGCGTTGGTAGAACTTGATGTCGGCCACCTGGAGCAGCAGGGCGAGGAAGAAACTGGGGATCGAGACGCCGATCACGGTCAGGGTGAGCATGGGCAGGGACAGCAGAGAGTGGCGCCGGGCAGCGGCCAGCCCCCCGGCGGCCACGCCGATCACGGTGGACAGGGCGATGGACAGCGCCAGCAGCGTGGCGCTGCTGGTGAAGGTCTCGGCCAGCAGTTGCGTCACCGGCATCCAGGTGCGCTGGGTGATACCTTCCCCGGCCACGCGGCCGAGGTCGCCGCGCAAGGCCCCGGCGAAAAAGTCAACCGTCTCTTCAAGCGCCGGCCCGGCCAGTTTCCACACGCTTTGCGGGCGGCCCGGCGAGCCCGAGTTGAGGCTGAGGCGCACGCCGAGTATGCAGAAGTACACGATGGCAACAGAGACGATGAGGATAAACAGGAGGCGGCGCAGCACAAAGGGGAGCCACAGAGTATACGTCCCCGCCCCTCGTTGGCTCTCCGTTGTTTCCGGCTGATGTGTGACAGAACGCATCCTTCACCGTGAGAACATCAGTGTCTGGTCCTTCGACCAGCCGGTGAGTATATCACAAGGTTCTGGGAAGGGCAAAGCGTGATGCGTGAAACGTGAAACGTGAGACGTGATGCGTAATTCGTAATGCGTAATTCGTAATGCGTAATGCGTGGTGCGTGGTGCGGGTTCCGTGCGGGTTGTGTTAGCCGAGGTCTTGGGATGCCTGGACTACCGGCAGGTGGGCTGCGTGGAGGGCGGGGGCGATGCCGCCGGCCATGGTTAGGAGCGGCCACAGGAGCAGCCCTGCTGCGCTGGCGACGAGGAGCGGCAGCCACCCGGTGAGTGAGGAGGTGGCGGACGGGTACGCCCGCTGTACGGTCAGGCCCAGGTAGGTCCGGGCCAGCGCCAGGAAGAGCAGGGTCACGACCCAGCCCAAGACGGTACCGATCAGTGCGGCCGCGGTGCCCACCAGCGCGGCCTCGGCCAGCACCAGCCGGCCGACCTGTCGCCGCGTGGCCCCCACTGCGCGCAACAGCCCGATCTCCCAGCGGCGCTCGGCCACGCTGGCCAGCATGGCATTGACGACACCAAGTGCGGCCACCAGCCCGGTGATGCCGATCAAGAGGCCGATGGACAGCCGGGCCTGGTGGAACACCTGCCGCACTTGCGCGGTGGCCTGGCTGAGCGAGAGGAGCGTGCCACCGTAGGTCTGCACAGCGTCCAGCAGCGCCCGCCGCACCGCTTCCGCGTCGGCACCCGGGCGCACCTGCACCTCCACCCCATTGACCTCGTTGGCCCCGAAATAGGTCGCGCCGTCGGCCAGGTCCAGGATGCAGGTGGTGAACTCGCTCTCGCCGATGCCCGCCACGCGGAAATCCAGCGGCCCGCGCGGCGTGTCCAGCCGCACCTGCTCGCCCAACCCCACGTTCAAGCGGCGGGCCACTATGGGCGTCAGCAGGACCGATGGCCCCTGGCGAAAAGCCGCCAGCGCTCGGGGCCAATCTCCCGCCTGGAAGCGAAAACCCCCCATCCGCGCGTACCCTTCGACGTCCAGCAGGAGCGTCGGCTGACCCGGGAAGACCTGCAGCGCCGCAACGTCGGCGGTGGTGCCGCGCATGAGCCACACCCTATCCGACAGCCCCTCCAACGCCGCCAGCAGCCCGGCATCCAGCGGCGGCACGTCCGACGTGTCTTGCCCGGCCAGTTCGCGCAGCGAGATGGTCGTCAGGCCTGGGAGAACCAGGTAATCCCCGCCGGCCAGGCGGCCAAAGGTGGTGGCCAGTTCATCCCCCAGCAGCGAGAGCACCCCCACGTTCCCCAGCGCCATGCCGAGGACCAACGCCAGCAGGCCGGCCATGCGCGCTGCCCGCCGCCACTCGCGGGCCAGGCTGGCGAGCGCCAGCCGCGCTTCGGCGGGAAAGAGCCATCCTATGGCTGCCCCTGCACACGCCTGCACCCGGTGGCGGATCCAGGCCAGGGCTTGCCGGACGAGATTCCTCGTCGCTACGCTCCTCGGAATGACAGGGGGGGAGGCTGCGCTCTTCGGAATGACAGGGGGGGACGCTGCGCTCTTCGGAATGACAGGAGGGGGCGCTGCGCTCCTCGGAATGATAGAGGGGACGGGGCGCAGGGCCTCCAGGGGGGGCTGGCGGGCCGCGCCGAGCGCGGGACCGAGCGCCCCGGCCAGGCTGGCGAGCACTCCTAGCGCCGCGGCCCCCAGGAGCGTACAAGCGGGCAAGGGAGGCAGTGCCGGGAGGGAAGCCGGGGCGAAGGCCAGGGCAGAAGTATTGCCCAGGACCAGGCCAGCCCCGCCCCAGGCGAACAGGGCACCGGCGACCAGGCCCAGGCCGCTACCGGCCAGGCCCAGGAGCGCGGCCTCGGCCACCAGCAGCGCCAGCACCCGCCAGCGCTCCGCCCCCACGACGCGCAGCAGCCCGATCTGCCTGCGGCGCGCCCGGGCGGCGGAGGCGAATACGGCGTAGACCAGGCTGGCACTGCCGGCCAGGACCAAGCCATCCACGCAGGCCAATGCCCCCACCACCAGCCGCTGCCACAGCCGGGCGGATTGCCCCGGCTGCGAGGGGATCGAGACCGCATAGGCCGGCCCCAGCGCCTGCTCCAGATCTGCCCGCACCTGGCGCGGCGAGGTAGCGGGAGCCAGGCGCACTTCCAGTAGCGTGAGCGCGTCGTGCGCGCCGAACAGGTCCGCCACCGTCTCTAGCGGCGCAACCAGCACCAGGCCCTGCTGGGCGGCCGCCAGGCTCCTGACTTCGATCAGGCCGGTGAGGGGCAGCGCGACGTCACCCGAGGGGGTCGTCACCGTCACCGGCTGCCCCAGGCCCAGGCCCCGGACGAAGGCCCAGGGGGCCAGGGCCACCAGCCCGGGCCTCTGTGTGGAAGGGAGCGTGCCCGCCGCCAGCGCCAGATCGTGGAAGGCAAGGTAGGAGCCGGGGTCAACGCCCAGCAGTGTGAGGGTATCGGTATGGGGGGTCTGGACGCGAACGGGGCGGCGGAGGACCGGCTGCACCTCGGCTACACCGGGCACGGCCGCGACCTGCGCCTGCATACGAGCCGGCAGGTCATAGTCCACGTCGTAGGCGCTGGCGATCCACAGATCGGCGGGGCGGCCGAGCAGGCGAGCGGGTGTCACCACGCTCGCCTGCATCAGTGCGCCGATGCTGCCCGTGGCCACGACCAGGCCCACGCTCAGCGCCAGCGCCGAGAGCGACAGGAGCGAGCGCCAGCGCCGGCTCCACAGCCCGCGCAGCGCCAGCCAGCACAGCCAGCGCATCCCTACTCTGGGGCGAAGAAGAGCATGACGCCGTCCATCCTCTGCGGGGTGAAGCGCAGGCCGGCGCCGACCGACTCAAACGCCTCCAGCAGAGCATACTCGATGTTCGTTTCGTACGCCTCCTCGGTCGTGTTCGCCTGGTAAAGGCGGGTCAACGGCTCGCCGTTGAGGTAGATGATGAGCGAGGAGTCAGCGGGCAGCGCTGCCTGCAAGGCCTGAAAGTTCTCGGTCAGGTTCAGGCCGCGCTGAGCGTGCCAGGCCACCACCGCCTGGCCGACGGCATCGGGCGAGGAGCCGAAGAGCAGCGTGCCATCGTCGAAGCCGTAGGTGATGGCGTACCCGCTCAGCTCCGTACCGACCTGGGTATGCACCGCCACACCCTCGACCTCCCCCGGCCCAAAGATCGCTCCCCGGCTTTCCATGGCGGCCTGCACAAGTGCCGCCTGCGTTTGCGTGGCGCCCCGGCCCACGATCAGCAGTTGAGCGGCCAGCAACCCCTGGCCGACCGGCTGGTCGGGCAAGGGGGGGAGAACCGCCCAGGCATAGCCACCGGCCAATGAGCCGCCCACACTCGCCAGGTCCGCCTCCAGGTCCAGCCCGACCGCCTCGCGCACCTGGGCCAGAACCTCAGGGCTGACCAAGCCCTCTTTCAGCAGCGGCCAGAGGACGGAGGCGTCGTAGCCGATGACCGTGATAGCTGCCTCAGTTGGCACGTGGGTCCAGGTAGTGGGGTCTACCGCAGGTGAATCGAACACCGCACGGACCTCGGGAGGAACGTCCGGCTGCAGCGCCACCGTCCCCGCAATCTGGACGCGCATCCCCTGCTCCTCGGGGATTGCGGCAGCCGCTGCCGCCTCGAACTGCCGGTTCAGTGTCTCGCCAAACGACGCGTCAGCGGGGAGGGGAGTGGACCGGCGGTTCTGCTCGGCCAGGTTGTTGAACAGCAGCATCAGCGAAGTGTCCGGCAGGCGGCCGCGTAGCGTCTGCCAGGCCGGCAGAGCGGCCAGGCTCTCGCCCTGGGCCAGGCTCAGCAGGGTTCGCAACTGCGCGACAGGGGCCAGCCCCTGATCGTAGACCAGGTACAGCAGCCCGTCACGCACAGCCCATGCCAATCCCTCCTGCTGTGCCCCGCGCCCGGTCCGGCCGTGATAGAGCGGCCGCCCGTCGTACTCCTCCTGCTGCCACGCCACGTCCGCAAAGTGCTGGAGCATGGCCTCCTGGACGGCCAATGAACGCTCTGGGTCCGCGTCGCCGCCAACCTGGGCGATGACGTATTCGACCCTGCCATCGTACCAGTTGACCGCCGGCCCCACCAGAAACGGGTCAAGCCCGTACTGCTTGACCCTGAACTGGTCGTATACTGCATTGAGGCCATCCTGCCCCGCCGGGGTGGATGCCAGGAGTTGGCGGATGCGCTCCCAGTGGCGGCCCATGTCGCCGGCCGGCTTGAGGTCCATAAACGTGACACTGTTCATGTCGCCAGGCACCCAACGCGCCAGCCCCTCGAACCCCGTGCCCTGAGAATAGACAGGTGCCGGTCGCTCACAACCGGAGAGCGCCGGCACACTCAACGCCAATGCCAGAAGCAGCCATCCGATCCGTTTCATACCCCACCTCCTTGGACTGATGGCTATAGTATAACATACTTAGGCATTGCTGTCAACGGGGTGCGGTAGTACCAGAGTACCATCCTCACGTGCTGCGTGTTCCGTGTTGCGTGTTCCGTATACCGTCTTCCACGCACCACGGAACACGGAACACGGAACACGCATTATGCAGGACGGATTACGGATTACGCATTACGGATTACGCATTACGCATTACGCATTACGCATTACGCATTACGCATTACGCATTACGCATTACTCCACGTATATCTCGACCCGCTCATTGTCGTCCTCGTCCACCACCTCGACCAACTTGCCGTCCACGCCGCTGGCGAGCAGGTCTTGCAGTTCCTGCACGTCGAACCCCTCGAACTCTGGGGCGAAGCGCTCCGCCATGCGTAACCCTGCCCCGACCAGGCCCATGGGCAGCGTCACGTTCACCTTGGCCGTCCCCGACGCCAGGTCGGTCACCTGGATGCGCAGGAACTGCCGCTTGCCACCCTGGGCGGGGGCCGGGGCGGGCCCGCTGCGCCGCCCACCCTCCAACGCCCGCAGCAACGTCGCCGCTTCCTCAGCGGTCACCTTGCCCTCCTCCAGCATCTGGAGGATCTTGATCCGTTCTTCGTCTGCTGCCATCATGCTCCACCTCCTAACCAAAGTAGACTCGCACCTGTTCTCCGTCCTGGCCCTCGTTCACTTCTACCGTGAAGGGGCGTCCATCCTTGAGTTCTTCGTGCAGCGCCAGCAACAGCTCGTCCACCCCCGTCTCCTTGAGTTGGGGGACGAAGGGGCGAGCGACACGCAGCAGCCAGCCCACCAACCGCAGCGGCAAAGGCATAGCAATGAGAATATTGGGGCCATGCGCCTGCCGCACGTGCACGTACAGCCAGCGGGCGCGCTGCATCCACCAACCCACCAGGATGCCCAACACACCGAGCGCCAGGAGCAGGCCACCCACGACCAGCCACCCGTGCGCCGCCTCCCAGGCATAGACCGCCGTCACCGCCAGTCCGCCCAGCGCCAGGACCAGGACCGCCGGCCAGAACACGACCTGCCACAGCCAGCGCACCCACGCCGGGCGAGCCGGGGCCTCCGGCGCGGGAGGGGCAGCCGCCGCTTCTACTATCTCGGGTGCCCCTGCCAACGCCTCCAGCCGGCGCGCCCCCTCGTCGACGCTGATCTCTCCGTCCTCGATCAACTTTAGAATCTGCAATCGCCCTTCCATCATGCCTCCCCATACAAGTTTCAGGCAGCACGCCTAATCGGTTTCGACGCTCACCGGCACGGCCACAGGCACTCGGGTTTCGGCCTTGACGCTGGCGGCTCCGTTCCGGTTCTGTTCGACGTTCACGATCACCGGCACGAAAAAGGCTCCCAGCCCCATGATCACGGCAACGGCTCCTCCCACCACGTACCACGGGCGCACGCCGACCAGGTCGGCGATCGGTCCCGCCACTGCCAGGCTCAACGGCCACGCGGCGGCGGACATGCTCATCACGACGGTAAACACACGTCCCTGCATCTCGGGCGCGACACTTCCCTGCAGCACCGCGAACAGCGGCCCGTTGACGAGCGCGTTCATGGCTCCGGCCAGGAACATGGCGGCCACCGCCAGCCACAGCGCGTTGGCCGGCGTCAGGCCCAGCAGCATGATGCCCACTCCCTGCACCACCAGGCCCGTCAACGAGGTGTAGACGCGGCGGCGAAAGCCACCCCACGTGCTCAACACCAGCCCACCCACCACCAGGCCCACGCCCCACGCCGACTCGAGCCAGCCCAACTGTAACGCGCCACCCTTAAAGTGGTCGGTCACCAGGAGCGGCATGAGCGAGAAGGCCGGGTTGATCACAAAGTTGAGGATGGTCGCCATGATCATGATCGCCAGCAGCCCCGGCCAGCCCCAGACGTACCGCAAGCCCTGGCGCACGTCGGACCACAGGGACGGTTTGCCCCTGTCATTCCGAGCGCAGCGAGGAATCTCTCCCACGCGGCCATCCCCTGGCTTGTCATTCCGAGCGCAGCGAGGAATCTCCCCCTCCCGCCCATCCCCCGGCTTGTCATTCCGAGCAGAGCGAGGAATCTCCCCCTCCCGCCCATCCCCCGGCTTGTCATTCCGAGCGAAGCGAGGAATCTCCCCCTCCCGCCCATCCCCCGGCTTGTCATTCCGAGCGAAGCGAGGAATCTCCCCCTCCCGGCCATCCCCTGGCTCAACCAGCGCTTGCCTGGGCTGCGGGATGCGCACGAAGAACAGCGGCAGAATGGCGAACAGGGCCGTGCCCACGTCCATCAGCATGATGCCCTGGAACGGCAACACGGCCAGCAACATGGCGCCCAGCGGCGGCCCGATCACGTTCAGCGCCCCTTGCATCGTCTGGTTGAGGCCCGCCACGCGCGTCAGGTGCCGGTCGGGCACCATCAACGAGGTCGAAGCCTGCATGGCCGGCCAGTGAAAGTTTCCACCGATGGCGCGCACCAGCAGCGCCACGAACACGTGCCAGACCTGAATCTTGCCGGCCCAGAACAGGTAGGCCAGCCCCAGCGCCACCAGGGCCACCGTCCCGTCTGCCACGACCATCACCACGCGCCGGTTCCAACGGTCCACCAGCGCACCCGCGAACGGGCTCAGGAACACCTGAGGGAGCACGAACGTCAGCGTCGCCATGGCCAGCACCGTCGCCGAGCCGGTCAACCGGGTGAGCCACCATATCACCGCGAACTCTAGCACCCGGCTGCCGACCAGGGAAAACGCCTGTCCTGTCCAGATCGTGAAAAACGGGATCTGCCACCTGGACTGATTCCGCTGTGTGTCTGCCATCACAACCCCCGCTCAGCAGCCACCGCAGGCGCAGGTACCGCCTGCGCTGCCTGCCCGTTGCGGTTCTGCTCGAAATTCATCAGCACCGGCATGAATAGGGAAGCCAGTCCAATCCCCGCACATAGGACACCCGCAGCGATGTACCACGCCTGAAGTCCGAGCCAATCGCTCACCGGCCCAGCAATCGCCAGGCCAAAGGGCGAGGTGATCGAGAGCAGGCTGCTAAGCAGGGTAAACACGCGTCCCTGCACCTCCGGGGCCACCGTGCTCTGAAGGATCGCCATCAGTGGCCCGTCTACCAACGGAATCATCAATCCCACCACAGCCATGCTCGCCAGTGCCACCCAGAACAAGCCTGCCGGTGCCAGGCCCACCACCACGAAAGCCAGGCCCAGTATGATCAGACCCAGGACCGACGTATAGATCCGCCGCCGGAAGCCGCCCCACGTGCTCAACACGATTCCTCCGGCCAGGATGCCTACCCCGACCACCGACTCGAGCAGGCTCAGTTGCGCGGCCTCGCCGTGAAAGTGTTCGCTCACCAGGAGCGGCACCAACGAAAACGCGGGCGTCAGCGCGATCTTGAAAATGATCGCTGCCCCGATCAGCGTCACCAGCCCTGGCCAATTCCAGATGTAGCGCAGGCCCTGGCGCATGTCGGCCCAGATCGTTGGCTTCACTTCACTTGCGGCCGCCAGAAGCCCGCGCTCAGGCTGGGGCACATGGACGAACAAGAGGGGCACAATGGCACCCAGGGCAGTACCTACGTCCACCAGCATAACGCTGTGCAGCGGCAACATCCCCATCAGCAATGCGCCCAGCGGCGGGCCGGCGATATTCAGCATCCCGTTCACCATCTGGTTGAGGCCCGCCACGCGCGTCAGGTGCTTTTCGGGCACCATGAGCGAGGTCGAAGTCTGCATCGCCGTCCAGTGGAACCCCCCGCCCACCGAGCGCACCACCATGATGACGTAGACGTGCCACACCTGCATGTGGCCGGTCCAGAACAGGTATGCCAGCCACAGAGATGCCAGGGCGACACAGCCGTCGGCCACGATCATCACGATGCGCCGATTCCAGCGGTCCACCAATGCCCCGGCAATGGGGCCGAGGAAAATCTCCGGGAGCAGGGCCGCCATGGACGCCATTGCCAGCACCGTCGCCGAACCGGTCAACTTGGTCAGCCACCACACCAGCGCGAACTGGGCCGCCCGGCTGCCGATCAGCGAAAACGCTTGCCCTGTCCAAATCGTGAAGAACGGGGCCTTCCATCCAGTCCGAGTGTTCATTGAGATCCCCGTGAAGACCTGCCAGGTTTTCGAAACCTGGCAGGGTCTAGCGCCCTTCCATGGCCGCCAGCAGGTCGGCCGCCTGCTCCGGTGTGACCTTGCCTTCCTCCACCATGCGCAGTATCCGCATGCGTTCCTCGTCCGTAACCGGCTCCGGCTTGGGACGGGGTCGCGAGCCGCTGGCCCGCTGCCAGCGGCGCTCGGCGCGCTCGGCCCACATGCGCGACTGCTCGGCGTCCTGCTCCGCCTTCCGGCGCACTCGTTCCCCCTCTCGCTCGACCGTCCGGCGCGCCCGTTCTGTCGCCCGCTCCGCAGCCCGGCGCGCACGTTCCATCGCCCGCTCCGCCTGGCGGCGTGCCTGCTCGCGCAGTCTCTCGTCGCTGATACGGCCGAGGCTCTCCTCGAGACGAGCATTCATCTCCGCCATCGCCTCGCCGATGCGAGCCTCGATCTGCTCCTCCAGTCCCTCAACATCGGCCACAAAGTCGAACGGTATCCCTGCCGCCGGTCCCTCTTCCCACGGCCAACCCCACCCGGCGCCGAACGGGGCTTCTGCCGCCATCCCTTCCCCCCACTCTGGCAGCCGCAGCGTGACGTTGCCCTTGGCCTGCGCTTCCAGGATGGCCTCGCCGGCCCCCAGGGCCCCCGCGGTCTCCCCATTCGTCTTCTCCAGCACCAGGCCAGGAACGTGAGAGACCAGGTTACCTCCGGCCTGCAGGGACAGCCGGAGGCTTGATTCAGCGGGGAGAGAGAGGGTCAGGTTGCCGTGGATGTTCAGCCGGTAGGTCATACCGGGGGAGAAGGGAGGCCCCAGCCGCACGTTTCCGCGCACCTGCTCCGCGACCAGCCCTCCTTGCAGTCCCGCAGCCTCCAGGTTGCCATCCACATGGTCCAGCGAGAGGGAGCCTTCCACCTGGTGAACCCGCGCATTCCCTTTCACTGTCTGTGCGCGCAGGTCTCCCTGCGCCCGGCGCACGCGCAGATTGCCAGAGACCTGCTCCAGCGCCGTGGGACCGACGGCACTCAGGTCCACGTTGCCATGAGCGGTGCCCGCGGTCACCGGTCCCTTGATCTCCTCGACCTGCAGATTTCCCCTTACACTTTCCACCGCAATGGTCGTATCGGGAGGGCAGGTAAGGAAACAGTCGGCGCGCACCTGGAGCGTGAACGTCTCTCCCGCCCGCTCCAGGGTCACGTCGTCGGTGTCACCCTGTACACGCATCGTCACCCGCCGCTCCTCCGACCCGCGCACCACCAGGTTGTCCAGGCACTCGGTGACTGTGATGTGCGGGGTGGCGGACGTCTCAAACCGTTGTTCGATCATGTCTCATCCTCCTGATTACTGCTCCCTGGTCACCAATCGCTGATCACTATCCATCAGCCCTCCTGCAAGAGCCGGAAGGCCTCTTCCGAGGAGATCTCTTTGCGGGCCAGGCGCTCCAAGACCTCCTGGCGATGCTCCCCATCGGCCTCTCGCTCCTCACCGACTTCGTAGCCCAAGGCGCGGATGACCTCGACCAGGCGGCTGCGCACGGTGGGATAGGAGAGCCCCAACTCCTCCTGTACGCGGTTGATCTTCCCCTCACAGCGCAAGAACACCTCGACAAAGTGGAGTTGGTCGGACGTGAGTTGGAAGAGCGGCCCCAACGTGAAACGGCCCTCGAGGGCGGTGCCGCAGTTGCGGCAGACCAGGCCGGTAACCAACAGACCATCGCGGCAGACGGGGCATTGGGTTAGAATAGGGTACATTGCTCTCTCCTGAAGAAAATTAAGTCAACTATGAAGAATTATAACATATAACTTAATTTTTGTCAATAGGAAGCCGAAACCAGTTTCGGCTTTCGTTGCCCGGCGGTAAGCACCCACCGGCCGGCATCCCAGTGCACTGGACAAACCGGCCCTTTGTGGCATAATCGGTCCCGGTCGAGGCCCACAAAGGAGAAGGCACATGAAGAAGGGGGCTGCTCGCTGGGTTCGCGTCGCTGTACTGGTGCTGATCACCCTGCTGGCGCTGGATGCCGTGGATTATGAACGGTATCTGGCCAGTTCTGACCAGTCGCCGGACACGTACCCCACGCTGGGACTCGACGGGTTCCAGCGCCTGTTGGTCCTGGCCCCCCACTGCGACGACGAAGTGCTAAGCGCGGGTGGACTGATCCAGGAGGCGCTCGAGCACGGGCTGGACGTCCGCGTGGTCATCGTCACTGCCGGCGACGGGTACCGCCGCGCCACGGCTGCCGAGTTCGGCCGTCCTTTCCCCACCTCGGAAGACTATATCGCTATGGGCGAGCGCCGCCAGCAGGAGTCACTCGACGCCTTGACCCGGTTGAGGCTGGACGCCGATGCCGTCATATTTCTGACCTATCCTGAGCGAGGGCTGGCGGCACTATGGTGGGACTATTGGGACGGCAGGCAACCGTACCACTCACCCTACTCCAGACGCGCCTACAACATCTACCCCCGTGCTTTCCACTCTGGCGCACCGTACAGCGGCGAGGTGTTGCTGGGCGACCTGCGGGCGATCCTGGCGGCGGAACGCCCTGACCTGATCGTCATGCCGCATCAGAACGACGAACATCCCGACCACCAGGCATTGAGTGCTTTCGCCACGCTGGCCGTGGAAATGGAACGGGCGGCAGACCCGACGTTTCAGCCACGCCTGCTGGGGTACCTGGTACACTATGGATTGTATCCCCAGCCCTTCGGCCTGCGGCCTCAAGATAGCCTGCGTCCGCCACGATCGCTCCAGGCCATCAGCGACTGGCAACAGGTCCAGCTGTCTACCCAGGAACTGGCCACCAAGCACGATGCACTGGACGCTTATCTTTCTCAACAGCGGGTACTGGGCCTGTTCCTGAACTCCTTCGTACGACAGAACGAGTTGTACGTGGAAGCGGACGCCGTCACCCCCCTCGGCATCATC
>Ga0307377_10000375_pt1 | contig 60642 bp, 86 predicted proteins | sample TR3MG_FD_202535 | JGI IMG/M metagenome (GOLD analysis project Ga0307377, IMG submission 202535) | Soil microbial communities from Risofladan, Vaasa, Finland - TR-3 | ecosystem: Environmental > Terrestrial > Soil > Coastal area > Acid sulfate soil | place: Finland: Risofladan, Vaasa | collected... | reverse complement strand
ATCAATACGTCAGCGCTGTGAGGACAGCGTTGTATCGTTTCTTTAACCTGTAGGAGGCCTGTAATGGGTGCAGCAGACTATGTCAAAGGTGATGCTGTCAACTTCGGTAGGTCCTTCGGAAAGCTCGTCAATGCCGTGCGTGACGGTGTCAGCGCCGATGATGTGACAGCACTCATCGGAACACTGACAGCCGGAGCCCAGGCCGCGAACGAGGCAAAGGACGTGCCTGCAGCGTTCGGTACTCACGCCCTCAGCGGAGCGAGTGAGGTCATAGGGGACAAGTTCCTCGAGGAGGCTATTGCTGCAGAAGAGGTCTAGCGGAGATCCGCTGACTCGGACAACAATAGATGAGAGCGAGTGGTCAACCGATCACTCGCTCTTGTTGCGTCCGGGGAAGATGGTCCGAGCACACACCCAGCCCAGAACACCAGGCCAGCCGATGACAATCATGAGGAAGGACCAGAAGTTGAACGGGTAGGTGATCTTCTTCCTCTGAGTCCAGCCTGCTAGACCGAGCAGACACCCGATCACCAGGTACATTGAGATCTTCTCGAGGAGCGTCATATATGCCTCCTAACGGACTCACCCGTCCTGAACCACTAGGAAGGCCCTCCGAAGCTGCTGAGCGTCTCCTGTGGTTGCCTACTGAGGGGAAAAGAGGGGTGTCCGTTTCACGTGTAACATCTTATTTGAGGTATTGTTCATTTAATTCACCATACAGAAGTAGGAAGCTCCCAGGCCGAAGGAGCTTCCTACCGGGGTGAGCGGTGGCTTCTCCGCTCGTTCTTCTTCCTGAAGTACTCCAGGATCATTTTGTGTGCGTCCTGCTTCGATAGTGCTGCATCATAGACCACTCTGTCAATAGTATCCTTTGCATAAATCATCCAGATGTGGACCTGGTTCTTCTGTCCGTCTCGCTGTACCCTCTTCAGCGCCTGGTCAAAGTCGATGAAGCTGAAACTGGTGGAGTAGAAGACTCCGTTGAAGGATCGGAACAGATCCACACCGACTCCTCCGGTCCTTACCTGGGCAACGAGGTAGTCAAGCTCTCCGGCCTGGAACATCCTATTGATCTGTGGACGTTCCTTCCTGTTCTTCCCCGTGATGGTCTTCACCCGGAAGTCAGAGAGCATCTTCTCGAGCGCTTCGATCTCTGCAAGGTACCGGCAGAAGATCACCACAGGACGCTCGAGCTTCTGGAGGAGTTTACTGATCCCTCGGAGCTTCGCTCTCCCTACGTGATGGAGATCTCCTTCGTCATCGAAGACGAACCCTCCACACATCTGATGCAGTTTCCCGTCCTTGACTATTCTCAGATCCGCTGTGATGGTGAGATCCTCTTCCTCAATGATCTCCTTCAGCTCGAGATCCTCATAGAGTCTCCGCTGCCTGCCGAGGAGCTGCACGGGGATCCAGTGGTACTTGATCGGCTTCAGGTTGAGCACCTCATCCTGGGTGACTCTGATGGTGTAGGGTTCGATCAGACGGAGGAACCGAGGGAGCCTGGTCTTCCTGAACTTCCTCTGCTTTCCCATATATCCGCACGGGACCAGGTACTTCTGGTCAAAGTCTCCCCAGCGTGTGCCGAAGATGGAAGGACGGCAGAACCTGAACTGAGCCCAGAGCTGCTGAGGATCCTTCTCAAGATCATCGAAGGGAGTCCCTGTCAAGAGCACTTTGTACTCCGCGTCATGGATCCTCCCGGCAATCCTTGACTGCCAGGTGTTCCGATCCTTCAGCCGGTGAGACTCATCGAAGGCAACGAAGGTCCAGGATCTCCGGGTGATCTTTCGGTCGAGCTTCCTGAGCATCTCATAGTGGAGCAGGAAGAGCTTCGGACATGGTGCTTTCTTGTACTCCTCCCAGTCTCTGCAGATGGTGATGTCGATCTTGCTGAGGATCTCGACCCATGTGGTCTCAATGTTACTGAGAGGAACCACAACAAGAGCCTCGAAGGTGTCACTGAGCAGACGCTCTATCACACCTCCAGTGACCCAGGTCTTCCCCGTGCCTTGCTCACCGAAGAAGGCAACGGTCTTGACCTCGAGGATCAGATCTATGTGAGGGAGATGTCGATCATAGAGTTCGTATTTTAAGGCCATTCGATTTCACCGGTCTAGTTAATGCGATTGACAGGGGTAATCCCATCTTATCTAAACGGTACCTTAGTAATTGTTTGCTCATGTTATACGTATCCGCCCACTGAGCCAAAGGCTTAGTCATACCGTTGTAGGTTAGATTACGGGTATCCCCTTTATTACAGTTTGATTCTGCTACAGTGACCCAGCGGCAGTTACCTGGACTGTACCCTTTATGACGATCTATCCTGTCCAAAAGGAACCGTTCTTCTTCAGTATCGGGCGGAAACCCCATGTCTCTCCAAAGAAAAAAGACCCCCTTTTGCCATTCAGGACATACTGTGATACCCTTAGCTCCATAGTAAGGGTAACTGATATGTGAATCCCTATAACATCTCCCCATCATACTATGCCAGGAGTTGTATAAGCGAGTCCTAGCAAACTTACCGTTAAGATGTTTAGTCAGTACCCTGATAGAATGGTCTACCTCAGTAGAGATAAAAGCAATCCCACCAGCACTTTTGATGCTTTTAATTACTGCTTGTTGTAAAGGATTGGGTTTGCTTGTTCCAATCTTAACTTCAATAGCAACATAGAACCCACCTACACACCCGAGAAGATCCGGGATCCCTTTCCTCTGGAACTGCCCCCCGTGGATCTTCCTCCAGTAGGATCTCGGGAACGCTTTCTTCAGCGCCTTCTGGATCTTCCTCTGCAGTCTTGATTCAGGCTTCTCACTCATAATAAAATCTCACCGGAGGTGACCTCTCAACGTGAGGTACTTAGGGACTAGGACTGGTACTACCCGCTCCAGTGAGAGATGTAGTCCACAACAAGTCAACCCGGTTTTCCTCCTGCCGTGCGTAGACAAACAGGGCAGTGCTCACAGCTAGTCCGGGTATACAGCACTTCTCTGCAAGCTGCTTCCTACATCAAAAGGGAGGGACCTAGTCCTCCAGGTATCCCTTGTTATCGAGAGCGTCACAGACTGCTCCCTGCTTCTTCCTCATCCGGGTGATCTTCGAGAGATCTACATCGAGATCATACTTCTCGACAACGTCCTCGAGCTCATCCTCGGGCATGTCGTTGACCTCACCCTCGGTGAGCTTCTCGAGCTCTTCGGGATCTCCTCCGTCATCTACACGGGGATGCTCTCCGGTCCCGGCATCGATGGGAAGGAAGTCAACGAGACGGGCACGCGGTTTCTGGTCCCACATCTCATGACCGACAACTGCAATCATCTCGAGTCCGAGGATGTCCTCGAACTGCAGATCCGTCGGACCGCTCGGGACATCTACATCGAGAGTCTCGAGCAGGCTCCTCAGGTTCCAGAGCGCCTGAGGCTGGAGGGACGTGTTGAAGTAGAGAGGCTGCTTGTCATAGCGGTCCTCTTCTACGTTCTGAGTCCTGAACAACCACTCGAGATAGTCTTCCCCGGATTCCTTCGAGGTCTTGATGCTGATGGAGTCTACTTTGACCTCGTACTCTCCCTCAGGGAGAAGTACGCGAGACTCGACATCGGTGAAGTCTACCTTCACACCGTCCTTCTTCTTGCCTCTCGAAGAGGCTCTGCTCCTGGTTGAGCTCTTGCCACTGGAGCTGGACCTTGACCTTGATGACCCTCCTCTCCCTGTGGTCTTCTTCTTGTCTGTTGCTTTCGCTCTTGTTCTTCCTGCCATAACTATTTAACCTCCCTGGATCAACTCAAGTATGTCCTCATAGTGAGGATCCACAATAACGGAGGGGACCTTGATCCCCTTCGGCTTCCTGATCTTTGTAGCATAGACGGGATCTGGACCGATCCTGAGACAATACTGAGTCTCAGGGATCTCCTTCGTCTTCGTCTTTCTGCTCCCTTTTCTCTTCACCTCCTTGTGTCGTATCCTTCTTCGGATGAAGGTGTTCCCTATAGCGTGTACTGAAGCATTGAGATGTTTTGTCACACTCGGAGCGAGACGGGGACCTACCTCAGGATCGAGCATTGTTTCAGGATCCAGATCCTCATCCACTTCAAACACCCTGTCCTGAGCAATGAAGACCACTTCCATCGGAAGGTTCCGATAGTGAGTGATCCATGTCTTCAACACCGAAGTCACTTCACCCCACTCTCTCTGAGATAGGGATCCCCACTCACTCTGAGCTTCATCCTCGTTGTACTTCTCTAGGAGGATCTTCTTGATAGCGAGCTCCTGCAGCTGACTCATGGTATCGATCACTACAGTATTGTAGTCATCAGGGTTCTCTTTCAGGTACCAGTAAGCGAGCTCGAAGTCTTGCCAGGACTCAGCCTCCATGACATCAATCCCCTCTACATCGGAGATGCTGTCTGTCCCTTTGTCACTCACATCAACCAGGAGCATAGGCTTCGGGAAGGTAGCAGCGAACGTGGTCTTCCCGGATCCGCTCCGTCCATAGACCACCATGCTCCGGTGCTGCTCTACCTCACTGACAGGCCTCACGGGGAGCTCTGTCTTCTTACTACTCCGCGTCCTTGTTCTCGAGGTCCTGGTCCTTGAACTCTTCTTTTCGCTCATACTCATGCTCCTTTACATAGTCGAGATCCCCACCGGTCAACTCAGTCCGGCAAAGAGTCTCGAACTCACACCATCCACAGTGTTGTCCTATGTTTCTATCTATGATCTCCCCGTGCTGGTCCCTGATGTCAATGCACGTCTCGAGGAACTCGTTGAAGAGAATGTCCACAACCTGAGGGACTACAGGAGTGATGACTCTATCGAAGTAGGAGCTGACATTGCTCTTCGCGTGCTGGAGCTGTTCCTTGCAGTCCTTCTCCTTCAGACCGTGCTCATTGATGACTGACATCACTGTCTCCGGGAGGGTATCTATCTTGCGCTTGCTCAGATGCACTCCGTCCTGGAGAACTTCCGGTCTGGTGGGAGCTTTCGATTTGATATAGTTCCAGAGGACTCCATTCAAGTGCTTGATCCCCAGCATCTCACAGGCTCTAATATACATGCAAGTCTGAAGATCTCTCCAGCGCTGGTCCTCACTCGGCTTCTTTGAGAAGGTCTTGTTCTCAACCAACCAGCGGAGGCCGTTCTCAGTCCGTCCAAAGTGATCGACCCTGAACACGAAGAGGAACCCGTCACCGATCTCAACCTCGAGCGCGTGCTCTGCAGCCTTCCCCTGGTGCTTGATGAACCTGAGGGACTTCTTCGTGTAGATCCTGAAGTAGTTCTGCATGATGACACGGATGTCCTCAATGATATTCCCATACATCTCACGCTCATCAGCGAAGAGCTTCTTGTTCACCTTCGCTGTCTTGTTGAGAACAGCGAACGGATCCTTCCCCTCAGCGAAGGCCTCGAGCATCTCGTGGATGATTATCCCGAAGGTGAGAGGACGTGCCTTGACTATTCTCTTCCAGCCGTCCACATACCTGAGATGATACGCTCTCCTGCAGGTCCTGAACGTCCTGACCTTTGTCTGACTTACCTTGAAGAGGTCTGCCATTGTTCCAGCTCCTTCCCTTAAACCTTATTAAGTACAGCAAATTTACCGAATATCTTATGCGCATACTCATTGTAAGCCTCAGCAGCGCTTTTCTTATCTTTGAACAGCCCCAACTCAATCCTGCGCCCGTCACAACGAATCCTCTAGCCCTCCAGGGGTTCGACTTACTACCGCTAGGATAGACTCCCCGGAGACCAGATATACCCGATTTAATCCCCCTGTTTGCTTGACTTTGGGACCAGGTTGCCAGTCTCAAATTACATACCCTATTGTCCATATAGTCCCTATTAATATGATCTACTTCACAACCAACAGGAATCTTTTTATAGCTGTGACTCAATCGAAATAAAACATGACTAACCTTATAAAGTCTATTTTTAATTGAGACAAATAAGCCAGTTATCTCAGGCCCCTTAAAACTATAACTACGATGTTTTATAGTTCTCTCTAAACGCCCGCGTTTAATACAAAAGTAAGAAGTTAAGACAGTCTTGCTTACCTTGTTTATTATTAACTCTTTTCTACCCACTGCTCTAACTCCACTCCGGCACTCCACGGTCCGATCTTAGCCTCTGCCTCGATAGGTACACGGAGCTTGATGTTCATCTTGTCGAGCAGCGCGGGGTGTCTCATGATCTCCAGGATCCTCGGGACTATCTTCTCCACGTGCTTCCTACGGATCCAGAAGTGAATGGAGTCATGGACGGTCCCTGCAATCTTGATCTTGTCCGAGGTCCCTGTTCCGAACTCTTCCCGGATCTGGAGTGCTGCCATTAAATTGAGCTCGTTTGCGAAACTCTGCACCGGAGTATTGATTGCCTGACGTTCTGCATCCCTTCTCTCCGGGCAGTCTCTACCGAGTTGAGCGAGAGGGAGACGGCGCTTCCTTCCACTCAGTGAGGTCACATATCCCCAGCGCCTTGCATAGCGCCGTTGTCTCTCATGCCACTCCTCGAGTCCAGGGTACATGTCGAAGTATGCTTCCCTGCTTGCCTTCGCCTGGAGCTCGGAGAGCTTGATCCCATACTCATCCTCAGCGTACTGTCTGAAGGACTTGTGCCACATACCATAGAGGAACCCGAAGTTCACAGCCTTAGCCTTGAAGCGGAGATCGTTCCAGCGGTCATCTATCTTCGCTGCAGCCTTCACACCCATGTCATAGATCAACCGGACTGCTTCATCATACTCTACCTTGTGCTTGAGGTACCTCTTCGCTGTCTTCAGTACCAGCTCAGCCTCTCCTCCGGCGCGTGAGATCTCCCTGACTGCTGTCCTCCAGTGGATGTCCTGTCCGTTGTAGAAGGTCTCAAGCATGTTCTTCTCACCAGCGAGCTCTGCTGCAATACGGAGCTCGATCTGGGAGAGATCTGCTTCAACAAACTCCCAGCCTCGGGGAGCTGTGATGAGTGCTCTGATTGAGGAGTCCCTGGGCACCTGCTGCAAATTCGGATGCTCACAGTTATGAACACATACTTCCTCAGCTATAAAATTATGATGTGTTTCAGTTTCCATATCATATACCTGGTGAAGTCCTGGGAGTCGTTCTATAGACAGGATAGTATGGTTATTCCTTTTTTTATAACCCCCCACTCCTAGATCAGCTAAACGAGAAGTAAGAGTTTTTCGACTAACTCCTAGTTCTTTAGCGGCTTTTTCTGCTGCCCCCACAGTCCCCTGGTATTTCCTAAATACACTATAGGCAACTTTAGCGGGTAGAAACTTCTCCGACCACTTTCTCCTAGCTACTATTGTCGCTTTTACAATTTTACTTCCGTATTTGCTATGAGACAAAAAGCCTCTCCTTGATGCTTCTTTGGAGGTCTGGTGCATTTTCGTATGATCGGAGCGAGACAAGCCCACTAGATTAGATAAGCGATTGTCTTTTATCAAACCGTTTTTATGGTGTACAGATTCAGCCGGGTAACCATGAGTAATCTCAAACAAAACTCGATGCTCATCCCTTCGTGGGGAGGTATCTTTATATATACCTAATTCAGGGTACTCTTTCGGGGAATTTTGATATGTGTGCCTACTCAGAGCAACAACAGAGTCGCCTTTTTGGAGGGACTGGACTTGCTTGTACGTATTCTCTGGGGTTCTCACAAGATGGTCCCCCGTAGCTACCAGAGAACCTTTCCTACGTCCACTGTACCACTTTATTAAGTACACAGGCTTTAGACCAGTACACCAGACCTTACTTACCCTATCCAAAGTTAAACACTCATCATTATCGTAACAATAAACCAAATCTCCTTTCTTAATGTTCTGGATAGCTTTTAACCCACCTGGCATTGTTACTCGAGTATCTGCGGAGAGACAGCTGGTCCGGCCTGTCACCGTCCCGTGGAGCAGGAAACTGGGGTGAATAACACGTCCCACCAGGAAGGGCTTCCAGCCGTTGATGTATGTCCCGAGGAGCTTAGTTGCTGAGCGGTGGTCCAGCAGTGCCTTCGTGATAGGATGGTTCAGACGCTTGAGCACACTCTTGTCTGTGGAGGCTGCTCCTGTTCCGGTGAACTTTGTAGGTTTCAACTTCAGCTTCTTGAAGAGGAGCTCAGCGAGCTGTTGTGTCGAGTTGTAGTTGATGTCTCCGTACTTCTTGAGCTTCTTCCCGAGCTGCTCGATCTGCTGGGTGAGATCCTGTTCTACTCTTCCCATCTCTGGGACATTAACATAGAACCCGTTGAGCTCTGCTTCTGTGAATAGAGTGGAGCACGGCATGAGGATCTCATCGAAGATAGTCTTCAGGCTCCCCTCCTTGAAGAGCCTCTTTGCAAACAGGTACTTGAGCCTCCTGGTGTAGTAGAGATCCTTCGCGTGATACTCAACGAACTTGTCCCAGGGAGCAGTCCGAGGATCCAGATCATAGTCAACGGCACCGAGGTAGATCTGAGCGAGATACTTCAGCGCGTGCCTCGAGTTCTCGTTCAAGAGATAGTGAGCAAGCATGGTGTCAAAGTCGATCTTCCACTCTACTCCGTGGTGTACCTTCATCCATAGACTGTCAAATTTTCCATTGTGAGCAATGACCACACAGTCCTCAAGCTCCCTGGTGATCTTATTGAGGATCCCATCGAGCTGCTTAGGTGTCCATATTTTTGACTCAGGACGGAAGTGAGGGACCGGAATGATCCACTGAGTTCTCCTTGTTCCAAATCCTATAGAGGTGACCTGAGCTCCCTTGTCCCAGGGATAGAGACATGTGGTCTCGATGTCGAAGGAGACACCTCCGTTGAGATCCTCGAGCATCTCAGCAACGAGCTTATTGTTCGATACTACCACAGGGTTGAGTCCTTCTTCCCTGGGCACTCCTCCGTTGTCTACTATCTCAGCAAAGAGATTGAGATCTGCCTCGAACGCTGTTGTCTTGTTCGGATCCCGGAGGACTGCTGAAGGGTTAAAGGTAGGAAGGAAAGTGATCCCTGACTTCTCCTGAGGTCTTCCTCGATGCTTCGTGATACCGGTGAGATTGAGTACTGACTTGAGCGCCGGGTTTCCCATCAAAAGGACATACTTCGGACGGACATCCTCGAACACTTTTTGAACCCAGTGCCTGCACGCCTTGATCTCAGAGGCCTTCGGTGTTCTGTTCCCCGGAGGCCTGCAACACACTGAGTTGATGATACTATAATCCTCCTCGGAGAAGTCAGAGCGAGTGAGTGTCTGCCGGAGCAATCGACCAGCACGGCCTATGAAGAGCCTGCCTGCCTTTTCCTCCTGTACTCCAGGAGCTTCACCCACCAGAAGGATCTGCTTTCGAGATCTCTCATCCCCGAGGAGGCACACGTAGTCTGCAGTCTTATGTAAGGGACAGCGAGAGCAACGAGGGTCTCGTTTTGTTAATCCTGAAGGCACCAGGTCTCCTGTAAGTATCAGTGTCCATAGGGTCTTAGGGCTGACTATTTATTGAGATTGCATTGTGTCAAGTTTCTGCTATCATATACCTTTTTCTTGTTGACGTAAATAATATTCTATTATATTATATCAAATCAAAATATCTGTCAACCCCTATTATGAGAGAGGAGGAACCTGTGGATCTAAGGAACTACGTACCAGCGAAGAAGGCTGCTGAAGAGATAGGAATCACCTATTCTCTCCTCACATCCCGGATGTATAACGGAAAAGTCAAATTCAAGAAGGTGGGCTGGGCGATATTTATCCCGAAGGGTGAAGTTCAACGATTGAAGAAGCTCGAACAGAAGAGGAGAGCAGATGCTCGTGACAAGGGTGTGGAAGGAGCAACCCGGTAGATACTTCTGCATCTCCTCAAAGAGTCGAAGAGGGAAGTGGGATGACAAGTTCTTCACCCGCTCTCAATTCAAGACGGTTCGTCAGTACGTGCAAGACAACCTAGACAAGGATATGTACTGGTGTCCCCACGGCTTCTCAAAGCCTCGGCGCTTAAAGGAATATGCAGTTCTACCTAAGCTCCTCTGGGCAGATCTTGATGAAGTAGATCCATCAGAGATCAAACCAATGCCTTCTATTGCATGGCAGTCTTCCCCTGGGAGGTATGTAGGACTGTGGATCACAGACAAAGAGATCACTGAAGAGCTCAATAGGCGCTTGACCTACATGCTCGAAGCAGATCTCGGAGGCTGGGATCTCACCCAGGTCCTTCGCGTTCCTAACACAACAAACTATAAGTATAAACACACACCGAAGGTCAATGTCCTCTGGAGTGATGGTCCCTCTTACAATATTAGTGAGATCGAGAAGCTGCTGCCAAAGGACCAGGAGCCTGAGCCCAGCTTCGGTGAAGCAATCAAAGTCTTCAAGAGATATGAGAAGAAGCTGACTCCGTTCGCTCGGAGGGAGATCCTCAACGGGAAACCTAAGACGGGCAAGAGGAGTGAGGTACTATGGAGACTCAACAATGATTGCATTGAAGCAGGGATGACCACAGATGAGGCCTTCACTCTACTTCGTGTCTCACCCTGGAATAAGTTTGCCGGTCGAAGGAATGGAGACAAGCAGCTCCGGCGCGAGCTCAACAAGGTAGTCAGTCAGAAGCTAGAGACTGCACCGATCACAGCACATGAAGACGCGGACAGTGAGCGCTTCCTGTTCACACCTATAGAGGATGTAGAGGAAGAGGCTGTTGAGTGGATCTGGTATCCATACCTTGCACGCGGAGAGCTCACTATCCTCGAGGGAGATCCTGGTCTCGGTAAGTCATACCTTGCTGAGATGATAGGGATGCACATTGTAGATGGGAAGAGACTCCCCACTGTTAGAGCTCACAAAGCAGTGAAGGGGAAAGTTGCATACTTCGACACCGAGAACTCTGCAGGTACTGTGACAAAGAGGAGACTCGTTGACAACGGCTGCAGGAACATGAAGAACTATTTCCAGGAGGAGCAGTTCTTCATGGTTGATGAAGAGGATGCTCTCGATGAAGTCTATGAAGGACTTGAAGCTCTGAAGCCAGACCTGGTTGTCTTCGATACCATAAACACCTACATAGGAAGAGCAGACACCCACAAGGCCAGTGAGACACAGCAGGCTCTCTCCTACTTCTCCGAGATTGCAAAGCGCTTCAACTGTTCTGTCCTGGTTGTTCGGCATCTCACGAAGTCAACGAAGGATCGAGCTCTCTACCGTGGTCAGGGGAGTATAGCCTTCGCCGGTCTTGCTCGAGTGGTCCTCACAATAGGAGTACATCCTGATGATCCAGACACTCGAGTCATGGCAGTCACGAAGTTGAACATCACCAGGAAACCTCTTGCGCTCACCTTCACAATAGAATCCCTTCCAGACAAGTTGCAATACCAGGATCGATCTAAGTTCGTCTGGGGTGACTTTGTAGATCTCGACAGTGATGAGATCATATCAGTCACCTCCAGCAAGAAGGAGCGGAGGACCGAGGTTGAAGAGTTCCTTCGTGATGTTCTGACTGATGGACCGATGAAGCTCAGTGATCTCGAGCGAGCAGCAGAAGCTAGAGGGATCAATATGAAGATTGTCAGATCTGTAGGGAAGGACATCGGCATAGTCAGAGAGACCACAGGCTTCGGGAAGAAGAGGGTTGCAACCTGGGCACTCCCGAAGGGGAGCACCTAGTCACTTGTCCAGCGCGTGATAGTAAGCATCCATGTAGAACTTGATGAGTCTATACCTGGTCCTGTGGTAGTGTGTCAACAGATCCTCGTGAGCCTTCAGTCCCCGTAACGTATCAAGAGCAACCATCAACACCGGAAGCAGGAACCGCTGAGGCTTCGAGAGCTGAGGCTCCGGGATCCTGCAGAGGACAGAGAGCTCATAGTTAGTGAACCCGAGGATATGATTGCACAACCAGTGTGAGGGATCCCCAGGAGGTTCGAGCTCGAACTCTACCTTCCCAGGGATCTCCTCGGGGGGATCGAGAAGAGACGCTATGAGATCCGCTCGAGCAGAGTGGAACCTGTCCAGGTATTCGTGACCTATAGGCTGCAGGTGAGCATAGTATCTGTAGACCTGGGTAGGAAGGTTCTCAGCCTTGTAGTCAGTGAGTATGTTGATGACCGGTTGAGGCACACGGAAGAGGATCTCGAGGATCCACTGACCTATAGGTTCCTCGGGCTCTATCTCAGTCAGGATCTTATTTATGACGAAGCCCTTCATGTGTTCTTCCTGAATATTCTAACAAGCACAGTAGCTCCAGGATAATAAGTAGAACCGGCCTCAATATCAAAGTCGAATCCGTGCTTGTCGCAAAATCTAATTAGATCCTTTACTAGATCACTGTCCATCCCATACGGTTCTCCTATAACGAACTCCCTGTCCTCTCCCCTATATCTCCCCTGGTGGTCCAGGAAACGAGGAATAGTGAGCATCCGGGGAAACCAGCGAGGGCGCGAACCTCCCCTCTTCACTCTCTTCTCCTTATCTAGGAGATTATCTACTAGATCGTGGACAGCTTCTCTATGATCGTATTCCTTCCTCTTCTTGAATACCATCTCAGTGGTCTCCTTCTGCCGGGATCCTGGTGGTGGAGTCAATGGGGTTTCAAGGGACAGCCTAGCTAGGGGAACTAGGCAAGCGGCTCATCTGACTGTGGACCACCACCAGGTCCTGGCAATATGTCTGCTCGTTTCAATCCTACCTGACCAGCTGCTCGAGCTAAGGTCTTCATTGCCTCTGCTGCTTCCTGCACTGTTGGCATTGCTCGAGCAATCATCCGAGCAGCCCTGACAGCGTTATCCTCGAGCTCCTCATCGGTGACATCACTGAGATCATACCCGAAGAAGAGCATGTTCTCTCTGACACTCGCAATTGTGAGAGCTCTCTGTGTTTCCTTCGGCAGGAACCTCCATGTCCATCTAGGAGGAGCAAACTTCATCCTTGCCTCCGATGTGATCGACCTCACGGAACTCGAGCTCCGCGTTCCTGTATTCCTTCAGACCCTTCTGCAGGATCTCACGGAGAGCCTCGAACTCATCGAGACGGAACAACAGACTCCCCGCGTTCGAGGGCTTCTCCTCGTTGAGAGGTCCTATGAAGATCCGTGTCCTCACGTGCTCACCATAGAGCTTGTACTTGACTATGATCCGGTGCTTCTTCTCTTCGTCTACCATCCGATCTCCTTGCTGATCTCCGGTGTCATACCTCCGGCCTCCTCGAACCTCTCGAGGATCCTTTCGAGGATCTTCCCCTCTTCCTCCAGACGCTCGTTGAACTCTAGAGTCCCTATTGCTGCAGCGCCTGGTGAGTTGAGGTACCTGCTCCATCGAGCGAGCTGGACGCGGTCAGCTCCCTCAACCTCCTCGGGTGTCGGATACTTCATGCTGGTCTCCTTGAGCTTTTGTCTTAGTGCTCTGTGTGCATCCTGGAGCTGAGGGACTGGTCCTGTCAGGAGGGATGTACCCTCTAAGACCTGGCACTTGTCCATCAGGTCCAGGAGTCTCTTGATGTTCTGGGAGATCCTCATGTGGAAGAGGACAAGCCTCTCAGCTGAGGTGAGCGCGGAGCACTGGTTGAGCACCAGCTGCCATAGTCTCATGTTCTCAAGCTCCAAGTGTTGACCGTACTGTAGTAACTCCAGCGCCTTCGGATCTTCATCGAAGCAGTCACACGCGGAGTCGGTTGCTCGGATCTGCTTCCTGCCGGAGAGATCACAGTTGCACCAGAGTCCTTGCTTGTTCGGTCTGGTTCCCTTCCAGTTGCATAGTCCACAGATCATGTCCGCTCCCTCTCCCTTGCCTTCTCGAGTTCTGCCTCGAGTGCTCTACAGGATGCACACTCAGGATCCTTCTTCATCCTGCCGTGTGTTATCCTCCAGTGTTGTAGTATTCTGTGACGGATCTGGTTCGCCGTCTCTGGTTCTTTTTTCATCTCGACCTCTCTGTCTCCAGGAGTCGAGCTCAGTATCTATGTGTTGCCTAACTTCATCGAGAGTGAGGTCTGGGTGTTTTTGGAAGTGTTCCCTGCTGTCAAGAATGAGCGTGTGCTGGTCCTCCCCAGTGAGCTCTACCCGGATATGTAGATCTTTTTTATTGCTCATCACTGGTCTCCTGCTTTGCTAGTTTCTTCTTGAGTTCTTCGTTCTCCTTCTCAATCTCACGGACATACTTCTCAATCAGTCCTTCCTTCCCGTTCTCCTGCTGGATCTCGTGGAGCTTCTTCATGAACCACGGCCTCCATAGCAGCCCTGACTCACGGAGCTTCTTGAGCAGTAGAAGGAGCTGACGTGCTGAGAAGTAAGCGTTCCTCCCTCTGTGGAACGAGTTCATCTGACGCTCGAGCAGTTCTGTCATGCTCGGGTATTGATCGAAGAGGATCTCATATATGTCCTCTGGTAGTTTGTACTCTTCCTTCTTATCTGTCACAATCCGGCCTCCTAGAGTGTTCTGCACGCGAAGCATCTATACCGTTTATCTATACCGAGAGCGAACTTTTCACCCTCTGAGATCGGAGCGATAGTCTCCCGGATCCCACAACGTCCGCACTCCATCACCTTGATGACGTGCATGTGGACCTGCTTCTTCTCTGTGAGCTCCTGCAGGATCTGTCTGGTCCTCGATTCTCCCAGGATCCTGAAGTAGTGATACAGTCCGACAACGGTGGTGATCGAGTCCCAGACTGCATCTAGCTTCTCAAGCTCACGGGCTTCCTTGAGTGTCACCGGCATGTGGATCTCTTCGTTCACTGCTCTCCTCCTGAGGTTTCTCCTCAGATTGTACCTTGAAGTGGAGCGCGTCTGTCAATGCCTTCTTGATTTTCATGGTCCCCACTGGGAATGGCATCTCAGCGAGTGCCTGCCTTACTGCACGCCGGAGCCGGGTGTTCTGCCCCCGAATCCGCTCAGCTGAGGCCAGGTTCTTCTTGAGATGCTCGAGGTCCTTGAGCGCCTGGTTCTTCTCGGCGGTGATCTCCTCGGTCTGCTCCTTCACCTCTTCCCTGGTCACTTCGCTGGTGTAGTCCTCAAACTCTGAGATCACAGCGGACGGGCAGGTCATGTGTTTGCTGACTCTGCCTCCGGTGACAGCGCTGTAGACCTGAGGGACGTTCTGCATCAGAACCCAGAAGTCATAGAGTTCCTTCTTCGCCTGGGTGATGCTGAAGTCGGTGACTCCCCGCTGCACTCGTTGTCCCTCATCCGGGTTTGTCTCGAGGATAGGCTTCCAGAAGGTATCATAGACTCGGTTGACATCCTCCTCGGTCACCCCTTCTCTGCTGGTCTTCGGTTGCATCTTCTCTTCCATCGGTGTCTCCTTTGTTCGGGAGCGAGCGTCCTCACGTGTTGGCAATACGCCGGTCACTCGCTCCCTTCCATGTTCTTCGTCAGCGCTTCGAGGATCTGCTCTGTGGTGTCCATGCACCTCGGGCAGAGAGTCCTATGGAAGTCAGCTCCCTCATCCTTCGGCTTCGTTTTCCTCCAGGTCTTCTTGACCTTCGTTCCGTGGAGGACCATGTAGTCCGCTGCATCGGCATGAGAGATCGGAGCGCTCTTCTTGCAGATGTCACACGTGTAGACTTCCTGCTTCGGCATCACTCCTCCTCGAGCAGTCGCTCGGTTGCAAGGTAGATCCTGTCTCTGAGATCCTCGATGTCGCTCTCGATCTTCGCCCAGCGCCGGAGCAGGACGTACCTTGCAACGAACAGCCCCAGGACGAAGGCTCCCAAGTGTGTCAATACAGTCATCCGGTCTTCCTTGTTGCTCTGAGGATCCTCTTCCCTCGGGCTCTCTTCCCGTACTCATCGATAGGGATCCCCTGCCAGTGTAGATCTAGTTTGTCAGCGTACTCCTGCAGGCACTCGAGCGCGTGCTCCTCACACATACCTCCTCCGGGGATCTTCACGTTCCCATCATGGAGCATGTACTCTGCAGTCCGCTCACACTTCCGGCCTTGTCCGTCCGTGCACTTCACTCTTCGTCTTCCTCGACACAATCACGCGGACGGTTGTTGAAGGATCCTTCACCATAACACTTGCCGGTGACATAGCGCTCCTTGTGTGGATCCCAGTAGATAGGCTCGTTCATATACTGACCTCCAGATCCTTCAGCATGAGTGAAGTGACACCGGCCTGGAACATAGCGTCATGCAGAGCGTGGTGCTCTACCCTGTCCTCCATGTTCTCGAGCTCGCGGTGCACGTCAGAGACACTATGTCCCTGGGCTGCATAGATCAGCTCGAGTGTCCTCATGCACCGATCCTTCCTGAAGTTCCAGGGACAGGGCTTTCCCATAGTACGGTAAGCCTCACGGAGGATGACGTTGTCGAAGCCTGGTCCGCGTCCCCAGATGAAGGGCTCACAGCTCTCCTTCTTCTTGATGTCCTCTAGGAAGAGCGTAAAGCGGTCGAGGACCAGTCCGATCTCCTGACAGTTCATGTGGAGCTCAAGACGTGCCTTCGTGTCCTGGTGCATCCACCAGTCCACCGTCTCTGCTCCTATGTGGAGACCAGCCTGCTCACAGCTCTTCAAGTGGATGGTATGGTAGAAGAGGGAGACCGGTGCTGCAATCTGACCGGCAGAGTTGAATGGTACAGCGCCGATTGATACGATTGCAGCGTTCGGTCTCCTGCTCATTGTCTCGATGTCTAGCATGACGTGCTTCATTGTGTCTCCTATCTGACTACGATGAACCCGTTCTCCCTCATCTCATCCCACCAGGAGGACGGCATGGAGACTCCGGTGTACCTGTCGAGCTCTCGCTCCTCGAGCAGTTGCCAGTGTCCGCAACGGGAGCACTCCTTGAAGCGCTGCTCATAGTCTATGCAGACGGAGCGAAACTCATGTGTCTCACGCCGGATCCTCCTGGATCCTTCTCTGTATTTATGTCCTAAGCGCTTGCACTTCAGCGCGGGATCTCTGAGCTCTCTCCACCATCTCATGTCTTCTCCTCCGTCTCCTTCGCTCCGTCCAGATCCTCGTTGAACTGGATCATGGTCTTCCTCCAGGCTATGTCGAGCATGAGACTCTCTCGGCCTGGTTTGCACCCTATCGTAGAGGTGAAGGTAGTAGTGACACCATCGACCGTGATGGACGCTGCTGCACATACCATGCTCTCAGGAGTGCTGCTCATCCTGCTCACCTCCGAACCGTGAACGGTCAGGAGCGTCTGCCTCTCCTACACCTCGGACAGTAACAATGTCCTTCTCGATGTCATCGAACACAGGGAGACGGCGCTGCACCTTGAGCAGGTGCTGCTTCTCCTCATCGAGCTTGTCGAGGTCGATCTCATAGTAGTCAGCGAGTAGATCTGAGATCGACTTCGGTAGTTGAACGTGATGCACGTCCCTCAACCATTCGAGGAACTCACCGATCCGGTTGTTCGTTCCGTCCAGCCTTGCAATCTTCTCGTGTTCCGGGTATCGGACTCCTTTGTTCATGTGGTCTCCTTATTCAAGCAGGCTCTTCCTCTCCTTGACTCTGTACTTCGAGACATAGCGGATCCTCGAGCGAGATCCTCCCCAGTACCTGTTGCCATAGACGCGGACCTTGACCCTTCCTCCCGGCATCTCCTTCAGCACGTCACATGGCATCTGATAGTCGAACCCGTTCCGGCAGATCTGGTGCCTGCAGGTCAACCAGTGAGTTGATGGATGTAGAGCTCCTCTGCTCATGCCTCCTCCGGTGTATAAAGATCCTCTACTGACCTAGTGACTTCCTGGATGTGGTCTCGATACCACTGCAGATTGAGTCTCCAGGTATCATCGAACGTCATCTCACCTAAGTCGAGAGCGGTCTGGTGCAGGAACTCGAACCCCGTGAGCTCCTCGAACTCCTTCATGAGCTGGGACTGTTCGGCTGTAGCTGACTTACTGTAGACGGTCATCCTTCCTTCTCCTCTTCCTCTATCACTATAGGATCCGCTGCTGTGACGCGGACCCTGTTCTCTCCTATAACCTGTATTATGAGAGCAGCGTTCTCCGGTATGTGAGGGACATCCAGCTCGAGTTGACGTGTCTCGGAGCTGAGGATCACCATCCCTTCCGGGTGTGGTGTCACCTCTGCAAGGCGCTTCATCAGAGCCCAGAGGAGCACGGACTCAGGAGTCCACTTCCCCTCAGCTGTCATCAGCCTGGTGTCGTTGACGAACTCCCTTGCTATGATCGGTATGGTCCTCTCGATGACTCCGAGGTAGATCCTTCGGAACTCTTCTCTCACAGCCTTACGTGCCAGAGCCCTCCCAGCGAACTCAGCAGCGAAGCGATAGATCTCACCGTCCCACCTACTGAGATCCGTGAACCCTTCTTCCTCGAGGAGCTCTCTACATATAGCTGCAATCTCATTGTGATTCATCGCTGTGGTCATCCTGTCCCCTTCCTCTTGAGCGCTGAGTATACATCCATGAATAGGGGAACCAGGAACCCTCGAGTGAATGGTACCAGGACAGTGTAGAGGATCCAGAGCAGTAATATCTCTCGAGTGGTGAGATCGATGGTCATGACGTGCTCTCCAGATTGACAATGTCCAGTGCAGTGATCCTGAGCTTCACCACTCCCTTGTAGGCTGGATCCTCGATCCGCTCACCAATCTTGATCCCCTCTCCCTTGTCGTTCTCGATCTCCTCGAAGTGTGTCTCAAATCCTGCCTTGAAGAGAACGATATTGATTGCATTGTTGAGGCTCTCAGTGAGCGCCTTGAGCATAGCGTCCCGGATCACTCTCCCCAGAACAAGATTGACTAGGCCCTCCACTCCACCAGGCTCGGTCTCACTGAGCACTACCTCGGGGAACTGCTGCTCCGTGTCGAGGAGGATCTTCTCAACGTGCCTGGTGTACTTGTCAGGGATCCCTGGGTGTCCCCGTACTAGCTCGAGGATCTGAGTGTAGTCTGCTCTCATGACATGTTCTCCATGTTTATGATGTTCGCTGCAGTGATACGGATCCGCGTGAGCTCTGGGTGTTTTGGATCCTGGGTGTGTTGTCCCATAGAGAGGCCTGCACCGGAGTCATCCTCGAGCTCAATGAACTTGCACTCAGGACCCTCATACTTCACCAGGATATTGATTGCCTTCTCGAGTTTCCCACCGAGCACTGCAAGCATTGCCCGTTCATATCTCTGACGCTCCTTCTCGAGACGTTCCCTGACAATAGCTCGGATCACTTCACGCTGATCCCCAGGAAGCTCATCCAGAGGAGACGGCAACAAGACCTCTCTGACCTTCATCTCTGTAGGTATGTCCTCAGCACGTCCCTCTGCTTCAAGTAGGATCCCTCTGAGATAGTCCTCTGCATTGTCAGTGAACCTAGGATGCTCCCCTGCCTGCTGTAGAATCCATCGGTAGTCATCTCTCATTAGAGTCACTCTCCTCAAGTACATGAACAATAAATTTTCCCAGCGCTGCTGCAGGTATCACAACCCGTCTGGTAGGAGATCCCTGCTCCTCGATGTGGATCTTCACTGCACCGGAGAAGACACCCTGGTAGTCAAAGAGCACCGTGATGTCCTTCCCTTATGAAGTCTTCCCCGTCCAGTTGAACTGTCCCATTCTATCCTCCATCACTCTCCGACTCGTGCATGATCTCATACCCCTCACCGAGAACAACCAGCTCAACCATGTTAAGATCTACTGGTATGCAACAGAGCTTCCCTTCTTGAGCAGTGATCCTGATCCCATTGACATTCCCTTCCTGGATCCAGACAACACCACTCTGAGTCTCAATCCTCACAGCATGGACACTGCCCAGTGGTGACGCTTCCTCTCCATGCTTGTGTTTTCTCAGATGTATTTTCACCGTGGTCCCCCCTATAGTTCATCGAAGATCTCATCAAGATCATCATTGACCGCGTCCAGATCTACACCATCACCCGTGCCGTACTTCCCAGCCTCGACTGCAGCAGCGGTCTCATGCAATCTCTGAGCAAGTGAAGTCTGTTTATCTGACATGTGGTCCCTCCTCAATCTGTTCAGAGTAAAATGTATTTTTCGATTATATAATATTGAGCGCTTGACTGTCAACACCTAAAATGAGCCCGAGCGCTGATCTTCCTAACTATCGGCATTGTTCACACACGTCCACTTATGCCACTTATGAGTAATATTGACATTGACAACAACTTAGCTCACTCAAATAGACACTTTTCAACGTCCAATTATGGGAAATTATGGAGACAACCTTGCAACCCACTGTCCCCTATGCACTTATACATAAGTGGACGCATGTCCATAAGTGGACCATAAGTGGACCCTATACATATAGACATAAACACTTATATAATAATAATATATACATAAGTGGACGTTGAGTGAGTGTGTTGCACTGCTGAGTTGAGACACCCGAGTTCAGACAGGGGTGAGAAGTGAGCAGATGAGGCCTGAGGGCAGGCCTGAGACCTCTAGACAAGCACCTCCCTCCCGAACTTGCACCTCCCCTCCTGGATCCTGCACTCCCTCGCTCGTTCCGTGCACCTAGTCACCTACTGGATCCGGTGCTCGAGATGCGCTCCTGTGGATCCGTTCGATCAAGATCCCTGTCCCCGGTTTTCGATTATGTCAAATTGTGCTTGACATGGATCCGAGCACTCAGGTAGTATTGAAGGGAACATCTGAAGAGGGCTGCTCGGTGGTCCCATTGTTAAGAGCACCGGGCAGTCCACCATTGAACTGAGGGGACCTTCATGAACAGAACGAAGTCAAAGATCCTCAGGAGAGCAGCCTCGATCCTTGCGGACAAGAAGAGCAAGCTCACCTGGAACGGTATGGGATCTCGAGTCTACCCGAAGAGCAGTGCACGGGCAATCTACCAGCGTCTCAAGATTGAGGCTCGAGATCTCAAGAGATACCGGGAGCTCCAGGCTCTCGTTGAACGTCACAAGAGAACCCAGGCCGTAGATGCAGCAAGATCCCTACCGATAGAGATGAGCTCACGGTAGACGTGCCTGGTCCGGGAGCTGGGTGTAGTCCCCTCAGCACTCAGCTCCCACAACTACAAGGAGACTCACTATGAAGACACTCATCCTGCTCACCCTAGTCCTCTGCTTCGTGTCCTGTGGATGCAAGGACGGCAAGGTCGAGATCCTGAACAAACCACTCTACAACGGAGAGGGCTGGAGCATCTGGACCGCTCAACCTGGTGACGTGATTGTCTACTACTATTACACCAGGCCTCTGTCAGCAATGCCTGAGGCAGCGCGTGCCCAGCTCCCTGACAACTTCGGTGAAGTGTTCAGACAGATGGAACGAGATGGAGCTTTCAAGTACTTCGGCTTCGTCATCACATCGACCGGTGGGACCTCGTTCTGGTCTGATCGGAGCTCGATCCTGATGACTTACATAGAGCGAGGGGACACCCTGCAGATCGAGAGTGATGAACTCTTCATCATTCAGAAGTGTGATCTGCAACCGGTGTGCTCGGATGAGAGGATGCTCCAGATCCCTACAGGGCAGGATGACATCTTCGACACACCGAGAGGGCAGCAGGTCCTGTTCGCAAAGTTTCCCTTGACTTCACAGCCGGACGCGGTCCTATACTGTGAAGCAATCAATACTCTCTCACACTAAGGAGGTGACCTCATGAGGAACATCCTCATCACCTTGCTGCTTGCAGCGCTGGTCTTTGTGATGGTAGCAATACCACTGCAGGCCAGTATCTATTGCAAGTATGCAGCCTATAATCCAGGGTACGCTGTGATCTGCTTCTGGGAGATCATGATGGATTGCTGGGATCCCCTGGACTGGGGTGACGGAGACGCTGATGACTACGGATCCGGCAACGTGATCCTGGAGGAGGTCGAGTTCCACTACTGTATGAACTTGACTTTCACCGAGATCCCGAGAGCAGGCTAACAGCGCCTGATCTGGTGGCAAGAGGTGCAGGAGGTTGAGCTCATACTCAGTCCCCTGCACCTTCTTCTATTCACACAACGGAAGGAGACCGCAATGAAGAGAGCACTGCTGCTCTGCCTGCTCCTGGTCCTGACGGTGACCGGGAGCGCGTTCGCTCAGTTCGCTCTGGGCTGGACTGATGAGAATGATCCACCGGCTGACTACTTCATCCTCTACAGGAGCGCTCACCCTGACACCGGGTACCTGATGCTCGACTTCGTCACACCACTCGAGGGGACAGTCGAGTACATGTACTATGACAGCACCACGGTCAAGAGCACTCCCTACTACTACAAGATTGCAGCGGTCCGGGATCTCGCAATGTCAGACCTGAGTGTCTGGTCCCGTGCACGCTGGGAGGACATGAGCGCCGGATCCTATCCCTTCTATGAGTTCGAGCACTGGCCTGGAATGGAGCAACGGAACATGCTGATTGTGTTCACTCCACTCGAGGACTGTGAGCTCCTCTGGCAATTCAGGTACCTGGATCCTGATCTCATAGCGGTCAAGTGTGCACCGTTCACCGGGACCGTGCCTCCGATCTCGATCACACCGAGGAGCCCTTGATTATGCCTGTGAGAAAACCATGTGCAGAGTGCGGTCATGACTACAACCTTCACCGGATGAGGAAGATGGTGCACGGGAAGGAGAAGAGTGTCCCGTGTTCTTGCACCCAGGACGGTTGTACGTGTCAGGTCTACATAGCGCCCGAGACGAAGAAGGGCAAGAAGAGATCCCACGGCAAGAAGAGCGGGAAGGTCCCTGTCCCTCGAGAGATCACCCTCCCACTCAAGGCCAGGGTCCTGAAGGCGGTGCTGACGCTTGAGCTCACTATAGGTGACCAGGTCATCCAGTCCGAGGTCGAGATCCCAGGGGATCAGTTGAAGTGACGGATCCAGCAGAAGAGATCCTCCAGGTAGTCATCCTCGAGGAGCTCCCGAACCATGAGATCCATCGAGACGGTAGGGTCTTCAGGGTAAAGGGACCGAAGCAGGGAGAGGTCCGCTCCCACCAGGGCAACCAGTACGGACACCGGAAGATCAGGATCATGCACGCGGGGATCCGTCACACCTACTGGTTGCACCGTCTCATCTGCAAGGCCTTCCACGGGGATCCTCCACTGTATGACGGAGAGGAAGCTCACGTCAGGCACCTGGACGGGGATCCCTCGAACAATCACGCTGACAACTTGCGCTATGGATCCAGGAGCGAGAACGAGCGGGACAAGAAGCGCTTCTATGGTCCCCTGATCTCGAGACGCTACACCGAGGAGTATGACGCTGAGTTCTTCGGTTGACTCGCGTGCTCTCCTGTGGTATGACTCGCTCGAGTACCAGGATACCAGGAAGGAGAGACCGGTGAACACGAACCACCGGACACCGTTGTCAAGGTAGACACCCTACAGGTCGAGAAGGACGGGAAGTGGTGGAACCCGTTCGACTAGACCACAGACAGAACAGGAGACCACATGCCTCAAGGAAAGAAGAGAGCGGTTGTCATCACTAAGACCGTGAGACCAGTGATGACTCAGGCCGGTCCTGCAACGAAGCAGGTTGATCTCACTCAAGTCTTCGAGATCAACACCACACTCGAGGAGCTCCTCGGGTACCTCAAGGACAAGGACACGAACGTCCTCACAGTCATCTTCGAGAGTGAAGCGCCGGAGATGCCGAGAGAGGAGAGTGACTGATATGCCGGAGAAGTATGACGAACTGAAGAGCGCGTTCCAGAAGCTCCTCTATGGTGGGGAACTCACTCCAGATCTGCAGGCCGTCCTGGTGGAGCACGGGATCATGTCAGTCCCCTGTATCGATCCTAGCATGACAACCCGGTGTGCTACATTCCTGAGCACGCTGAAGGAACCGATGAGGGATGACGAACTCGGGATCAAGGCGCGGACCGAGATACCTGTCATTGCAGGTACGCTGCTCCAGGTGCTCCCTGTGGTCAGGTCCGCTGTTGTTTGGAGGAGCAAGATCGGAACCGTGCCCTCGAACACCGAAGCTCAGCGCCTGGTTGAGCAGGTCGATACCTTCCTCCGGGGAGCGTGCAAGTAGGACTTGACACTATAGAGCTCTAGCATTAGGCTCCCAGGAGGAGGTGCATCATGAACAAGAAGTTCAAGATCTTACTCGCTGCAGTCCTGGTGGTAGTGGCAACGGCATTGCTCTTGATGTTCGATGTCCCTCCTCCACCGGATGACGCACACGCGAGGATTGACCGTCCTCCCGGATACCCTTACTTCGGGACAGCACTATGGAGACCAGGGACTGACGGGGTTCCTGAAGCGCTCGATCACTCGAGTAGGTTCTGGAGACTCACTGTCAAGGTAGGATCGAACGCGGTGGACTCGGTCCAGGTGAAGATCAAGGATGTAGGATCAGGGACCTGGAGGACGCTCACCTACCCTGGGGGAGTGGTCATCACTCAGACCTATGACATGATGTTCTACGGTCCTGAGATCGACTCGGTCGAGGTGTTCACCGGGACAGCTGCATACTGCATCCTGGACTACTGGTATGAGTAGCAGGGGAGCCTAGCGGACAGAAGAAGAGCTCCTATCCTCACGGACGGGAGCTCTCTCTGTGTCTGGACCAGAGGTTCACATCCTCACGTCTAGGTCAAGGTCCTCTATCTCTACTTCAATAGCCGGGTGGGGGTTCCTTTCCACCTCTGCTACTCCCCTCTCGACCCGTACTTTTACAGGTTCAGTGGAGAAACGATCGAAGACGCGCCCTACTGGTTCCTCGTGCACTGCGCCGCACTCCGCGCACTCCATTGACTCTATCGTATGGTCGAGGGATGCCTCTATACCGGAAACCACCATTGTCCCCTCATCGTCAAAGCGTCCCTCTGCATTGAGGCCAAGTAGGAGGTAGAAACGATTCCCCCCACACTGTTCACATCTTTTCATCATGCACCTCCGTGTCAGTTACTTCCGGTTAGTGTCCATTAACGGTAGTTGCTGAAGCTCATCTCTCGAGCGTGACGGACTCTGTCATGTAGACTCTCAACGGTCTCGATCTTCCCAGGTCTCAGATCTGCAACCGGCATCTCGATCTCCCAGAGGCTCCTGGTGTCGGTCTTGCTGTCTATCTTCTTCTCGTTCGTCATCTCGATCTCCTTCTTGTTTGCGTTCTACCTATAGTCATAGCAAGCGCCGTGCCAGTCAGCGGGTGTTGATATATAACAAGTTACAGGAGCGGGGATCCCCGGTACCGGTCGAGATCCCGTGCAGGTTGCACTCTGGTAGTTTTGTTTTGCAATGGGAAAGTAAACTACCAGGGGAGCCCGTTCGAGATCTCGAGCTCCCCTCCTGTGGATCTCTTAGAGGACCTCACCCTTGACCGGTCTCGAGAAGAAGCTGAACCCCTGGTCATCAGCTCTTTTGACCGTACCGGTGAAGCGGACAGTGCAGCCCTTGAGATCCTGCAGGCTGAAGTAGGGCGCGTCCGTGATGCTCTTCGGGACGGTCCCCCAGGTCTTCCAGGATCCGGCCTCAGTATCGACCTTGACCAGCATCTTGTAGGTCATCCCGTAGGGGCCCTCATCGACCCTGGCGCTGAGCACGGTGCCGATGATCTCGAAGCGTCCCTCAGGGGCATCGATCCAGGTCTCAGCGGCCTGCTCATCGGCTCTCTTCTTGAGGGTCCTGAGGAGCTCGATCTGCTTCATGCTGATGGTCCCGAACTGGATGAACCTGGACCGGATGTCGCGGGTGACTTCGTTGTCAACCTTGAAGGCCTCCCTGAGATCCGGGTAGTTGCTCATGATGTTCCTCATCGATCTCCAGGCCTGGATCCTGCGAGCTCTCCTGACGGCCTTCGTGATGTGAGCCTGGTAGACACTGTCATAGTGACTGTAGTCAGTGACCAGGTTGTACTTCGCCGCGCACTCGTGACCGATGGTGGTGTACTTCCCGCTCGGGATGTGGTACCAGACCTCACCGTGCACGTAGTGAGCGCCGCACACGTCACACTGGAAGATCGAGTTGTGAATGTTCACGAGCTCCCCGGCCTTCTTCATCTCGATGACCACGTCCACATACATCGGGGGGATAGGCCAACCGTCCACAGTCGAGGCCCCGCTGAAGCTCATGTGGTACTCATAATCCTCGGGGTTGATTGCTCCGACTCGGTGGGGATCTGTTCTCTTGCTGGTTCCGTTCATCTCTTGACCTCCTGTTTGCGTTCCTACCCTATACCATAGCAAGGCCTGTGCCAGTCCCTCCCGGCTCGCCTCGAGGAGAAAATCGGGCTGTAATAAGCTGTTATTACATAGGGTTATACGGGGGGTCTTTTCGCCTCGAGGAGAACGGGGGCCCCGGATCCTGCAGCTGCAGAGTGCAAAGTGCAGAGATTTACTGCAAAAAGAGAGCCCGGATCCTGTGGACCCGAGCTCCCCGAACGCGGCACCCTGGTTGAGATCTCAGAGTGCACAGGAGGTCCTGACCTGCCGTCCCTCGACCTCGAACACCACGGTCAGACGGACGGACTCGGTGGGGTTGCCGAAGATCTCGATCATGTGGTCGATCTTCTTGACCTTCTTGCCGTAGGTCTCGGAGGCCTTCTTCAGGAGAGCCTTGATCTCCCTGGTGATCTCCTGAGCCGAGTAGCTGCTGCATCTCTTCGAGCTCGGAGCCTTGACCTCCTCGAGGATAGTCATCAGAACCTGATAGGCCTCCTCTATGGCCTCATCACTGCTGTCCCTGACGTGTGACCAGTCCCACTCGATCCCGAGCTCCTGGAGCTGCTCAGCGCTCATCCTACCGAACCCGTCACACCTGGTGACTACGTCCATGTGACCCTGATCGGTGAGCTCCTCGTGATGCTCTCCCCAGGCACAGACATACTGGTGAAGGACCTTGACCATCTCGGCGTGTATCTTATCTCTGGTGAAGTTTTCCATCTCAAGCCTCCTGTTGTTTGCGTTCCTAACTATAGGCTATAGCAGGGACCGTGCCAATTTCAGGAGATCCAGACATGGAAAGACCCTCCCCGTAAGTTATTGAGTGCCAGCTCTCTACGGTGGAGGGTCTCTCAGGGCCTCGGAGGGATCCGCTCAGGAGGTGTCAAGCGGACGTGCAGAACGCAATCAACAGGAGGATCTTTGCACTATCCCTCGAGCCCGGCAACGGTCTTCTTCAGGAGCCGCTTGTCTCGCTCCTCCTTCTGGATCACTCCGCTGTAGAGCGTGAGATCCAGGACGCTCTCGATCTTCTCGGAGATGAGCTGCTCGAGTACTGCAGGAGGGAGAGCATCGACCTCCCAGGACTCGTGACCATACCGGGCAATGAAGTCAGCTGCTCGAGGGTCCGTGATCTTCGCGGGGTTCGGGGGAGGCTGGTGCTCCTGGACCTGCTCCATTGTGAGCGCTATCTTCTCGACCTGGACATCAGCATTGAACTCAGCGAGCCGGTCCGAGATGTCCCTGACCATGTCCTCACCGGAGGGGTCGAGATCCCCCAGGTAGAAGAGCGTGCAGTCCTGGTCCCTGTGGTCGAGGAAGCGCTTCGCCGCGTCATACATTGCCGAGGCGCTCGAGTACCCTCTGTTGACCATCAGGACCACGTGGTACTTCCGGGCCAGGGGACGGAGCACGGAGGCCAGAGCATCCTTCTCGACCCAGAGCTCGGCATAGTACTCCTGACCGTCCCAGCGCGGGAGTCTGTAGGATCTCAGCGCGGCCTCCACCAGGTCCTTGAGGTTGTTGAACTCAGGAGGGAAGTCCGGCTGTCGAACACGGTCCTCGATTGCATCCCAGTCCAGGATCCCGGCGAGCCTGGCGCGGGTGACTGCCCGGCTGAGGTTCTTGTAGGATCTCTCCTCGTTCGTGATGATGTTCCTCGAGACCAGCTGGTAGTAGAGCTGCCGGAGGGTGAGCCTGTAAGCGCTGAGCTCCTCGAGGATCTGAGCACACTGGGCAACGAGGGCCCTGGTGCTGTCGTTCGGGTTCCAGTCTCTGAAGTATTCGCGGGCCATGATGTCTCCTTACCAGTAGTTGCTCAGGTATGCCAGGCACTTCTTGCAGTAGGACCTGGACTTGCTCTTCCTCTTCGTTCCACACCTCACACAGCGCTCGTTCCTCTTGTGCCTGCCGTAGCGTCTCTTCGATCTCGCTGCTCCGACTTCCCTGCAGTGCTTGCACTGTTTGAAGCGCTCCGAGCGGTTCCTCTTCCCACAGGTGGTGCACTTCCTCATGTCATCCCTCCAGTCTCAGCGGCATGACAATCACCATGTGCTTGATCTCCTCGAGCTCCTCCTGGATAAGTGCGGCAGTGTCCGGTCTCTCCAGGTTGAGCGTGAGCTCCTCGCTCTCGAGGGTGCTCAGGGCCTGCTGCAGGTAGAGGGCATTGTATCCGACTGTGACCGTGCTGTTCGCTGTACACTCGAGATCTTCGGAGGCCTTGCCGAGCTCCTCATTCTCAGCGCTCAGAGAGATCTTCTTCGGCTGGACCTCGAACTTGATCTGATTAGTCGGCTTGTTCGAGAACACCGAGAGTCTCTTGACGGACGCGAGGAGATCCTCACGCGAGAACGTGCAGGTCTTGTCTGTGTGCTGAGGGATGACGTTCTCGAACTTCGGAAAAGGTCCCTCGATGAGCCTGGAGCGGAGTTGCATGACTCCCTTGCCTTCATTGTCATAGGTTGAGAACTGCATCCAATCCGGGCCGATGTAAGCCCAGAGTGTGCCGTCCTTCTCCGCGTGGTCCTGGAGGATCTTCAGGCTCTTTGACGGGATGATGATGTCTTGGGGTTTCCTGGTGTCATGGATCTTGACCGCTCCAGTCTCGATCTTGCAGAGCCGGTGCCCGTCTGTGGAGACCACAGTGAGCCTGCCTTTGCTGAGACGGAACAGGACCCCGGTGAGCGCGGGTCTGGTGAGGTCTGTGGAGACGGCATACAGGGACTTCTTCAGGATCTCGGTCATGAGGAAGGGATCGATCTCGAGGCCGAACTCGGAGTTGACCTTCGGAATCTGAGGGAAGTCCTCGAGCGGCCTGGTCTCCATCTCGAGGGTTGTCTTCCCGCACTTCATGAAGACCTTGTTCCCCTCGAGGGTGATGGTGACGGAGCTGCCAGGGAGGGCTTTCAGCGCCTTGTCCATCTTCCTGACTGGCAAGATCCCCTTGCCTGCCTTCTCGATCTTCCCGTGGATCCTGACGGTGACCCACTGGTCGAGATCGGTGGAGGAGATCCCGGTCCCGAGCTTGTCCGTCTCGATCAGAGCGTACTGCAGGATCGGGAGGGTTGTCTTCCCTGGTGTCACTGAGCAGACCTTCTTCAGGGACAGGAGCAGTTCCTTCTTGCTGACTGTGATCTTCATTGCGGCCTCCTGGTTGAGTGTGTCCTTCGATTATATCAAATCGAGTGTTAGAGTTCAAGAGGGAAGTGCCGAGGACCCGAAGATCCCCGGCACTCCCTCCGGTCGGCTGGGTTATACCCTTATAGGCATGATGCATCCTACGTACCTCTTCCCCTGGTATAGTGCAACTGGGGCCCATTGACTCGTTGTTTTGAATGTTAGGCCTTTTCCAAAAAAGAACGCAGTATACTGAAGATACTTTCTCTGTACGGGTATCTGTAACACCCCAGTGGAATCAACTAAAAGGCGCACAATATAGTCCCCGTGCCTTATTGCTCTCTTTTCCACTGTGAGAGAGACACAGCTCTCATCCCTGAGGTACCTAGACAAAGCACGTCGAAGGGGAATAGGGAAGGGGGTGTCTATGCCCTCTTCCCAGCACCCGTAACCCCTGATAGGGAGGTGAAATTTTTGTGGTATCTGATCCAAAGGGAGGATGAACAGGCACTCCCCGTTGCTGACCACTTCTCTGCTCTCGCTTCTCCTATGTACCCAGAGCTTTGCACTCCTAAAGAAAGTACTAAATCTATTTGCCATCCTGGGACCTCCTGTTGAAGTTCTACCCTGGAGAGCAGCAACTCCTGTGCCATATTCCCTGACGTGTCCAGTCACTACCTATCACTTCCTGTGGTTCCTTATCGTTCCTCGATCCATATCTCACTGTGTTGCAAAGTCCGAGAACTAGAGTGCAATCTGCTCCTGCATCTCTTCGAGGATCCCGGTTGCAATAGCGAGAGCAGCCTTGTCAGTGAACTGCTCAGGGCTGCAGGTGTTGAGCTGGTTGATCGATCCCTGGAGCGCTAGAGCTGCAAGAGCTTTGCCTTCCATCATGACCTTGTTCTTGATCTGCCGTCCGATGACCTTTGATCTGTGGTCCAGGTTCCGGTGCTGGATCCTGATGTCCTCGAGCGTGCTCTCAATCAGTTCCTGTCTTCTACTCATATCTCTACTCCTTCGACTGGGACAACGGTCCCTCCGATCAGATCCGCGTCCTCTGTTGCTTCCTTCTTCTTCGTGTAGATGAGTGGTCCTAGACCAGTCCGCCCACCAGGGAGATCTACTTCAACAACCCAGGAGGGTCTCCTCACTTCGAGAACTGTGAAGTGAGTCTCTTGATTACAGAGGAGTGCAACTCTCGGAGTGACCTGCTCCTCTGCTCTGCTCTCTTGATATAATCCTCGTAGAGAATCCATCTCACTGACGCTCCTTCCTGCTCGAGTCTCTCGTTCTCAGCAGCTGCACACTCTTCGGACATGTAGTCCACGTTGCAGCCTGCCTGGATGTCTTCGTCATATAGAACGTAGTGTCTGTTCATCGGTCTCTCCTTTTTTCAAGTCCACTCTCGAGGACCTGCAAGGCGCGTGCCAGGTCAGGCTCTGCTCTGATCGAGCATGATCCTGAACCCGTCCTGCACGGTGTACTTCGAGATCATCCCGAGTTGCCTGTTCATGTCCTCCCAGGACTCATAGTGTCTCTTCTGAGCGAACAGGTCGAGCGCTCCCTGGGCTGTCCGAGCGCTCTCCGTGCCCAGCGTCATCCCGGAGCGTCCCATGATTTGAAACATCCTGGAGGGCTGCTTCTCCTCGAGCTCTTCCTTCTGGATCTCCTCGAGCTTCTTCTTCCCGAGCATCACTGCTTCAGTGTTCTGCAGACAGTTGAAAAACCAGTCCACAGGCTCTCGGTGTGCACGGAAGCATTGCACTTTGAATCCTGCCGGGTTGCCGTACCAGGAGCGAGCGGTGACTATGAACTTCACCTTCTCCCCTCCGATCTGCATGGTCCGCTGGATCCGTGGTCTCTTGACGTTCATGATCTTCCCCTTCCTCATTCAGCTCCGATCAGGAACCTGATGACTGCCTTCCCATTCAGGTCCCTGTCGTTCTCGGTGTATACTGGGAACCCGTCCTCGAGTGCTCCATAGTATGCAGCAGGGCTGTCCTTGATCCCTCTGTTCCTGAGCTGTCTCAGAACGAGTCCCTTCCCTCTCGAGCGCCGGAGCGCTGTCACGAACTTCCTGACATCTCCGTTCGCTCTTGCCTTCTTGATCCTCTGCTTCTTGTCTCTCATGTGATCTCCTACATCACTACAACGGTGTTCTGACCGTCAGGGTGATGGATCTCGAGACCGGAGGCTCCGTACACTCTGACAAGGAACTTCGCTCTCGCAACCGCTCCCTTGACAGTCCCGGTGACCTCTTCCTGGTGGACCGGCATCTCCGAGATCTCGATGTCCGTGTAGATCTCGATTGTGTGAGTGCCTTCTCCGATCCAGATCTCAACCTTCAACTGTTCCTTCTTCATCTCTTCTCCTCCTGCTGATGTTCTCTCTGTTTCCTGTGACTAGCGCTTCCTGATGACTCTCTTTGTGAACCTGAACTGAAGACCACAGTGAGGGCACTTCACCCAGTCACCCATCTCCGCGTCCACTTCGATGATCGAGCTGCAGTCCGTGCAGTAAGTCATCTTCTTCGTCTCTTCCTTTTTTTCTTTTTTCGTTATTGTGAACATCTCTTTTCCTCCTGTTCGGTGCCTTCTTGTTGCGTTCTACCTATATACATCAGCAAGCACCGTGCCAAATGTCCCCGAGGATCCCAGGGCTCCAGAGCGTTCCCTGTGGTTCCTCGTTGTTCCCTCCTTCAGATCCTCGAGTAGTGCAGATATGGGAAGGGCAGGTGCAATCTGCAGCCTGCCCAGGGTGAAGGAGGTCTTCTTCGAGGATCTATTCTATCTTCATCCAGGCTCCTGAGAAGCTCGAGGGTTCACCATCACCGACAAACTCGATCCTCACTCTGACGGCCTTCGGACCGTTGAATCCCCAGGGCCTCTGGAAGGTCCGTCCCGTAACTGTAATATTGACAGCAGCTGTGGTGTTGTGTCTGCCGGTGACGAAGAAGTCTGCCTTGTCCCACCAGTCACAGTCACCGAGTCTCGATCCGTATCCGTCCCATCCGTCAGGCCAGATGTAGGATCCTACTTCAGCCTTCGTTCCTTCTTCTATCGCGTTCCACTTTGTCATCTCGGTCCTCCTTGTTTGCGTTCTAACTATAGGACGTAGCAGGGACCGTGCCAGAAAAACACCAGGAGGAAGAGTGTTGTGTGGCAATGACTTACCTGCTACGTCCGAGGGGAGCCCAAAGAGATCCGGGTGTCCCGTGCTGCATATTGCAGACTTTCTCTTCACTTTGCATTGTCTACCAGGTGCAACGTCCAGATCCCTCTAGGATCCGATGGACCAGGTCTCTCAGTAGTCTAGCTATCATGACCTACTCCTTGTTGAATATCTCGACAGGGATCTTTGCAGGATCTGTTCCAGTCCGCTCTCGATTATATAATATCAAATAAGTCAACGAGTTATTATTAATTAAGTATTGACAGATCTCCTGGGCTGTGTCTATTTTGCAATCAGATATGTCAAAAAGCAACAGACCTATAGTGAAGACGGCTGATGTCGAGAAGCTGGGGAGGTTGCAGTGCACTAAACGGGAAGCTGCAGCGTTCCTGGGGATCCGTGTCACTACGTTCGATACTCTACTCAAGAAGGACAAGCGGATCCGTCAGGCCTGGGAGCGCGGGAAGAGTCTAGGCCTCCTGAGTCTCCGAAGGAAACAGATGAGACTAGCGGGTGTCAATGCTCAAATGGCAATCTTCCTCGGGAAGAACTTACTGGGACAGAGAGATGTGTCTACTACTCAACTCACAGGCGAAGACGGAGGTCCTATTGACATCGATGTGAGTAAACTGGATGCAGGGGATAGGAATGATCTCAGACAGCTCCTTAATAGAGCAACTCGAACCAGGAGACGCTCAGAGGATCCTCGATGATCTCGACCGTGTTGACTCGGCTGAGAGTCTCCTAAGTTTCATTAAGCTCGGCTGGCACGTCCTGGAACCGAAGAGAAAATTTGTCCCCGGCTGGCACATTGAAGCAATCTGTGAACACCTCGAAGCAGTAAGTGACGGAGAGATCATCCGTCTTCTCATAAACATCCCTCCCGGTTGTATGAAGTCTCTGACCACAGATGTCTTCTGGCCTGCCTGGGAGTGGGGACCTCGCAATCAACCCGGCCTCCGTTATGTCAGCGCGTCCTACTCTGAAGCACTCACTATCAGAGACAATCGAAGATGCAGGAACCTCCTCAGGTCTGACTGGTATCAGAGACTCTGGGGACATCGGTTTCAACTTGTAGGAGACCAGAACGCGAAGGTCCGCTATGACACCGATCACTATGGTTTCAAGATAGCAACCTCAGTCGGTGGTCTCGGTACAGGTGAGCGCGGGGATCGGTTCATCATTGATGATCCTCACAATGTGATTGAAGGAGAGAGTGACGCGAAAAGAAGAGCAGTGCTCCTGTGGTTCAACGAGTCAGTCACTACTCGAGTCAATGATCCAGAGACCTCCGCTATTGTTGTAATTATGCAGCGCGTCCATGACAAGGATGTATCAGGAGACATCATATCAAGGGAGCTGGGATACACTCATCTCTGTCTCCCTATGGAGTTCGAGCCTGAGTCCAGGTGCAAGACTTACTTCTTCAGAGATCCACGGAAGAAGGAGAACGAGCTCCTCTGGCCTGCTCGGATGTCCGAGGAGGTTGTAGAGCGAGACAAGAAGAACATGGGAACCTATGCTGTAGCATCTCAGTTCCAGCAGCGTCCTACTCCTCGCGGTGGTGGTATGTTCAAGAGGGACTGGTTCGAGATTGTAGATGCTGCTCCTGCCTCCGGGACTGTTGTCAGAGGCTGGGATCTAGCTGCATCAGAGACCATCTCTGCAGCCTTCACTTCTGGTGTGAGGATGAGGAGAACATCAGAGGGGATCTTCTACGTTGAGGACGTTATACGCTTCAGAGGGTCCCCAGGGAAAGTTGACCAGGCGCTCAAAAACACAACGTCACAGGACGGATACATGGTGAGAGTAGATCTCCCTCAGGATCCTGGACAGGCCGGGAAGTCTCAGGTCAAATATTTTGTTAGACTGTTAGCAGGGTACAATGTAAGATGCTCCACTGAAACAGGGAGCAAGGAGACCAGAGCAGAGCCCTACAGCGCTCAGGCCGAGGCTGGAAACGTCAAGCTCGTTCGAGGCTTATGGAATGATGAATATCTCGATGAGCTCTGTCTGTTCCCCTTCAGTGACTTCAAGGATCAAGTGGACGCTTCAAGCAGAGCGTTCTCTGCACTGATCCCGAAGAAGAGTGACGAACAAATTCCACAGAGCCCGGAGGTAGTGACTTCTCATGGATAATCCACTCAATATGTTCAGGAAAAAAGCACCACCGGTGAAACCTACTCAGACAGTGGGTGTCGGTGGTACTGCAATCTACGGAGGCTATGTTCAGACCATAGAGAAGAACGCGGACCTCCAGGGGAGCAAGAAGTATATCACCTTCTCTCAGAACCTGGTCAATATTGCAATCGTAGGAGCTGGAGTCAGATACTTCCTCAACCTGATTGCTAAGGCCGGCTGGACCGTCACTCCTGCAGATGAGACTCCGGCAGCAGCGGAGGCAGCGGAGTTCATGGACGGGATTCTCTATGACATGAAGAGTCCCTGGACTCGGGTTGTTCGCCGTGCTGCAATGTATAAGTTCTACGGGTTCAGCATCCAGGAGTGGACAGCGAAAAGTAGAGAGGACGGGAAGATCGGTATGTTCGATATATCTCCGCGTCCTCAATCTACCATTGAGCGCTGGGAGAAGGAAGACGAACACGGGGAGATCATCGGTGTCTACCAGAGGAACCCTCAGACTGGTCAGGAGATATTCCTCCCCAGGAACAAGGTTGTCTATGTGGTTGATGACAGTCTCAGTGACAGCCCAGAAGGTCTCGGGATCTTCCGTCACATTGCTCCTGATGCAGAGCGTCTTCAACGGTATATCCAGCTTGAAGGATATGGAGTGGAAACGGATCTTCGGGGGATCCCTATCCTGAGAGCTCCGCTCGCTCTCTTGCAGAAGCTCGTTGATGAGAATAAGATCTCGGAGGCTAAGAAGAACGAGATGGTCCAGGTCCTCAAGGACTTCATAGATAATCATATCAGAGCACCGGAGTCAGGACTCCTGCTCGATTCGATCCCATACAGGACAGAGGATGAGAAGGGAACACCCAGTTCGGAGAAGCAGTGGGACGTGGAGCTCCTCAAGGGAACCATCTCCTCACTCCCGGAGCTGAGCAAGGCAATAGATCGGAGCATCAGGATGATTGCAATCTTGCTCGGAGTAGAGCATCTGCTTCTGGGCAGTGACAGCAAGGGATCCTATGCTCTCGCACGGGACAAGACGAACAACTTCTTCCTCATTGTGGACTCTACTCTCCGGGAGCTCGGTGAGTCATTCGATCAGGATCTGGTTGATCCTATATGGAAACTCAACGGACTGGATCCGAAGCTGAAACCCTCTCTCACTCCTGAACCTACAAAGTTCAGTGATGTCGAGCTGGTCACTGGAGCTCTTCGAGATCTCGCTCAGGCCGGTGCTGTCCTGGATCCAGATGATCCGGCAATCGATGAGGTCAGGGAGATGGTGGGACTTTCCAGGAGAGACCTTGCAGCTATTGAAGAGGATGCAATGGTGACTCCGAAGGATCGGAAACCTGACCCGGAAGATATGCCTGAAGAGGAGGAGGAGTAGACATGGCACTAGAGGTCGGAGTGAATTGTTACATCACGAGAGCGGACGCGGTCACCTACTTCACGGATCTGATCCACGGTGCTGACTTCATCAGCGCTACTACCACGGTGCAGGACCAGGCGCTTGTAACTGCAACGAAGATGCTGGACCGGCAGGAGTGGATGGGATCGAAGACTTCTGACTCTCAGGATCTTGACTGGCCTCGGACCGGTGTCACAGATCCAGAGGGGAACGCGGTTGCATCTGATGTGGTTCCTCAGTTTATCCTGGATGCAACGTGTGAGCTCGCTCTGGCACTGATCCAGGATCTCACGGTGCAGACGAACTCTGACACCAGCACGAACATCAAAGCGCTGAAGGCAGGTAGTGCTGAGATCCAGTACTTCAGAGGGGAGTCCGGTCCCAGGTTCCCCACTATCATCCATGAGTTGATAGGTCACTATCTCTCTGGAGCCTCTGCATACACGTCTCCCTACTACGGAGCGAGTGAGGCAGAGACAGGACTCACGGATCATGATCTGAGCGGAGGGTACTAAGTGCCTGACATATTCGGTGCAGATATAGCTGGGAAGATCCACAATGCTCTGAAGGGGAAAGTTTTCGACATCACCCTGACGAAGGTTGCACCTGGGACAAGAACTCCAGGATCTCTGACTGGTGGTACTAATCCGGCAGAGACCACTCACACGGTGAAGGGCTTCGTTGATGAGTACCAGGACAAGCACATAGATGGAACACTGATAAAACGGGGTGACAGGAAGGTTGTCATACTCGGTGGATCTCTTCCTAGTGGAACAGTCCCAGAACCCAGTGACAAGATCACAGCAGAAGGGGAGACCAGGACCATAGTAGAAGACGGAGTCAAGAGAGATCCGGCAGGTGCCACGTACATCTGCCAGGTGAGGTAAATGGAACACGCAATTAACAAGATACCTATCAATACTTTGAAGGATAACTTTGAAGTAGATAGTTCTACAGGAGTACTTTATAGGATAAAAGTAACGAACGGGGCTCCTATAGGAAAAGTTGGCTATGATAATTGTAGGGGTTACCTCAGGGTTTACTTTAAGGGAAAACATTATCTGGTACATCAAATAATATGGAGGCTGGTACATAGGGGATCAATTCCAGAAGATAGAGTGCTCGACCACATCAATAGAAATACTAAGGACAATAGGCCAGAGAACCTTAGAGCAATCACACCATCGGACAATAAGCTAAATGCAGGACCCTACAATACAAATAAAACAGGAAAGCGGGGGGTTACTCTTAACAAAGGTAAAAACAAATACGAGAGTACACTTACTATCAACCGAAAAAGGGTGTGGCTTGGTCAATACAGTACTGTGGAAGAGGCTATATCAGCGAGGGAACATGCTGAGAAATTGTATGGAGTAGCGTAGGTGTTAAGTTTGTTAGCATACGATTTTATGAAGGCCGACTTCATAGATCCGGCGAAGAGGATCTTTGATCTCATCGACAAGTATGAGGTGAGATTGAACCGTCAATTCCTGGTGATGGTGAACAGCATCAAGGATGAGATGGTACTCAAGGAGATCGAGCAGCTGATTATATCCGGCAGGATCAATGAAGCTGTCACCTCTGCAGAGGCCTATGTGAATAGGTTCGCCGGTCAGATCAACAACGTATTTGTTGCATCTGGGGAGAGTACTGCAGAGATCCTAGGCAGTCTCGCTGTGATTGACTTCGACATCACGAACATCAGAGCAGTGAATATCATGAGACTCAACAAGCTCGAGTTCGTGAGGGAGTTCATGGCAGAACAGAGACTGGCAACCAGGTACGCTCTCATGGACGGGATCGAGAGAGGGCTTAATCCGATTGACCAGGCAAGAGCCTTCAGGGATTCAATAGGACTGACTGTGAGACAGCAGAGCGCGGTGTCAAACTATCGGAGACTTCTCACCGAGGGCAGCGCTGAAGCACTTAATAGAAGACTCCGGGACGGTCGGTTCGACAGGACTGTCATCTCAGCAATCAGGGACGGTAGATCTCTCTCACCGGAACAGATTGATAGAATGGTAGGACGTTATCAAGAACGATACGTCAAATATAGGAGTGAGGTCATTGCACGGACTGAGTCTCTCTCAGCGGTGCACGAAGGAAAGGAGGAGATGTACCAGCAAGCCTTCGACAGCGGCACGCTGGACCCAGAGAAGTGCATCAGAAAATGGCATCCGGCAAGAGATGCAAGAGTACGTGATACTCACTGGCCTATGTCAGGACAAGAGCGGAAAGTGGGTGAACCCTTCACAACAGGAGCAGGGGTTAAAATCATGTACCCAGGGGACCGGAACGCTCCAGCGAAGGAACGGATTCAATGCAGGTGTGCAACAAGCACAACTATCAAGAAGGAGTAGTACCATGTCACACAAGATCAAGAATAGGGTTTACCTCCCTAACGTCCAGGAGTTGAACCTGGCAGACGTAGATCTCGCGGTGGGGACACACGGAACAGCGGGGACCGATGTCACCCAGACGAAGCTGAGCTCCCTGCTTGTCACCGAAGAGTTGGAGATCAGCACCACTGTTGACATCACCGATGTAGGGGATGCTAACGGAGGCTATGGAGCACACGCTCTTGTGACTCTGGCAGAGTCAGACATCCTGCTCATCGGAGCTCACATCGACATAGCAATCACCGGGGACGGTGTGAACATCGGTGCAACAGCTGCAGTCGATGTCGGAGTGGGAACGGCTGCTGAGGCAGCAAACTCCACCATCGATGGGACCTCTGCTGACATCATCGGAAAGATCGATGCTCCCCTCGTTGACAGCGAGGGGGTTGCTGTAGGACCTGGTCCTCCGTCCGGGACTCCTGTGGTCATCGATGCAACCGGAGGAACACAGGGGATCTACCTCAACTTCGGTGTTCCTGACGCTGACATCTCAGCGAACGGGACAATCGTTGTGGTGGGGACCGTCCGTCTGATCTACCTGGACATCACAAAGGGAGCCTGATCGACATGAGCACGTTGAAGACTTTCCGTCCTCCGCAAGATGTCCTGGATCTGGTGGACTCAGGGAGCAAGGTAGGGGTTGAAGTCCAGAAGGACTCTCCCCTCTCGCTCGGAGAAGTGCAGAGGATGTACCATCACCTCTCCAGGACAGAAGGAGATCTCTCTGGGATCCGCTGGGCACGTAGGATCCTGAGACAGGAAGGTCTTCTCAAGGCCTCGAACACGGGAGACCTGCAGATCCCCGAGGTCATAGATCTACAACTCGGTCCCGAGATTTTCGCTGGTGTGATCCACAAGAGCTGTGATGACGTGGTGACCGCTCTCAGCAAGGCTGGGGTTCCCTCTTCGTGCCTGTCTGTGGAAGAGGGGACTCTGGCCTTCTTCTCGAAGGATGCAAGACCGGTACCGGACCAGCTCGAGCTCTCTGAGTTCCCTATGGAGAAGTGTGCACTCGAGGATCTCGAGCTGGTAGACAGCAGCGGATCGAGACTTCGCTCAATAGTTAAGTTTGCAGGGACAAGATCCTCTAGCGTCTCCTGCTACACTCTCCCGGATCCTGGGACTGTTGCAGGTCTGGATCTCGAGGAGCTCTACCTCCTCAAGGCAGCGGATCGAGTGGAGTATGATGCTGAAGTTCTCAAGGTTGATGACACTCTCGGGATTGTTCTGGGCTGGGCAATAATCTGTAATACGGGAGTGAGCATCTCGAAGGGTGAGAATGGTGAGCCCTACTTTGACAAACAAGGAGACCACATTCCAGAGTACTCAATGCTTGATGCAACCACGGACTTCATGCTAAATAGTAGGAAGGCCGGGGAGATGCACTGGAAAAATGAAAAGGGTGAAGCAATAGGGAAGGGTGTGGTGGTCTTCGCTTGGCCTATGACTGTGGAGATTGCAAAGGCCTTTGGGCTGGAGACGAAGCAGACAGGGCTGATGATTGCAATGAAGCCTGACAGTGATGAGATCCTCGAGAAGTTCCGCAACGGGGAGTATAAAGGCTTCTCTATCGGTGGGAATTATATCCCGGAACACACCGAGGAGGTAGAGTGATATGCCAACAGACAAGAAGAAAAAGATCATGCACAAGTTCAGGATGAAGGAGATCAGCGCTGTCGATGGTATGGCCCAGGGCGGTGCTAAAATGGTGTTGATGAAGAGAGACACCGAGGATCCTGAAGAGCTGGCAAAGATTATGTTCAATGACGCTCTCGAAGGACTCGAGCTCCAGGAAGACATCGATGAAGCAACTCGTGGGATGTGGCAATACAACGAAGCTCTCAGGAGATCCATCCGGGAGATAATGGAGGATAAAAAGACTTACCCGGACACTATGTCAGCTGTCCGAGAGTCTTTGCAGGAGTTCGCGTCCGCTGTGTCCTCAATGATCGAGAACGCTGTAGAAGAGATCGAGGAAGGAGCGGAGGAAGAGGTCTCGAAAGAGAAACCCATGAAGACGGAGGGCAGCAATAAATTTCCTGCCACGGACTACGCCTATGTGCCTGATCCGAAGAAGCCGTCAACGTGGAAGCTCAGATTGACATCAACCCCAGGTGGTGACCCTGACCAGAGGATCGTAGGAGCTGCTGTTGCAGCGCTCGGTCCAGGTTTCCGAGGACAGAAGGTGCAGATCCCCTCGGATGATCTAGCCGGAGTCACTGCTCGTGTTCGCTCTGCCTGGTTGAAAGCAAACCCAGACAAGGGCAAGGAGGATCTGCCAAAAGTTCTCAAGGAGAAGAAGAAGAAGAAGGAGGCAAGTGCAATGCCGGATGACAAGAAGAAAACCACCGAAGAGCTCGAGAAGAGTCTCGAAGAGAAGGACACCGAGCTCAAGAAGGTCCAGGATGAGCTCGAGGTAGTGAAGGCAATCAGCGTTCTCACGGACGCGGAGAAGGCTCACTACAACACCCTCGGTGATGAGGAGAAGGCTTCCTTCCTGAAGCTCGATGCTGACGGAAGGAACAAGGAGCTCGAGAAGCTCCAGGCTTCGGATCCTGTGGTCTACACGGATGAGGCAGGGACCGAGTACAAGAAGTCAGATGATCCCAGGCTGGTCCAGATGGCGAAGGACCGGGACGAAGACCGCAAGCTGGCGAAGGCTGACAGGGAGAAGAGTGAGAGACTCGAGCTCGAGAAGAGAGCGGACGCGGATCTCAAGCATCTCCCCGGTGACCAGGCCGTCAAGGTTGCTGTCCTCAAGGCCGTGGACGGGATCGAAGACGAAGAGGTCAGGAAGTCCGCTCACGAGATGCTCAAGGCTCAGAACGAGTCCCACAAGGGAGCCTTCGAGGAGATCGGATCCCGTGGAGAGGGCTTCAAGAAGGCCTCCGATGAGCTCGATGCTCTGGCGAAGAAGCACGCTGCTGAGAACAAGATGTCATACGCTACGGCCTATGACGCTGTTCTCAAGACCGAGGAAGGCAAAAAGCTCTATGAGCAGACGCTTCCTCAGCAGCAGACCGATCACCAGGGATAGGAAAACCGACCGGAGCAGAGAAGCTGCACGAGCAGACTCTCTCACCGAGTCCGTTATAGATTAATTAGCGCCTGCTCATGCAGGCACTGGCAAAGGTTCTTGAGAAAGGGAACGACATGTCAACAGAGGAGAAGGTGAACACCATCTCTCTCCCCGTTGCTGCAGACTATTCGTCTTATCAGTACTGCTGTGTCAAATCAGTGGCTGGTGTGGCGACTCTGTGTGCATCTCAGGGAGAGGATGGGATCGGGATCCTTTACACGAACCCGGACACGGCGGGGAAGGCTGCAACAATCGCAATGCTCAACGGCAGTGCGGTTGTCAAGGTCAAGCTCGGTGCCACTCTCGCTGCTGATGCTCTCGTGACTCCCGAGGCAACTACCGGGAGGATGGGTGCCGTTGCCACAGGCGACTACGTCTGGGGACGGCTGAAGACTGGCGGGGTTGACGGAGACATCGTAGAGATGTATCCCGCTCCGATGTACGTCTCTGCCTGATCCTGGTAGGGCTGACGGGGATGAGGAAGAGTGAAGTCAACAATGCTCTAACTTTCACGAGGAGGATGAAGAGATGAAACCGACTCCGGGAGATGTTCACGTAAACACTCCCCTCACGAATATCTCGATTGCCTATCTTCAGGCAGCGAGTAACTTCGTTGCGGACCAGATCTTCCCGAACGTGCCGGTGACGAAGCAGTCCGATAGGTACTACACCTATGATCGGGGCTACTTCAACCGGGACGAGATGAAGGTCCGTGCTCCTGCAACGGAGAGCGCCGGAGGGCACTACTCGGTGGACAACACACCGACCTACTACGCTCCGGTGTACGCCTTCCATCACGACATTGATGACCAGCGCCGGAGCAATTCGGACGCGGTCCTCGATCCTGACAGGGAGGCAACAGAGATCTGCACTCAGAAGGCCCTCATCAAGCGTGAGGTCCTCTGGGTGAGCAAGTACTTCGTCACGGGTGTCTGGACCACCGAGTACACTGGAGTCTCCGGGACTCCGACCGGTGCCCAGTTCAAGCAGTGGAACGATGCTGCTTCCACACCCATCGAGGACATCCGTCACCGGAAGACCGACATCCTGAAGCTCACCGGCTTCGAGCCTAATACGCTGGTTGTCGGTCAGGAAGTGTTCGATTCTCTGATCGATCACCCGGACATCGTTGACCGCGTCAAATACGGTCAGACGGCTCCCGGTCCTGCAATGGTGGATGCTCCAGAGCTCGCTGCTCTGTTCAAGATCCCCAGGGTGTTCGTGATGAAGGCAATCCAGAACACGGCGAATGAGGGTGCATCGAACGTGCACGCCTTCATCGGTGGGAAAGCAGCGCTGCTCTGCTACTCCACACCGTCACCGGCGCTCATGACTCCGACTGCCGGGTATACGTTCTCATGGACGGGATACCTCGGAGCTGCTCCTCAGGGACAGCGGATCATGAGGTTCCGTATGCAGCCTATCAAGTCCGACAGAGTCGAGATCGAAATGGCCTTCGATCAGAAGCTCGTTTCAGCAGACCTCGGCTGCTGGTTCGGTTCGGCTGTCGCTTAACAGTGAAGGGAGTTGTTGTCATTATGACAAAGGAGACCCGACAGCCCTTCACTCAGACAGGTGAGTATCACGCTCGGCGCGGGTTCCGGTTTCATGGCCGGGACTACGCGCCGGGTGATGAGTTCCCCTGGAGACAGCTGAGCTGTTCAGCACGCAAGCTGAAGCTGCTCTATGAAGGGCGATTCATTGACCCTGGTCCTGCACCGGCTGAAGAGCCTGAAGCTCCTCCTGTGGAACCAGAGACTCCTGTGATCGATGAGATCGAGCAGGAAGAGAAGGAGACCACAACAGGAGAGGGAGCTGAGGATCCTGGTGTATCTGAGGAGAAGGATGAGGAGACGAAGGAACCTGAAGAGAAGGTTGAAGAGCCTGAGAAGAAGGATCCTCAGAGCTTCAAATTCAATCCGAAGAAGCACAAGGTAGTGAGTGTAGGATCCGGGGGATGGAAGGTCACCACGAAGAGCGGGAAGCACCGTCTCTCGGTGACCTCAAAGGAGGCGCAACGACTGAAGAAGGTCAAAAAGACCACGGAGGTCAGGCCTGAAGAGATCGTTGAGTAGAAACTGATGGGAGCAGAAGCGGACCGGGTGATGGGGGAGTTCTTTCGGGCTCTACAGAAGGAAGTCAAGATCATAGCTCTCGACATCAACGAGGGACTGATAGACAAGACTCCTGTGGATACCGGCTGGGCAAGAGCAAACTGGATCCTCAATATAGGTACACCATTTGAGGGTCCGATAGGTACCAGGGACTCCTTCAATACTGGACAACAAGAAGTTGGAATGGCAGCGGTTGCTAGTCAGTACCAGCTCAGTGACGGTCCTGTGTTTATAAGTAACAACGTGCCATACATCGAGTCACTTAATGCAGGTAAGTCAGACCAGGCTCCGGCAGGTTTCATCGAAGAGATCATTGATCGAGTTGTCGAAGAGTCGAACAGGAGGATCCTGAAGTGACAATAAACGAAGCAAGGGAGATAATTTATCAATACCTTGTGAGTAACTGGTCACCTCCGTCTCCTACTGTTCCGTACACCTTCGATGGTGAGAGCTTCGACTCTAAGGGAAAAGCTGAGTACATCCGTCTCTCTGTCCATCAGGCAGGTAGAGATCAGCACACGCTCGGTGGTATTAATAACCGAGTGTTCAGGAGTCGAGGGTTCGTCTTGATTCAGATTTTTGTCCAAGCTGATCGAGGTCTCCTGCGGCTGGACGCGCTGGGCAAGACAGCCCTCGACCTTTATGAAGGGAAGACAATCAGTCAAGTAGCATTTAATGCTGGACAATACCGTGAAAGACCTGATGAGAACAAGTCTGACGGGACCTGGAGAAGAGGCAATGTCACGGTACCTTTTACCTATGATGAGATCAAGTAGGAGGTGTAGCTTCGATGAGCAAGGTATCAACTAACACGGTTTCACTGGCAGTCGCTCGAGAGGATTCTCTCGCTGTACTCCCAGGGAGTCCGAAGTGGGAGCTGCTCGAACCGAACAGTATAGGATCTTACGGAGCAACCATCAACACGGTTTCCCGAAATCCTATCTCAAAGGATCGGCAGCGAAAGAAGGGGACCATCACCGATCTCGACAGTGCAGTCGAGTTCGAGGCTGATCTCACAATGGAACACGTCACCACGTTCCTTGCAGCGTTCGTGTTCGCTCTTCCGAACGGACCGAACGTATACGGGGACCAGGAGACAGACACCATCACCGGAGTTGATGGAACGGCAGAGGAGTATGATGTCAGCGCGAACGGAGACCTCGCTGCAGGACAGCTCATCTACTGCCGAGGTTTCACAAACTCTGACAACAACGGTCTCAAGACTGTGGCAGCTGGTTCCACAGGAACAGCTATTGCTGTTGAGGAAGACCTGGTGACAGAGGGATCCCCACCAGACAATGCACGGATAGAGGTCTGTGGATTTGAGGGAGCGGCGGGTGACCTCGAGATCGATGCAAGCGGTAACCTCATCAGCACTGTCCTGGACTTCACCACTCTCGACCTCACGGTCGGTCAGGTGATCTGGATCGGCGGTACTGCTACGCTGAACCGGTTCGCTCTGGACATCTCGAGCAGTGTCAACAGAGGCTGGGCAAGGATCACTGCAATAGCAGCGAACGAGCTCACTCTCGACAAGAAGACCAGCACCTACCAGACCGACAACGGAGCAGCGAAAGAGATCCACGTCTACTTCGGACACTTCATCCGTAACGTCTCAGTGGATGACGTGGACTATGATGAAGCAAGTTATCAGTTCGAGCTCACACTGCCGGATCTCGAAGCAGTGGGAACTGATTGCTATGAGTACGCGAAGGGGAACTACTGCAACACCCTGGCCTTCAGTCTCCCTCTCGCTGACAAGGCAACGTGCTCCTTCGGTTTCGTGGGAACGGACACGGAGCCTCCTGACACTTCGCGTGCTACAGGAGCGGACACTCCGCTGCTTCCGGTGCAGACAACGGCGTTCAATACGTCAGCTGACATTGCACGTCTGAGGATCACCGAGGTAGATGAGACCGGGCTCACTACCTACTTCAAGAGCCTCACTCTGACGCTCAACAACAATGCCTCCCCGGAGAAGGCGCTCGCTAATCTGGGAGCAGTCTTCATGAACGTGGGGAACTTCGATGTCAATATCGAGGCTCAGGTCCTGTTCACGAACAAGGCAGTCCCTGCAGCGATACGGGCAAACACTACCGTCACTATGGACTTCAGCTTGCGTAATGATGACGGTGGTCTGTTCTTCGATCTCCCCGCTATGACGCTCGGTGGAGGAGACAAGGAACTCCCGGAGAACGAGACGGTGCTCATGAATACACCGGCGCAAGCGTTCGAGGATCCGACACTCGGGACATCAATCGGTATCTCGCTCTTCCCCTACCTGCCCAGCTCGTAGGACTAGGTGAGATAGATATGAGGCTCTAGTCGGAAGAGAGTCTCACAGGAGACCACAAAGGAGACCGACATGACAATGTCGTTTAATCAGCTGAAGGCACTCGAGCTCAACGATGAGATGACCGCTGAGCTCACACTGCATGACATTGAGAACCCAGACGGAACGTCCCCTACTTTGTTCCTCGCTCCTGCAACCGAGGTGAACAAGGGATATTTCAACGGGCTGCTCCGTAGATCCAGGAAGAACATGAGGAACATCCAGGAGCAGAACTTCGATACCTCAATGATAAAGGACAATCGAGACAATGACCGTGTGCTCTATGCGAAGTACATAGTCAAGGGCTGGAAGAACGTGAAGGATGACAAGGGCAAGGATGTCCCCTTCAATGAAGAGAACTGTCAGGGGTTCCTAGAGGCGCTCCCTGACTGGCTCTTCGACAAGGTCCGCAACTTTGCAACGATTGTCAGGAACTTCGTCACCGGTGATATGCCTGACGCGGAGACGACCTCAAAAAACTTGCAGGAAGGCTGAAGTGGGAGCTTGAATGGGAGGAAAAGGGATTTGTTGCGAAGGCAGCTGCAGAACGTGGTCAACCAATCCCGGAGTGGTTGCAGAATGAACCAATCCTCCTCCCAGGAGACAACTTCTATCTGACAGCCTTCTATGAGTTGAGTACGTGCCGAGCTTTCGGCTGGACTCTGGGACCTATACCCTGGAGGGATCTTGTTTTCTATGCTCAATATGCAGGGCTCGAGGAAGATCTCTTTCCGGTGTTTGTCCTCACTCTCCGTGCAATGGACGCGGTCTATCTGGAGCACTCGAAGAAGAGACTTGCTTCAGAGGGGAAGTAGATAATGGCTGAGTTCTGGGTGAAGGTAAAGGTCGATCCCTCCGGCGCTCAACGAGGAGCGAAGCAGGTCAAGGGAGCTCTCGGTGGAGTAGAACAGCGAGCAAAGCAGCTGCACGGGATGCTCATGAGGACCTTCGGAGCAATCGGTCTCGCTGCCGGTGTAGGTGTAACTATTAAGACACTCGCTGACTTCTCTCAGGAGATGTCAACGGTCCGTGCTATTACTCAGGCAACGGCTGCTGACTTCACCCAGCTCCGAGAAGTGGCAAAGGATCTCGGAGCAACTACCCGGTTCAGCGCTTCCCAGGCTGCAGAGGGGATGAAGTTCCTCGCTCGTTCAGGATTCTCTGTTGCAGAGGTAGCAGAGACAATCGATGATACTCTCCGACTTGCCCAGGCTGGAGCCTTAGGACTCGGTGAAGCATCAAGTATCTCAGCAAATGTCCTCCGAGGGTTCCGTCTGGAGGCCGATGAAGCAGGCAGGGTTGTAGACACTCTTGCTCTTGCAGCTAACTCAGCAAACACCGATGTCAGACAGCTCGGAGATGCAATGAGCTTTGTTGCTCCTGTGGCAGCTGGAGTGGGGATCGAGATAGAGACGGCCTCTGCTGCAATAGGGGCTCTGTCAGATGCAGGGCTTCAGGCAAGTATGGCAGGCACTGGTCTCAGGAGAGTGCTGTCAACTCTTGAGGCTCCTACATCTAATGAGACGAAGCTGCTCAAGGCAATGGGAATATCTGCTGAAGAGGTACGTGTGAGTCAGGTAGGGCTGATCCAGTCCCTCCAGCGCCTGCAGGATGCTGGGATTGATACGGGGAAGGCACTCGAGCTCTTCGGTGATCGAGGAGGTCCGGCCTTCGAGGTCATGGTCAAGAACATCCCGAAGATTGTAGAGCTTGAGCAGAAACTAAACAACTCTGCAGGGACAGCGAAGAGGATCTCAGACATCATGGATGACAATCTCAAGGGAGCTCTCTTTGCCGTCAAATCAGCGTTTGAGGCTGTCATCATTGCAATGGGAGAGACGGGATCAGAGACAGGGCTCACTCAGTTCCTTCGTGGTACTGCTGACACTCTTCGGTTCCTCGCACGGAATATGGACACCTTAGTCCACACAACTAAGGCGCTGGGGATTGCTTTTGCAATCACGTTCGCTCCTCAGCTCCTGGGACAGGCCATCACTCTGGTTGCACGGTTGACTCAGGGACTGGTGACTCTCTCAGCTAGTATGACAGCGCTGTCAGCGAAGGCTGCTGCAACGTCTATCTCAATGGGAAGAGTATCAGGTGCAACGATTGCCTTCCGTATAGCAGCCGTGAAACTGGGAGCAGCACTCAAGTCTCTCTGGGCTGTTATCATAGCGAACCCTCTCCTTGCAGTGGGAGCTGTGGCAATCGCTGGGTTCACTTTCATGTTCGATCAGATGAACAAGAAAATGGCAGAGGCTGAGGCTCAGCAGGATCGAGCTCACGCTAATGCACTGAAGATGATCCGAGCTCAGCTCAGGGAAGTACAGGCTCGAGTCCAGGCGAACAAGAACCTTGAGCAATATATCGCTGCAATGAAGAGGGAGAACACTCTGCTCGGGTTGACTATTGAGAAGCGCAATGAGGAGACAGCAATCACGAAGGCGCTTGAACTTGCAAAGCGTCCTCTCACAGATATTGAACGAGAGACAATCATCAATCTCCTGAAGCAGAAGGAAGCAATCGAGGCTCAGAACCAGGTGCTCAGGGAAGAGGCTTCTCTCCTCAATGAGATCTTAGGTCCTCAGAAGCAGTATGAGCACCAGCTAGGCCTTCTGGATTCTCTGCTCAAGAAGGGATCTATCTCTCTGGAACAATACAAGACAAAGCTCCAGGAGATGCAGGATACCTATGGGATTGCTGGGACAAGTGCTATGGATGAGTATCTGGATCGACTGAGGGAAGAGAACACCTTGCTCAAGATGAACCAGGAAGAGCAAGAACTCACGCGAGCTCTGATGTCAGCTCGAGCTGCTGCTGGTGGAGATCTCACTGTTCAACAGACAGCTGCTGTTGAAGCGCTGGTCAGAGAGAGGCAAGCTATACAAGACACAAACGATCAGCTCGCTGACTACAACAACCTACTCATGCAGATCAAGGGTCCACAGATGGAGTTCACATATCAGACCGAGATATTGAAGCAGTTACTGTATGAAGGTAAGATCACTCTTGAGGAGTACATCCTAAAGTACAAGGAGCTACAGGAGACTATGCTGTCAGGAGGGGAGCTGCTTCCTCCTGGACTCGAAAGAGGGCTGCAGCGTCTCAAGGCCGAGATCACCGATGTAGGAGGCCTTGCAGAGAATACTCTGGTCAATGCCTTCCACGGAGCTCAGGACGCTCTGACATCCTTCATCACTACTGGGGAGATGAACTTCAAGGGCTTCGTTGATGGGATCCTGGCAAATCTCACCAGGCTCCTGATGAACAAGCTGCTCATGAGCCTGATCCCAGGACTCGGTGGAGCTGGTGGAGCATCTGCCGGTGGTGGTACTGTACCTATCCCAGGCTTCCAGCATGGAGGAGGCTTCAAGGTAGGAGGAAGCGGTGGACCGGACAGCAAAATGGTTGCAATGAGACTTACTCCTGGTGAGCGTGTAGATGTCTCACGTCCAGGAGAGTCCCCGAACGTCAATGTGGAAGCTCCCCAGGTTAACGTGAAGGTTGTCAATGTAGAGGACCAGTCCACGTCCCTTTCTGCTCTGGGATCCACTGAGGGTGAAAAAATCATCATGAACACGGTGAGAAGAAATATGAGTTCAATCAGGAGGATGTAAGGAGACTCAATATGGCAACAACTACAGGAACAGCCTCGAACCACAATGACCTTCTGGACAAGCTCCAGACCTGGCTGGTGGGGACTGCCGGATGGACTCAGCTCGAGTACACCGAAGTAGACAAGGAGGCAACGGCTGTTGCAATCAATGGTGGAGGCACCGGATACGCTGTGGATGATGTGCTCACTGTCTCCGGTGGAACCTACACCACTCAGACAACCTTGACAGTCACCTCGGTCTCCGGTGGAGTCATTGACGGGATCGAAGTCACTGAGCCTGGTCAGTACTCCGCACTTCCGAGCAACCCGGTCAGTGTCACCGGTGGAACTGGATCCGGTGCTACATTCAATATGACTTATGACTTCATCACCACTCTGGACATGACTCTCTCCCTACAAGCTCCAGGCAACGGAGCGAGCGCTCGAGTGTATATCAATATCAACACAGAGCATGATGAAGGAGATGCCTTCTACTCATGGAAGATCTTCGGTGCAACAGGCTATGATGCCGGGGAGGTTTATGGATCCATGCCCGGAGCTGGGGGACCTACCTACTTCAACCTGTGGCAGAACGTCATCACCTACTGGTTCTATGCTAATGACCGGCGCGTGATAGTTGTAGCAAAGTGCTCAACGAACTACATGAGCATGTATGCAGGCTTCTTCCTTCCGTTCGCTCTTCCTACGGAGTACCCCTTCCCTCTGGCAATCATTGCAAGTTATCCTGACATTGAAGCGCCGGATCTGAACAATGCAAGGAACTCCATGATTGCAGATCCTGGATCCGGTGGAGCTGCCTGGTACAGGAGAAGAACTACAGGGACTTGGGTACAGATTGAGAACCAGAACAGCTCTGTTGTATCCATTGCTCCTGCTTCCGGGCAGAGGCCGTTCATCTGGCCTCATAAGACAGGAAGGATTGAAACCTCGTTCACTCCGAGCAACCCGAACTTCTGGGGACCAAATGGGTTCCACACCATGAAGCTGAACGCTAACAATGAGAGTGTTCTGATGCAGTGTCACATTGTGGATCTGGATGATCTCACTGCTGTAGGAGCTCTCGAGGGAGTCTTCTCCACCACAGGATTCAATAGAACGACAGAACAGGTGCTCACTCTAGGAGCTCGAACATTCAAACTATTTCAGAGGGCTTTTCGCAATCAGCCCGGTGACTTCTTCGCCGTTGAGGAGGTATAGAAGTATGTCCTACCTACAGACCTCGTGCACTGACTACGATGACCTTCTCGATGATCTGGTGACTTTCGCTGTTGCGGACGGCTGGACTCAGTCATACAATGCAGCAGGACCTCCCAGACAGATAGGGATCTACAAAGGGAACTGTCACATCTCTCTTGGAGCCCGCTCCGGTGAGAACCCTCTCAGTAAAGGAGGAGGACAGAACGATGCAATCATCAATGCTGCTCTTGCTACTTCACTGACTCCAGGGACTACTCAATACTGGGGACACCCTGGATCCATTGTGACAACGGACACTGACTCTGATAGGATTCTAGTCAACGATCTATATGGATCTCTCACGAACGTCTGGTTCTTTTCAGGGAATGGTGTCTCTGATCCTGACTACATCCATGTAGTAGTTCAAGCCGGGGGAGAGAGGTATACTCACTTTGGCTTCGGGATCCTTGATGCAATGGGACAGACTCACTCTGATGTAGCGTTCGCGTGTGGAGGTTATTATGAGTGGTGGGACGCGAGCACCTACTGTCATGATCCTTCTGCAAGTTATCATGACTTCGGTCATCTCGCTGATGAGAACTATGCTCAAATATATGTCCCTAGTGGAGTGCTCCCGGTAGGGTACCCTGCAGCGGGGATATATAGAACAGAGACTCAGATGACTCTGGTGATGACACGGGCTGACCAGGATGCAGATCACTGGTCTAATGAGCCTGGGAAGATCCTTGACTTCATGTTCCCTGTTGGAAACCAACTCACCACCGGAGGCAACGTGCTCTACTCGCTCCCGTGGTTGTTCCAGGAGACGGTGAGTGGAGGCTCTCATGTTCACCTCGGAAGGATCCCAGGGATCCGTGTAGGGAACATTGCTGACTTCGCTCCGGCAACTGAGCTTGACTTCGGATCTGACACATGGACCATCTTCCCGTGGAAGAGGAAGGGGTTGAAGGACCAGCTCAAGGTCGGTGGAGATCCGGTCCAGATATGCAATACAGCACATTGTGCATGGGCTTATGAGAAGAATTTATAGGAGAAGTTTTGATGGGATCTGAGATTGTAGTTCCTGTCTCTGATAGCAGTCCGCTCCAGTGGACAACTATACCGAGCATTCCGATAATTCACTGGATGGCAGTCGATGAGGGGACGGTACTCGGAGGGTCCACACCAAGTGACGATGACGCTCTGGAGACTCAGACACCAGGCAATGCAGAACAGCTTGCGCTGGGGAACCTCTCAGCTGCTGCTACTGGCGGAGTCATCACCAGGATAGATGTGAACTGGAGGGGCTGGGTTGATGACGATGACGGAGAGACAGACTCCTACATCGAGTTGAGGTTGTATCACTCAGGAGGAACTCCTGTCACTGGGAACCCGAAGACAATCAACTCTACCGATCTCGGTGGACAGCGTGTGATTGCAGAAGTGACTAAGAGCTGGACAGGACTCACATTGACGAAGACACAAGCGGACTCGCTAGAAATAAAAATGACTTTGGTAGATCCTTCATAAGAGGGAGGATATAGTGGGACAGATCTACATAGTACACTACGGAACCAGGGACACAGCCCTCACTCCAATCAACAATGCCGTGTATGCTGCAAAGGTTGCTGCAGGACTTCGCCGTATTGCAGACATGCTGGAAGATCCTGAAACTGAGTTCCTCACTGCTCGTGACTTCAAGGAGACTGACACTGACAACACATGGTTGCATGTCTCGATGGTCACTGAGTCAGGAGAAGTACCACCAGATCCGGGGGACCTTGAAAACCCGAGAACACGAGACATCCAGCCTCGGTCACAGTTTAACGTGCACCTTATGATAAAACACGTCACTGATGAGAATGAGCTTGCAGAGGGGTTGACCACGGCTGAAGTTTTGGGGGGACTGGATAAGATCGATGGAGGGGAGGACGTGAGTGGGTGAACAGATTAGTAAACCGACAGGAGACATCACAACTCAGTGGAGCATCACTCCCAGCTCTCCTACTTCACATTATACGAAGATAGAGGAGAACTGGCCTGGTAATACCTCTGACTATATTCACGAGATAGTAAACTATCAAATTGACGCTTTCTCTTTTCCTGCTGATGGTCCTGCTGCAATGGTGACTGTTCACACCGTTCATGTAGATTTATATTTGAACACAACAAACATTACTCAGATCCCTGGTCTTGTTATACTCTTATATCTAGGCACCTCGTTTCACTCAAGTAGAACATTTCAGGTTGATACTGGTGGAACATGGAAGAGGTACAGGTTCACCTTCACCGGACTGAGTCTCACGAAGGCTCAGTATAATACTCTGAGGGTACATCTTCTCACGGCAGTAGGGGATCCTGGATGGCCTGTTCCTGAGCTGCAGTAATAGGGAGAGATAGTGGCAGGATCAACCTGGAAAGTATCAACCCTTAGAAGAGTAGCAGTCTTCCACTCTACTGACGCTCGATGCACAGCGCTCGATGCCTGTATCACCTTCTCAGTGGGACTTGAGTGGGATGACATGTTCATAGGAACAACCGGAGCTGTGGTTGCTGCAGTTCCCAGTACCTATGTCACTGCTTCTCTGTTCCCTGATGACGAAACCGGATCAGATACCGGTGCAGTCCCTGATGTAGCAGTTCCCTCCCTCCCCTCGAACGCGGTAGGGGAGGATCGGTTCTACTTGGGTGACGTGTACTATAGGATCTGGTGTGTGCCTAACTTCATGAGACCACAGAACCCAGAGCTCAACACAGACATCCCCTTCACCATCTGGAACGCTTACCCGGTCCCTCCGGTGAATACCATGAACTCCATAGGAGGATCCGGGCAGGCTGGGCTGACTCTGGATCTCTCCGCTCCTCGGGACTTCGATGCCATTGAAGAGCTCGAGGTCAACCTGCAGATCACAGACTCCGCTCCTGTGGACATCAGTGCAACGTACCTCTTCAACTTCGACTATGGAACAGGGACCTTCCTCTTCGAGACCAGCATTGCTGACTGGATCAAGATCCAGCCGGAACAACCTGTTGTGGAGACCTGGGAATGGTTGAGTGATGTGATCGGAGGCTGGGATTCTACAGAGCAGAGGATCAGCGTGAGGAGACAGCCTCGGAGAAGGATCGAGTATAGTATCCTGCTCGAGGATGACATTGCTCGACAGCGTGAATATGCTCGCTGGTATAGCAGACTCGCTGGATCCATTGTGATCCCCTTCTATCAGTACTCAACGAAGATCAACCAGACCAGTGTCATCACTGACACAAAGATCTACTTCAACCCGGATCGGACAGACATGAGGGACGGGGAGCTTGTTGTGATCTACAGAGGCTCCTCAGATGAGTCCTTCCTACTTAGACTGGATGAGGTAGAGTCAGACGGTGCAACCCTGGCAAGTCCTCTCACTGTGGACATCGATGTCGGTGACATAGTTGCACCGGCCTTCTCTTGCAGATTAGACAATCAAACAGGTCCACAGATGACCTCAGTCTCTGGACAACTCCGAGTCCATGCCTCTGTCACAGAGTTCAGGGAGAGCTTTGACAGACCAGAGAGTACTGCAGTCATCACCGAGTATGATAGTCTTCCTGTGATGGATCGGAGACCTCTTGCAAGGAACTCAGCTGCAGAAGTGTTTGACATAAATCCCACAATCTTCGATACTGGATCCGGTATACATGACCAGCGCTCAGCCTGGTTGCACGCCTTCATAGGAGGTATGCGACAATTCACCATCCCCAGGAGAAGAGATCCGGCTGAGATGGACTACTGGAGGGACTTCCTCACAGCGCTGGTGGGGATGAGGGAGCCCTTCCTACTTCCTACTTTCAGGAAGGATCTCTTTCTTGCTCAGACTCCGAACCCTGGGGACTACTTGCTTCAGATCGAGGGAGCGAACTATGGAAGTCAGTACTGGCCTCATGATACATACAAGAGGCTGCAGTTCTGGAACTCTTCCGGGGAGATAATATACAGGAAGGTTGATGCTGTTGCTGATCTACCTGGAGGGATCACCCAGATCACTTTGAATGATCCCCTCCCGTTGAGTTTCAACTGGGCAGAGAATTTCACCATCTCCTTCCTGAACAAGGTGAGACTGGCCTCCGATGAGGTCCAGCTGAGTCACTTTGAGATGTATACAATACTCGAGATTGCAGTGAGGACAACAGACCAGTGACAGTCTATGAAGACACAGAACAGAGTGCTCATGATGGTTCCCCGGTAGAAGCATACAGATTCACCGGCACCTTCGAGAACTACTACTATACCAGCGCGGAGCTTGATGTCACTATCAGCGGACAGGTATACACCACAGCTGAGATCACCAGACAGGCAATCAACACAGGAACCCAGGAAGATAGCAACCTAGAGCTCGAGCTTGAGGTCCCCTTTGATCTCCCTCTGGTTGCTGACTATGCCTTCCAGGTGTCTCCTCCAGATCTCACTGTTGAGATCCTGAGGTATCATGAAGGAACCAATCCTGCAACGGACTGGGTTATTGTGTGGAAGGGCATTGTCACCTCATTCTCGAGTACGGGGCATAGTGTGAAGATCCTTGTCCCTAGTATTTTCACCGTCATCCTCAATGGAGAAGTCCCGAGCGTGTACTATCAGAACATGTGCAACCACGTTCTCTATGATGACCGCTGCAAGCTGGTGAAGGCTTCCTATCAGCAAGACACAACCATCAGTGCAATAGGAACAGGCACTGTGGATGTAGTTGCTGACGGCTTCGATGACAACTACCTTCAGGCGGGGGAGATCATCAACACATCGAAGAACGAGCGCCGTCTTATCATTGACAATGTCGCTGATGTCATCACCATAAACTTCCCATTTTTCAATGCCGAAGTGGGAGACAACGTGTCCCTGTTCGCAGGGTGCAATCACGCCTTCTCAACGTGCAAGGACAAATTCAGCAATTCCATCAACTATGGTGGGTTCCCTTACGTACCAGCGGACAACCCATTCGAGAGTGAGTTATGATCTGGTTCACCTTGATAATGTTTGCAGTCAGCTTCTTTGCTTCTGTGTTCCTCACTCCGAAGCCTGACCTGGAGAACGCGAGACCAGGCAAGCTCGGTGATATACGCTGGCCTATTGCAGACGAAGGATCTCCGGTTCCTATTATCTTCGGCAGGGTGAGATTGAGGTCCCCTAATTGTATCTGGTACGGAGATTTCAGAACAAGAGCAACGAAGAAAAAGGTCAAGACAGGGATGTTCAGCTCAGAGAAGGTGACCACAGGATACCGGTATTATGTGGGGTTCCATCTTGCTCTATGTCTAGGTCCTGGAGTAGTGCTCAAGAAGATCTGGTGTGAGAAGAAGCTCCTCTATCAAACTGGAGTAGGACTAGGACCAGCTCCTACAGGATTCTCAATATCGAAGAGCGGCATTTTCGGAGGAAGTAAGCGCGGAGGAGGCTTCGCCGGATACTGCACCTACTATGGTGGGGAGTTCTCTCAGGCAAGGAACTCTTACCTTGAGAGTGCAATAGGCGCTGATGTCCCAGGGTACGCTGGGATTGCTCACATAGTCTTCCATAGGCCCTACATCGGAACAAGTCCATCACTCCGTCCTCTTAGCTTTGAGCTTGAGAGATACCCTGATGAGCTCGGTCTGGATCCTGGGGATCTTCTTATAGGAGATGATCTTAATCCTATGGAGGTCCTCTATGCTGCACTCACAGAGTCCTGGGGAGGTGTAGGAGCTGATCCTTCGAGTATTGATACAACGTCCTGGATTGCTGCCGGTGCTACTTTGGCAACCGAGGGGAACGGGATGAGCTTTGTAGTGAGTGCAGCTAATGACGCGAAGTCTATTGTGGAGGAAGTGCTCAGGCAGATAGATGGGATCCTCTACCAGGACCCTGAGACAGGGAAGATAGTAGTCAAGTTGATCCGGGAAGACTACGTCATCGAAGATCTTCCTGTCTTCAATGAGAGCAATGTGCACGCTGTAAGAGACTTCAGCCGAACCAGCTGGGCAGAGACAGTCAACCAGGTCAGAGCAACTTTCACATATAGGGACAAGAAGTATGAAAAGGCTTCCGCGTTCGCTCAGGACATGGCAAACATCAATATGCAGGGCAGGATCAGAAGTGCAACCATGTCCTTCCCCGGATGCACGGAAGGATCCACTGCAGTCAAGCTCGCAACTAGGGAGCTCTCTCAGCTCAGTGTCCCACTGTTCAAGGCTGCACTGGAGATGAACAGGGAGGGCAGTCAGCTCCGTCCTGGGGATCCTTTCGTCTTCTCCTGGGATGACTACGGTCTCAGCAATATAGTGATGAGATGTCAGCGCTTCAACCTCGGGGAACTTCTCAATGGGAAGATAGTAGTAGACGTTCTACAGGACAAGTTCGCTGCATCGAATACTCTCTACACGGGTCCTGAGGACACTCTCTGGGATGAGATCCCTCGGACTGTGGTCCCTATCACGGACTTCAAGGTGATGGAGTGTCCCTACTGGATCCTGCAGCAGGTCAGGGACCTTGAGATCCCTGCAGATAGTTCGTTCCTCTGGGGACTTGCTAGGAACCCTGGGGAGATGCAGACTTATGACTTTGTTACATCAGATGACAGCTTCGTTGATGACCTTGCTGTGGATCTCGATCAGCCGAACTTCACCCACTCTGCTCTCCTGGACGGAGATCTTCACACTAACATGGGACAGCCTAACGGAGTCCTTGACAAGATCACAGTCAGAGAAACGGATCCCAGCCCTGATGATTATTTCGGCTGGTGGGAAGAGGAAGATATACTTGAGGACACCGACACTTCTGGAGTCAGAGAGGGGAGGAACCTCTGTGTCATAAACGGTGAGCTGTTTGCTTATGAGACTCACACCAGTCTAGGTGACGGAGTCTATGAACTGAAGACGGTACGCCGAGCTCTCCTGGACACTCAGTTCGAGAACCATGTGGACGGGGATGTAATTTTCTTCCTTAGCAGCCTTGACTGGTGGAGCAGAAATTACAGAGATGACCAGGATATAATCTACTATAAATTTCTCAGCTATAGTGACCAGGATGCTCAGGACATCAATGATGTAGTTGCAAGCAATATCACAACGGATCAGCGTTATGATCGACCGCTCCCTCCTGACATGCTGGAGATCGAGAGTATCAGATGTCCGATTGAGGTAGTAGGACAGAACACGGTTGACATCACTGACTTCTACCAGAGGAACAGGACCTCTCCTGACCAGGTTGTTCTTGTCAATGACTCCTCAGACACACCGGAAGGATCCACAACCTACAATGCGAGACTCTATCTTGATGGAGTGGAGCTCGAGGAAAAGACCGGGCTCACCTATGCAAGTCTTCCTATACAGTTCACAGGAGTTGAAGGAGCAGGAGTTGTTCGTGTAGAACTCGAGGCAGAGGTGGGAGGACTAGCAAGCTGGACTCCTGATCTCGTTGAGTTCAACTTTGCATACTATCAGAACCTCTCCTCAGAGCTGGTGACTAACGGAGATTTCGAGTCAGGTACTTCAGGATGGGTTCCTGTGGGGGGATCCTGGAGTGGTGAGACTACAGAGTATCCTCTTGATCCAATCCCACCAGGAACTGACCATGCTCAGTCTACAAGCGGAGGGCTCTGGCAGGACGTGAGTGTAGGATCCTATGGAGGAAGCGCTGGAGTGTTCAGGATCTACCGAGGAGGTCTGAACGATACATCAACCAGTCAAGTCATCCTGGAACTCAGGACAGGGATTGCCCTGCTTGATACCATCTCCACTCCTCTTGAAGCTCCGGCAGATGTCGGAAAGTGGGGACTGATCGAGATCCCAGTACCTATTCACTCCACTGCAACCATCCTGAGGATCAAGCTCGAGGCTGGAGGAGCTGACGCTGTCTTCGACAATGCCTCCTTCAAAGCGAACACGGTCAGTCCTACGACAGCAATGAAGTATGACACCATCTCAGGGCTGACTGTAGTGGGAGCCTGGGGACTGAGACAGCTTGACTCCGGGTACTCTGGACCTCTGGTGACTATCCGGGACACTTATGATGACAGTGAGATAGATCTCTATGCAGACACAGACGGCAACCTCGAGTGGTGGTACACGAAGGGAGAAGCTCGAGTTGTTGTGCTCTATGACCAGTCAGGCAACGGAGCTCACCTGGAACCTGAGAGCGATTCAGAACAACCTCGACTCAGGCACTCCCTCTCTGAGACTGGGAGACCGTGCATCGACTTCGAGGGAGGCACGGAGTCTCTGTTCGATACGGTAGCATCTACTTCCCGTCCTTACATGGTCACCCGTCCGAACTGTTGCTTCGCAATCGGACCGAAGGAGACCACGGGGAACGATTACATCATGACCATCCCTCACAATGACGCTGGTCATGTCTCCCCTTATTTCCGCTGGGGGATGGTAACAGACAGCACGGGCTGGATCATCGGTGTCAATGGATCCATCGGAACGGATCCCGGCAACAACCCGAGCAATAGTGGGAAGAACGTCTGGTTCCTTGACTACCAGCAGGGAGAGGGGTACCATAATGATGACGTGACTTCAGTGAAGTCCTGGACACCTGCTGACATCACCTACCCGAACAACACCAGGCTCAGGTTCGCTGAGACACCTACTGGATCCCTCGAGTGGGACGGAGACTTCCATGAGCTCTGTATATTCACGGGAACCATCTCAGCTGCAGACAGGAAGACAATCATGGAGGCTGTAGCTCTGTACTGGTTCGCATTGAGTGTTTAATTTGGTTGTCAGTGTAAAGGAGGAGACCGATGGGATTTTTCAAGAGTCTAGGTAAGGCCGTCACAGCAGTAGCGAAGGTTGCTGCTCCTGTGGTCATTGCTGTAGCGAAGCCTGAGTCCTTGATTAATGTAGCAGCCGGAGCTGCAGTGAAGCACGGGATGAGCAGAGTCCCGAACAATGCAATCCCCTATGTCAACCTGGCGCTCAGCACTGCTGTTGCTTACGGGAGACGGGTAGCAACCACAGGGGACTGGACAGAGTCAATCATGCCTGCTCTCACAGAGGGAGGGGTGACCGCTGCAGCGAGTACTGCAATACATCAGACAATCAAGATACCTCTCCGGGATCTCATTACCGGATCCACTGCTCTGAGAGTAGGACCGGGCGAGAAGTTCAGCATTTAATTGTATAGAAAGGGTGATATGGAGATCTCAGCGCCGGTCATGATTGCAATAGGGACTAACCTGGTGGTAGTGGTTGCCCAGTTTATAGCCTTGAAGGTTGACATGAAGTGGATCAAGGCGCGGTTGAGTGCGGGGGATACCAGACTTGCTCGGCACGAGAGAAGACTCAATATACATCAGGCTCGAATAGCATCTACTCAGAGCGCGTGCTCAGCTAGACATGGCACCGTATTCTCTTCTGTTGACAACGGAGAGTCAGATGTAGTAGAAGGAGATCTAGGAGGGACCTAGTGAAAAAGGTAGGGATTCTAGTAGGACACTTCGGATCTGGTACGGGAGCTCAGATCCCGAACCGAGATGAGTGGACTCTCGCGTGCATGGATGCACTCAAGCTCACTCAGATGCTCGAGAGGGACGGGATCCTGCATCCGGTACTGATAGGAGTGAACGAGAAGGAGCATCCCTGGGATCTGATCCAGACAGTGAGTAAAATCAGTCCTCCGTCCTTCCTCGGAGGCTGGGGGAACATTGACATCAGAGTTGCCTGGGCAATCAGAGACAAGGTAGATGCTGCAGTAGAGTTCCACATCAACAGCGCGAAGGGAGCAGCTGAGGGACATGAGGTCTTCATCAGACGCTTCCCCGGACCATTGACCAGGAGACTCGGGCAGTGCTTGATAAATGAGTTCGAGGTCCTGGGGAACAGTGACAGAGGGCTCAAGCATAAGAGCTTCAGGATCCTGAGGAAGCTCCATGCTGCCAATATTCCCGCTGCTATACTTGAACCGGCTTTTCTCAGTGAGGTGAGCTGGGACTCAAGGGACTGGCGGGATCAATACGTCAGCGCTGTGAGGACAGCGTTGTATCGTTTCTTTAACCTGTAGGAGGCCTGTAATGGGTGCAGCAGACTATGTCAAAGGTGATGCTGTCAACTTCGGTAGGTCCTTCGGAAAGCTCATCAATGCCGTGCGTGA